>ERZ1645187.1399-NODE-1399-length-22168-cov-65.338896_pt1 | contig 22168 bp, 22 predicted proteins | sample MGYA00575352_ERZ1645187 | MGnify/ENA primary metagenome ERZ1645187 (study PRJEB40837, sample SAMN11349314) | freshwater sediment metagenome | isolation source: river sediment | host: Sediment | place: India: Wazaribad , New Delhi | collected 2017-02-21 ... | reverse complement strand
GACGGGCAGCATGGGGGTGCGCCGCAATTCAAATCCGCCACGGCCCGGCGGATTCCCTCGGCGTTGGACTGGCCAGAACCCTCCTTGGCCGTCACCAAAAAATCATCGAAATTTCATGGTTCTGACTTGGTCTTTCCCTATGGTCCGGGGTTCCCCTTCACCCTGATCCTTTTAGGAAGCCACCATGAGCGAGCGCATTGATTTCAACGACGAGAACTCCAACACCAGCGACAACCCGAGCTTCGACTCGGTGTTGCAAAGCCGGCTGAGCCGCCGTGGCCTGCTGCGCGGCAGCGTCGGCACGGTGGGCACGGCCCTGCTGGGCGGCATGGGCGTCGCGGCCTGCGGCGGCGACGACGAGGTTGTGGCCCCCGTGGCGCCCGCCGCCGCCCTGCTGGGCTTCACCGCCGTGCCCAAGAGCCTGGCCGATACCGTGGTGGTGCCGGCCGGCTACACCGCCAGCGTGATCTATGCGCTTGGCGATCCGCTCAATGCAAGCACGCCCGCCTACAAGAACGACGGCACCGACACCAACTATGAAAGCCGCGCCGGCGACCACCACGACGGCATGGAATGGTTCGGTCTGGACGCCAACGGCAAGCCTTCGGCCTCCGCCATCGATCGTGGACTGCTGGCGGTCAATCACGAAGCCACCACGGATGAGACGCTCTCCTCCTTCTTCCTGCACGTCAATGGCGGCACAGCCAGCCTGCCGCGTCCGGCGGCCGAAGTGGACAAAGAGGTCGCCATTCACGGCGTCTCGGTCGTCGAAGTGAAAAGAACCGGTGGCAAATGGGCCACGGTTCAGAACTCGCCGTTCAACTTTCGCTTGACGCCTCTCACCGATATCGAGATTGCCGGCCCGGCGCGTGGCAACGCCCTGTTGGTGACCAAGTATTCGATCGATGGCACGCGCACCCGCGGAACGCTGAACAACTGCGGCACCGGCAAAACACCCTGGGGCAGCTTTCTGACCGGCGAGGAGAACTGGGCTGGCTACTTCTTCCGTAGCGCCACCGACGACGCCGCGCGCGGCAACGACAAGAGCGTCACCGCGCTCAAGCGCTACGGACGCAACCAAGGCGCTGCGTCGCGTCACGGCTGGGAAACCGGCGGCAGCGCCGACAAATACCAGCGCTGGAACAACAGCAAGCTGGGCACCAGCAGCAACGGCAGCGACGACTATCGCAATGAGTTGAACGGCATGGGCTACATCGTCGAGATCGACGCCTACGACAAGACCCGCACCGCCAAGAAGCGAACCGCCATGGGCCGCTACGCGCACGAAAGCGCCGCCTTCAGCATTCCCGTTGCAGGAAAGCCGCTGGCGGTGTACATGGGCGACGACGCGCGCAACGAGTACTTCTACAAGTTCGTCAGCGCCGCCAACTGGGATGCGGCCGACGCCAGCCCCATCAGCGCCATGGCCACCGGCGACAAGTACCTCGACAGCGGCAAGCTGTATGTGGCCAAGTTCAACAGCGACGGAACGGGTCAGTGGGTGGAACTGTCCATCAGCAACCCCACCATCGCCAGCTACGCCGGCTATGCGTTTGCCGACCAGGCCGATGTTTGCGTGAATTCGCGCCTCGCCGGCGACGCCGTCGGCGCTACCAAGATGGACCGGCCCGAATGGTGCAGCGTCAACCCGGCCAACGGCGAAATCTATGTCACTTTGACCAACAACAGCAATCGCCGCGTCGAGCCCACCGGCAGCAGCCAACTCGCACCCGACAGCGCCAACCCACGCGTCTACACCGACATGAAGGGTGCCACCGCCCAGAATGGCAACCCGAACGGCCACATCCTGCGCATGAAGGAAGGCGCTGCCGGCGCCGCCGCGACCAGCTTCACCTGGGACGTCTATGCCTTTGGCGCCCAGTCCGATGCCGACGCCAGCAAGGTCAATCTGTCGAATCTCACCGGCGACAACGACTTCTCCAGCCCCGACGGCCTGGTGTTCAGCCCCTACACCGGCATCATGTGGATCCAGACCGACGACGGCGCCTACACCGATGTCACCAACTGCATGATGCTGGCGGCGATGCCGGGCACGGTGGGCGACGGCGGCAAGAAGACGTTGAGCTATACCAAAGCCGACGGCAGCACGCTGGCCGTGGACACCTACGTGGGCAAGGCGCCCGGCACCACGCTCAAGCGTTTCCTGGTGGGCGCAACCGGATGCGAAATCACCGGCCTGTGCGAAACCCCCGATGGCAAGGCCATGTTCATCAACATCCAGCATCCCGGTGAAACAACCAAGATGGCCGACATCGCCGACCCGAACAAGTACACCAGCCAGTGGCCGGCCAGTGCCGGCTACGGTGCGGGCAAGCGCCCGCGTTCGGCCACCATCGTCATCACCAGGAACGATGGCGGCAAGATCGGCACCTGATGCGTTGACACGTCAGTCCAGAAATCGAAATTGAATCGGGTTTGACAGTTCGCCCGGTCTCCGCAAGGAGGCCGGGCATTTTTTCGAGCCCTTCCGGAGGGCATGGCGGGGCCGCTTTCCAAGAAACGGTGACCGGCTCGACCGCACTCGCGCTACCATCCCCGGCATTGCGCACCGAACCACCCATTTGAACCCCATGGAGGAATCCACCCCCCGTCTGATCCGCGACACCGCATCCGACGGGCCCTGCCTGCGGGTGCTGGGCCGCTGGACGGCGGCGCAGCTGACGCTGCCGGGCGTCTGGAACACGGTCGAGACCAGCCTGGCCGGGCTACCGGCCGAGGCCGGGGTGCGCTGGGACCTGCGCGACGTGCAGCGGCTGGACCACCTGGGCGCGCAGGCGCTGTGGAACCACTGGGGCCGGCGGTGGCCCGAACGCCTGGAGACCCAGCCCGAACAACGCGCGATGCTGGAGCGCGTGGCCCGCTTCTCGGTGCCGCCGCCGACGCTGCGCCGGCGCACGCTGTGGGAACGCTTCCTGAGCCTGGGCGAGCTGGTGTTCAAGGTGACCGACCATGCGCAGGATCTGCTGCGCCTGATCGGCCAGCTGCTGCTCGACCTGGTTCGCCTGGCACGCGCCCCGGGTGAGGGCCCCTGGCGCGATTTCACCGGGCACATCTACCAGATCGGCGCCACCGCGCTGCCCATCACCGCGCTGGTGGGTTTCCTGATCGGGGTCGTGCTGGCCTACCTCACCGCGCAGCAGCTGCGCCTGTTCGGCGCGGAGATCTTCATCGTCAACATCCTGGGCCTGTCGCTGATCCGGGAGCTTGGCCCGGTGCTCGCGGCGGTGCTGATCGCGGGGCGCTCGGGCTCGGCCATCACCGCGCAGATCGGCGTGATGCGAGTCACCGAGGAGCTCGACGCGATGCGCGTCATGGGCATCCCGCAGGGGTTCCGGCTGGTGATGCCGCGTGCCATGGCCATGGCGATCGCGATGCCGCTGATCTCGCTGTGGACCACGGTGGCCGCACTGGTGGGCGGCATGCTGGCTGCCGACCTGGTGCTGGGCATCACGCCCTCGTACTTCATCAACAACCTGCCGCGCGCCGTGATGGTGAGCAACCTGTGGCTCGCCACGGGCAAGACAGCCGTGTTCGGGCTGCTGATCGCGCTGATCGGCTGCCACTACGGGTTGCGCGTCAAGCCCAACACCGAAAGCCTGGGGCAGGGCACGACGGCCTCGGTGGTCACGTCGATCACGGTGGTGATCCTGGTCGACGCGCTGTTCGCCGTGGTATTCAAGAACATCGGGATCTGAGACGCTGAGCCATGATGCCGCCAACCGCCTCCCCACCCGGGAACCCACCCGCGTCCGCCTCACCCGGCGCCGAGGCGCGGCCGCCGGTGGTGGACATCCGCGGCCTGTGGTCGGTGTTCCACAAGGCCGGCACCGACACCGTGGTGCACAAGGACCTGGACCTGACCGTGCGGCAGGGCGAGTTCCTGTCCATCGTGGGCGGCTCGGGCAGCGGCAAGACGGTGCTGCTGCGCCAGATCCTGGGCCTGCAGACGCCCACACGGGGCAACGTCACCGTGCTGGGCAAGCCGGCGGCCGTGCTGGGCACCCAGGGCGCGGCCAGCCGCGTGGGCATGCTGTTCCAGCACGGTGCGCTGTACTCGGCCTTCACGGTGCTGGAGAACATCGCGTTTTCGCTGCGCGAACTCAAGTGCCTGCCCGAGGCGCTGATTCGCGACGCCGCGCTGCTCAAGCTGCAGATGGTGGGTCTGGACGTGAAGCACGCGCACAAGATGCCGGCCGAGCTCTCGGGCGGCATGATCAAGCGCGTGGCGCTGGCGCGCGCGCTCATCATGGACCCGCCGCTGCTGCTGCTCGACGAGCCCACCGCCGGCCTGGACCCCGAGAGCGCCGATGCCTTCTGCAACCTGCTGCGCTCGCTGCACCACGAACTCGGCCTGACCGTGGTGATGGTGACGCACGACCTCGACACGCTGTTCGAGCTCAGCACGCGCGTGGCCGTCGTGGCCGACCAGCGCATCATCGTCAACGCGCCGCCGCGCGAGGTGATCGCCTTCCCGCATCCCTTCATTCACGAATACTTCCTCGGCGAACGGGGCCAGCGCGCGATGGAGCTGCTGCGCGAGTACCCGTTCACGGTGTAAAAAGGAAACCCTATGGAAAACAAAGCCCATGCCCTGGCCGCCGGCACCTTCGTGCTGGTGGTGGCGGCGTTGCTGGTGGCGCTGGCCTGGTGGCTCAGCCGCGAGGGCGGCGTGCGCGTGCCGTACGAGCTCAGCTCGCGCGACCCGGTCACCGGCCTGAACCTGCAGGCCTCCGTGCGTTTCAAGGGCGTTTCGGTCGGCAAGGTCACCGACATCCGATTCGACCCCAAGGTGCCCGGCAACGTGTTGGTGCGCATCGCCGTGGACGCCAACGCGCCGATCACCCAGAGCACCTTCGGCACGCTGGGCTTCCAGGGCGTCACCGGTATCGCGCACGTGCAGCTCGACGACGGGCCAGGCTCCAAGGAGCCGTTGCTGGGCGTGGACGGCGAGGTGCCGCGCATCCCGATGCGGCCCGGCCTGGTGGGCCGCCTCACCGACCAGGGCACGCACTTGCTGATGCAGGTGGACGAGGCCACCCGGCGCATCAACCAGCTGCTGTCGCCCGAGAACCAGCAGCTGCTGATGACGGCGGTGGGCAACGCCGGCGACGCCGCCAAGGGCTACCGCCAGCTGGCCGACGACCTGCGCGCGGTGCTGCAGGCGCCGCCCGGCGTCGCCAAGGTCACGGTGCCGGAGCTGATGAACACGACGCGCGGCACCCTGCAGTCGCTGCAGGCCACTTCCGACGAGACCCGCCTGGCGGTCAAGCGCCTCAACGAACCCGGCGGCGCGGTGGACAAGCTCGGCCAGGGCGCCGAGGCGCTGGCCCAAAGCGCCACCACGCTCAACGCCAGCACGCTGCCGCGCCTGAACCGCATGGGCGACGACGCCACCCGCGCCGCGCGCCAGCTCGGTCGCACCGCCGCCAACCTGAACGAAAACCCGCAGTCCCTGCTGTTCGGCACCGGCGCGGTGCCGCCCGGCCCCGGCGAGCCGGGGTTTGCCGTGCCGGCGGGCGCCCGTTGAAAAGGCCAGTCATGAATACGCCCCTCCAAATCACTTCAAAATCGATAGCTGCTCGTGGCCATTCCACGATGGGATGGGCCGTTATTTGCTTCTCAATCCTGCTGCTGGGCGGCTGTGGCGCCCTGCCGGACAAGCCGGTGCGCCCGGCGGTGTTCGACTTCGGCCCCGGCCCGACCACGCCATTGGCGCCTGCGCCCGCGCCGGCGCTGTCCCCGCTGCTGCTGGCCGACATCGAATCGCCCGCCGCGGTGGACGGCACCGCCGTGCTGTTCCGCCTGGCCTACGCCGACGTGCAGCAGCTGCGTCCCTACGCCCAGGCGCGCTGGAGCATGCCGCCGGCGCAGCTGGTGCGCCAGCGCCTGCGCGAGCAGCTGAGCCAGCAGCGCGTCGTGCTGAGCCCGGCCGAGGGGCCGGCCAACCTGGTGCTGCGCCTGGAGCTGGAGGAGTTCACCCAGGTGTTCGAGACGCCTGAGCGCTCGGTGGGCCTGGTGCGCCTGCGCGCCACACTGCTGGAGAACACGGGCGGACGCGAGCGCGTCGTGGCGCAGCGCCGCTTCACCGCACAGAAGCCGGCGCCGAGCCCCGATGCGCCCGGCGGCGTGCGCGCGCTCACCGCCGCCACCGACGCCGCCGTCGACGAGATCGCGCAATGGCTCAAACAGGTGCCGCCTGCCGCGCGTTGAGGTCCGGCCCGTGCCGCGCCAACCCGTGTCATTGCCGCCCGCCCGCCACCCATGATCACGCCTGACGTCCAGTTGCGCCAGTCCGGCCTGGAGCTCACCGGCCCGGGCGTGAAGCTCTCGGCCTACGGGCCGCACTGGCTGCACGACAGCCCGCTGCTGGAAGACTTCACGCCCGAGGAGGCCGACATCGTCGGCGCGGGCATGCTGGGCGCGCGGGCCCGCCCGGGCCAGGTGCTGGTGGCCGAAGGCGAGGTGGGCGATTGGATGCTGCTGGTGCTCAGCGGCACCGTGGACGTGACGCGCCGCCTGCCTCAGGACGGCGGCGTGGCGCGCCTGGCGGTGATCCGCGCAGGCGCGGCGGTGGGCGAAATGTCGATGCTCGACGGCGAGCCCCGCTACGCGAGCTGCACCGCCATCGACGCGGTGGAGTTCGCGGTGCTCACCCGGCAGGCCGTGGCCCGCCTGATCCAAGACCACCCGGCCATCGGCGCCAAACTGCTGGTCAAGATCACCCAGGTGCTGGCCCAGCGCCTGCGCAACACCACGCAGCAGCTCACCCGGCTTCTGGACGAGCGCGCCGGGCGGACCGGCGTCCAGGCCGCCCCGCAGACCGCCGCCACCCAGGCCCTGTGACGGCGCCGTCGTGCCCGATCTTGATCCGGGGCAAACTGGAGGCAAGCCCGGGCGTGTAGCCTTGTCGGGGTCAGCAACCCGACCGTTCATCGAGGAGTTCACCATGCGCACCGAGGCCCCGCAACACGCCGTCGAAGAGATCCCGCCCGACGCGGAACTGCTCCAGGTGGACGAGGTCGCCTCGATCGTGCGCCACCCCGACGGCTACTACTGGCAGGCGCCGGACAGCCGGCAGGAGTTCGGCCCCTTCGCCACCCTCGAAGCCGCGCTGGCCGACATGGCCGGGTCCGGCGGCGAATCGCCCGAGCCCGGCGAGAGCCTGCAGGAAGCCGAAGACGAGATCGGCATCGCCGACTGGATCGACCCCGACACCGGCGATCCGGCCGAAGGCTTCATCCGGCCGCGGCTGGAAGGCGGCTGAGGCGGGGAGCGGGCTGAGGCGGGTTGCGGCGGACGCGGTCTGGCGCATCCAGCGACCTCTGGATTGCTATTTTATTGATAGCTGATTGTGGCCGCCCGACGATGGGAAATGGCCTATTTGAGCTGAAAAATGGGCTCGGATGCCCCCTTCTTGCCGTCCGCCCGCTGTTTCATGGTCACCGGCCGGGCGAAGGGCGCGGCCTGTGTGCAAGGCCCCAGACCCGGCGCGGTGGCGGGCCTGTCGGACAATGCGGCCCATGATGGATGCCTCCCCTGAGCGCCCCGGCGCTTTCTTCGCGCTGATCCGCCGCCGCCAGACGCTGCTCGGCGCCCTGGCCGTCACCGCGCTGGCTGGCGCCGGCTGCAACGGTGCGCTGGGGCCGCGCACCGTGACGCTGTCGCTGGAGCAGATGCAGGACAAGGTTGCGGCGCGGTTCCCACGGCGTTATCCGCTGGCCGGCCTGGCCGAGCTGAACCTGCAGGCGCCGCGACTGTCCCTGCGCCCCGAGCAGAACCGCCTCAACCTGGTGATGGCGCTGGAGGCCACCGGAGCCGTGCTGCGCCGCGCCCACACCGGCAGCCTGGACGTGGATTTCGGTCTGCGCTACGAGCCCGGCGACCAGACCCTGCGCGCCACCGATCTGCAGGTGCGCGCGCTGCAGATCGACGGCCTGCCGCCCCAAGTCTCGCAGGTGCTGGGTGGCCTGGGGCCTGCCCTGGCGCAGCAGGCGCTGCGCGAGGTGGTGCTGCACCCGTTGCAGCCCCGTGACCTCGCGGCGATGGAACGGCTGGGGGTGCAGCCCGGACGCATCACCGTGACGGCGCGGGGGCTGGAGATCGAGCTGATTCCCCGCGCCCAGACCTGAACATCGTTCACGGCTCGCCGGATCATCGGCGGCCAGAACGACCGGACCGACCCGAACGACTTCAAGAAGGACCTTCATGACCTACCCCGACACCCAGCTCTTCATCAACGGCCAGTGGCAGGACGCTACCAGCGGCAAGACCCTGGCGGTGTTCAACCCCGCCACCGGCCAGGCCATCGGCCGCGTGGCCCACGCCGGCATCGCCGACCTCGACGCGGCGGTGGCCGCCGCGCAGACCGGCTTCGCGACCTGGCGCGATGTGCCCGCCATCGAGCGCAGCAAGATCATGCGCCGAGCCGCCGTTTTGTTGCGCGAACGCGCCGCAGCCATCGCCCTGCTGCTGACGCAGGAGCAGGGCAAGCCGCTGGCCGAGGCCAAGGGCGAGACGCTGGCCGCCGCCGACATCATCGACTGGTTCGCCGACGAGGGCCTGCGGGTCTACGGCCGCATCGTGCCCTCGCGCTTCAACCTGGCGGCGCGCCAGATGGTGCTGAAAGACCCGGTGGGGCCGGTGGCGGCCTTCACGCCGTGGAACTTCCCGATCAACCAGGTGGTGCGCAAGCTTGGCGCGGCGCTGGCCTGCGGCTGCTCGATGATCGTCAAGGCCGCCGAAGAAACCCCGGCCTCGCCGGCCGAACTGGTGCGCGCCTTCGCCGACGCCGGCCTGCCGCCGGGCGTGCTGGGCCTGGTTTACGGCAACCCGGCCGAGATCTCCGGCTACCTGATCCCGCACCCGGTGATCCGCAAGATCACCTTCACCGGCTCCACGCCCGTGGGCAAGCAGCTCGCCGCGCTGGCCGGCCGGAACATGAAACGCGTGACGATGGAACTCGGGGGCCATGCACCGGTGATCGTGGCCGAGGACGCCGACGTGGCGCTCGCGGTCAGGACGGCCGGTGCCGCCAAGTTCCGCAACGCGGGTCAGGTCTGCATCTCGCCCACGCGCTTTCTGGTGCATGAAAGCATCCAGCGCGACTTCGCCGCCGCGCTGGTCCGGCACGCGCAGGGGTTGAAGGTCGGCGACGGCACCGCCGAAGGCACCACCATGGGCCCGCTGGCGAACCCGCGCCGCCTTACCGCGATGACCGAGTTCACGCAGGACGCGCTGCAGGCGGGTGCGACCGTGGCCACGGGCGGTGCGCGCATCGGCGAGGCGGGCAACTTCTGGCAGCCCACGGTGCTGACCGACGTGCCCCTGGCCGCCAAGGTGTTCAACGACGAGCCCTTCGGACCGGTGGCCGCGATCCGCCCGTTCAACACGCTGGACGAGGCGATCGCCGAGGCCAACCGCCTGCCCTACGGCCTGGCGGCCTATGCCTTCACGAAATCGCTGAAGAACGCCGACCTGCTGGCGCGACGGGTGGAGGTGGGCATGCTGTGGGTCAACATGGCCGCCGCGCCCTCGGCCGAGCTGCCGTTCGGCGGCATCAAGGATTCGGGCTATGGCACCGAGGGCGGGCCCGAGGCGCTGGAGGCCTACCTGAACGTGCGCGCGGTGACGGTGATGAACGTGTGAGGTGCGCGCCGGGGCGCACAGGCGAGCACAGGCCGTCGCGGCACCACGGGTCGATCCCGGTTCGCGGCACAATCCGCGCTCAGCCTTCCTGGTCGCGGCGTGGTGCCGCGGCCGCGCATCGAAACGGAGCCCTCGTCATGTTGCTTTCATTGCGGAAATCCTTTGCCATCCTGCAGGCGGCCTGTGCCCTGGCCGTGCCCGGCTTCTTCGCACCGACCGCGACAGCGCAGCCGGCCGAGTCGGCAGCGCCACAGACGCCGGCCCAGCGCGGCCAGTACCTGGCGCAGGCGGGCGACTGCATCTCCTGCCACACCGCCACCGGCGGCACGCCGTTTGCCGGCGGCTACCGCATCGACACGCCGTTCGGCGGCCTGCTGGCGCCCAACATCACGCCCGACCCGAAGACCGGCATCGGCCTGTGGAGCGCCGACGACTTCTACCGGGCGATGCACCACGGCGTCAACCGCCACGGCCAGGACATGTACCCGGCCATGCCCTACGACTTCTACACCCGCATCACGCGCGAGGACAGCGACGCGATCTACGCCTACCTGCGCACGCTCAAGCCGGTGGTCAACGCGGTCAACATCAACCAGTTGCGCTTCCCGTTCAACCAGCGCTGGTCGATGGCGGTGTGGCGCGAGCTGTATTTCACCGAAGGCACGTTCAAGCCCGACCCCAGCAAGTCCGCGTCGTGGAACCGCGGCGCCTATCTGGTCGAGGGCCTGGGCCATTGCAGCTCCTGCCATTCGCCACGCAACGCGCTGGGCGGCATCGAGAAGGACAAGGCCTACACCGGTGCCAGCATCGACGGCTGGTTCGCGCTCAACCTGTCGTCCAACCTGCACACCGGCCTGGGCAGCTGGAGCGCCGCCGACATCGCCACCTACCTCAAGACTGGCGCGGTGGCCGGCAAGACCACGGCGCTGGGCCCCATGGCCGAGGTGGTGCGCAACAGCACCTCGCACCTGACGGACGCCGACCTCGCGGCCATGGCCGAGTACCTGAAGTCGATCCCGCCGAACTCCTCGCTGCGCTCCGGCAAGCCGGTGCCGGACCCGGCCCGCGCCCAGGCCGCGACGCTGTACATGGACCATTGCGGCGCCTGCCACCAGGCCGGTGGCCGCGGCATGCCGGGCGTGTTCCCGCCGCTGGCGGGCAACCCCGTGGTGATCGCGCCGGATGCGGCCAACATCGTCAAGGTGGTGCTCGGGGGCGTGCCGGCGCAAGGCAAGTACATCCCCATGCCGGGCTTTGCCAGCCTGCTGAGCGACCAGCAGGTCGCCGACCTGGCCAACTACGTGCGCACCAGCTGGGGCAACCAGGCGGTGGCGGACGTCACGCCCGCCGCGGTGGCGAAACTGCGCACCCCTCGTTAGCCCCGCCGCCGCGATCGGGTGCCACCGGGGGCCGGGGCGCGGCCTGCGCCAGCAAGGCCTTGCGCCGCGCCGTGGCCGGCATGCCGAACTGCGCCTGGTGCCATCGGGCCAGCGCGCTGGGCCCCGAGAAGCCGAGCAGGTCGGCGATCTCAGCCATGGTGCGGGTCGGGTGCGCGAGGTAACGTTCGGAGAGTTCCACGCGCGCCTGGTTGACGAGCGCGGAGAAGGTGGCGCCGTCACGCTCCAGGCGGCGGTGCACCGTGCGCCGGTCCACGCCCAGGTGGCGCGCGACGTTGTCCACCGTGCAACGCCCGGTGGGCAGCAGGATCAGGACCAGTTGGCGCACCTCCTTGTCGATCGAGTGCGGATCCAGGCCGATCGCGCTTTCCAGCAACCGGCGCGCATAGCCGGCCATCACCGGGTCGGACGATGCGATGGGTGTGTCCAGATCGGCGCTCCGGCAGACGATGCCGTCGAACTCGCAGCCGAACTCCACCGCCGGTCCGAACAGCCGCCGGTGCAGGCTCAGGTCCACCGGGCTCTGGTGCACGAAGCACACGCGCCGCGGCCACCATTCGTCGCCCAGAAAGATGCGCAGCACCCGCATCACCGCGCCCAGCGAGAGCTCCACGGACTGGTGCATCGGGCCCCGATCCGAGGAGATCAGATCCTGGCGGATGGTGGCCAGACCGCCCGACTCCTCGATGCGCAGCAACAGCGATTCGTTGTGCACCCGCATGAACTGTGCGATCACGTCCAGCAGGTGGCGCACCGTGGGGGCGTCTCGCGCCACCAGGCCGAGCTGACCCAGGATCGACAGGCGCCGTGTTTCCGCCATGCGCAGGCCGAAGTTCTCGACACCCGACACCGCGGCCGAGTCCTCCAGCAGGCGGCGCACGGCCACAGCGGGAATGCGCAGGTCGCGCTCGACCAGGCAGGCCTGGCTCAGTCCCACCGAGCGGACCATCTGGTACGGATCGAGCCCCACGCTGCGCGCGATCTCGGCGTAGTTCGTCAGCACGGCGGAGCGGACCAGTTCGGACATCGGGTTTCCATGGGGGTGTCCCGAAATGCTAAACCGCTGTCCCCTTAAGTCAACTGGGAAAGCCCTCGCCCCGGAACAATCCGTCTCACTTCAACACAGGAGACGACATGACAACCGCCACCGAATCCGCCACCCCCCTGTGCGACCACCTGCGTCGCACCGGCGAGTGGAACCCGAACTGGACCCCCTTTGCCGAGCTGGACCCGGAGTGGACCGAGCGCTTCATGTCGATGGGCCTCAAGCCGATGATGGCGGGCGTGCTCGACGCGAAGACCATCGAATTCATCGCCATCGCCGTCGATGCCTCCTGCACCCACATGTACGCCCCCGGCGTGCGCCGCCACATCCGCAAGGCGCTGGAACTCGGCGCCACGGCCGCGCAGATCACCGCCGTGTTGCAGCTCACCAGCGTGCTCGGCATCCACACCATGAGCCTCGGCGCTCCGATCCTGCAGGAGGAGCTGGCCGCGCACCGGGTGCGCTCGCAAGCCCACGCCGAAGCCGCCGCGCACGCCTGACCGGTTTTTCCCGACCCTGATTTTCCGACCCCTCATCCCCCCACGCAAAGGACCTCACCATGCAATTCCTCGACGATTCCCTGCTGCCCGAAAACCAGCAACCCCTGGTCATCCAGGTGGCCCCGTACGGCCCCGAATTCCTGCCGGGTGATTCGGACGACATCCCCGTCACCATGGACGAACAGATCCAGAAGGCGGTGGACTGCTACAACGCCGGCGCCACCGTGCTGCACGTGCATTGCCGCGAGGCCGACGGCCACGGCTCCAAGCGCCTGTCGCTGTTCAACGAGATGCTGGCACGCCTGCGCGAAGCCGTGCCGCACATGCTGCTGCAGGTCGGCGGTTCGATCTCGTTCGCGCCCGAAGACGAGGGCGGCGACGCCAAATGGCTCAACGACGACACTCGCCACATGCTGGCCGAGCTGACCCCCACGCCGGACCAGGTGACGATCGCGATCAACACCAACCAGATGAACGTCTGCGAGCTGATGAGCGCCGACGACGTGGCCGGCACCTCGCTGGCGCTGCCGGCCTACCAGGCCGCCTACAGCGAGATGACCATCCCGTCGGGCCCGGCCTTTGTGGCCGAGCACCTGCGCCGCCTGCAGGCTGCCGGCATCCAGCCGCACTTCATGCTGGGTGATGTGGGCCAGCTGGAAACGGTGGAGCGGCTCATCCGCCGTGGCATCTACACCGGCCCGCTGGTGCTGAACCACGTGATGATCGGCGGCGGCGCCGACGGCCCCAACCCGTTCAACCTGATGGAGTTCGTGCGCCGCACGCCACCCGGCGCGGTGCTGACCATCGAAGGCATCATGCGCACCGTGGCGCCGCTGGGTGCGATGGCGATTGCGATGGGCCTGCACGTGCGCTGCGGCATCGAAGACAACCTGTGGGGCAAGAAGGGCGAACGCATGACCAGCGTGCAGCAGGTCGAGCAGATGGTGCGCATCGCCCGCGAACTGCACCGCGACGTGGCTACCGGCGCGCAGGCGCGGGCCATCTACAAGATCGGCGAGCACTATGGCAGCGCCGACGAAACCCTGGCCCGGCTGGGCCTGGCCCCCAACCGCGCCGCTGGCGTGCGGGGCATGCCGCTGCGCCTGGCCGCCTGAGCCGCACACCGAGCCGATCAACCGTGAATATCAAGGAGACACCCATGAACCCCACTCGCCGCCTGTTTGCATTGGGCGCCATCGCCTGCGCCGCCTTGGCCACCGCCGGCACCGCGTTGGCCCAGTTCCCCGAAAAACCCCTGCGCATCGTCGTCGGCGCGCCGGCCGGCGGCTCGGCCGACATCATCGCCCGCACCCTGTCCGAAGGCCTGACCCAGCAGCTCGGTCAGCCCGTCATGGTGGACAACAAGCCCGGTGGCGCGGGGCTGATCGGCTTGCAGGAGGTGCTCAAGGCGCCGCGCGACGGTCACACGGTGATGGTGTCGGTCAACGGACTGGTCTCGGAGATTCCGCACGCGATGAAGATGCCGGTAGACCCGATGAAGGAGCTGCGCCCGGTGGCCGAGCTGGCCCGCACCGGCCTGCTTTTCGTGGGCAGCCCCCAAGTGCCGGCCAGCAACGTGAAGGAGGTCATCGCCTACATCAAGGCCAATCCGGGCAAGGTCAATTTTGCTTCGTACAGCCCGGGCAGTCTGTCGCACACGCTGGGGCTGGAATTCAACAAGCTCACCGGAACCGACATGGCCCATGTGGGCTACAAGGGCTCGCCGCCGGCGCTGACCGACCTGATCGGCGGCCACGTGTCGTTCATGTTCGACGGCCCGGCCACCTCCATTCCCATGATCAAGGGTGGCAAGATCAAGGTGTTCGCCACCACGGCACCCGCGCGTCTGAGCATGTTGCCCGATGTGCCCACCTTCGCCGAACTGGGCTACAAGGACCTCACCGAGACCGCGTGGATGGGCCTGTTCGTGGCCGCCGACGTGCCCGCTGCGGCGCAGACCCGCCTGCGCGAGGCGGTGCTCAAGGTGCTGGAACAGCCCGCCGTGCGCCAACGCTTCGCCGCGCTGGGGCTGGACATGGCGCCCCCGGCATCGCCGGACGAGTTGGTGCGCTCGCTGCGCACGGCGTCCGAGCGCCAGGCCGCCACGCTGAAGGCCGTCGGCTTCAAGCCGGAATAAGCGAGTGGCGGACCTCAGGCGGCAGACCGGATGATGTCCTCATTGACCCCCTCCGCCGACCGCGGGTTCGTTCGGCCGGTGGAACACCCGGTGGCCCTGGTCACCGGGGCGGGCCCCGGCCTGGGCGGGGCGCTGGCGGTTGCCCTGGCCGAAGCCGGTGCGCGGCTGGTGATCTGCGACATCGATCCCGAACGCCTGCATCTGACCGAACAGCGCGTGCACGCGATGGGCGTCGAGGTGCTGAGCCGCGTGTGCGACGTCTCCAGCAGCGCCGCCGTCGACGCGCTGGTGGCCGAGGCGGCCGGGCGCTTCGGTACGGTGCACGTGCTGGTCAACAACGCGGCGCTGGTGCCGTCAAGTGCCAAAGACCACCAGCGCCGCACCGAGCACTACGCCTACCTCACCACGCCCGAGCCCCGGCGATCGCTGGGCTTTACCTCCGCGATGAGCGACGAGGAATGGCTTCGCTTCTGGGCCGTCAACGTGCACGGCGTCTTCTATTGCACCCGCGCGGTGCTGCGCCTGATGGAGCCGCAGCGCTACGGGCGCATCATCAACATCGCCTCGGTGGCCGGCATCTCGGCCATGAGCAGCCACAGCCCGCACTACAGCGCGACCAAGGGTGCGGTGGTGGCGTTCACGAAGGCGGTCGCCGCCGAGGTGGCGGGCGCCAACATCTTTGTGAACGCCGTCGCACCGGGCGGCGTGCACACGCCGGAGTTCGAGGCCTACCTGCAGAGCCTGGACGAGGCCGCCCGCCACCGCCTGTGGCAGATGATCCCGGCCGGGCGCCTGGGCACGATGGAGGAATACGCCGCCACCGTGGTGCACCTGGCCTGCGATCCGCACTACCTGGTGGGGCAGATCATCAGCCCCAACGGCGGCTGCGTCATCTGAGCATGATCCGCATCCCGACCGGCTGGCGCGCCCGTGCCCGCACGCTGGCGCCTGGTCTGATGGCCTGCGCAGTGGTGGCGGCCGCGGCGGCGTTTCTGTCGGGCCACTACGGTGCGCCGGTGATGCTGTTTGCGCTGCTGCTGGGCCTGGCGATGAACTTTCTGGCCGCCGAGGGGCCGTGTGCCGCAGGCATCGCGTTCGCGGCGCGCACCGTGCTGCGCGTGGGCATCGCGCTGCTGGGCCTGCGCATCACCTTCGGACAGGTGCAGGCCATGGGCTGGCAACCGGTGGCGCTGGTGGTGGGCTCGATGGCGCTGACCATCGGCCTGTCCATGGCGGCGGCGCGGCTGATGGGTTTTCAGGCCATCTTCGGCCTGCTGACGGGGGGCGCCACCGCCATCTGCGGCGCCTCGGCGGCGCTCGCGCTGTCGGCGGCGCTGCCCGCGCACCCGCTCAAGGAGCGCGCCACGCTGTTCACCGTGATCGGGGTCAGCGCGCTGTCCACGCTGGCGATGATCGTGTATCCGATGATCGTCAAGATGGCCGGCCTGGACGCCGCGCAGGCCGGCACGTTCCTGGGCGCCACCATCCACGACGTGGCGCAGGTGGTGGGCGCGGGCTACAGCCTGTCGCGCGAGACCGGCGACGTGGCCACCTTCGTCAAGCTGCTGCGCGTGGCCATGCTGTTGCCGGTGGTCGTGCTGGCGGTGGCCATCACCCGCGCCCGGGGCGGCGGCGAGCCAGGGGCCGAGCGCCCGCCGCTGCTGCCGGGCTTTGTCGTCGCGTTCGCAGCGCTGGTGGCCATCAACAGCACCGGCTGGGTGCCCGCGCCGGTGCAGACGCTGGGCGGCGATGTCTCGCGCTGGTGCCTGGTCGCCGCGATGGCGGCCATCGGCATGAAAACCCGGCTGGCCGAGCTGGCCACGGTCGGCTGGCGCCCGGTGGTGCTGATGCTGGGCGAAACGGTGTTTCTGGCGGCCGTGGTGCTGGCCTGGCTGCATGGTGCAGGCGGGCGATGACGACCCATTGGAAGCCCGTCGCCGCGCTGTCCGAGCTGCCCGCCGGTGGCCGCAAACTGGTGCGCCTGGACGGCCACAGCCTGCTGCTGTTCAATCTGGCGGGCACGGTGTACGCGGTGGCCGACAGCTGCCCGCACGCCGGCGCCTGGCTCGGCAGCGGCCAGCTCGACGGCTGCTGGCTGCGCTGCCCGGCCCACGGCATGACCTTCGACGTGTGCAGCGGGCGCATGCGCGGCGACGCCGGTCTGGCGCTGCGCGTGTATGCGGTGCGGCAGCAGGGCGACGCGGTGTGGGTGGACCTGGCAACGGCGTCGGAGACACCGGCCCCGGGCGCGACGCTGCAAAGTTGCCTCAAATAGTCCTGAAACGATAGCGGCTCGTGGCCATTGGGCAATGGATCCCGGCCGAAAATACCCTGAAATCCGCGCATTTTCAGTCCTTCAGGGCTGGAAACGACAGGGGCAAGCCTTCGGTCGTGACGGAAGGACTCGCCTGGATTTCATGGCGCCGGCGTTGGGCCCGCGCGGCTTGCCAGCCGTGCATACCAGTCGATTTGCCGCGTCAGCACCATCACCGTTGCCAGCACCCCGAACAAGGCCACGGCACCGATGACCAGCGCGGTCTGCTCCAGTTGCAGCAGCAGATAGAGCGTGCCATACAGAGCGGCGATGCCCAGCCCGAAGGGAATGCCGCGGCGCAAGCTGCCCAGCATGTGGCTGGCGTAGAAGGCCAGCAGGCCGACACAGGCTGTGGCTGCAATGCTGTAGGCCAAACCAAAAGGCAGGTGCTCGCCCAGGCTCACCAGCAGCAGGAAGAAGATGCACAGTGCGCTGCCCACCAGCAGGTACTGAACGGGGTGGACGCGCAACTGCTTCATGAACTCGAACAGCCCGACCGCGACAAAGGTCAGGGCGACGAAGAGCAGGCCGTACTTGGTGGCGCGGTCGCTCAGGGCGTAGGGGTTGACCGGGTCGAAGAAGCTGACGCCGAATGCATCGGCGCAGCCCTTCTGGGCGCTGCCTTCTTCGGGTGCGCCCTCGGCGCAGACCGGCTTGCCCGCGACGATGTCCTGTGGCGCGGTGGTTGCCAGCGCGGACAGGCGCCAGACAGCTTCAAAGCCTTTTGCGCCCACCGCGCGCTCCGCCGGCAGGAAGCGCCCATCAAACGACGGGTGCGGCCAGCCGCTGGTCAGGCGTGCGGCCGTGGTACCGGCCAGTGGCACCACGCCGAAGCGCTCGGTGCCCGCCAATTCAAGATTGACCAAGGCCGACAACGGCTCGCTCCGCTGGCGCTTCAGTTCGGGCAACACGGCGTGCACGCCGCGTGGGTAAGCCAACTGCTGGGTGCCGGGCTTGAGCGGTTGGTCTTGCCCATCCAGCTGCAGTTGGGCCGTGCGGATGCCACGCGCATCGCTCACCGCCACCATCAGCACTGGGGCGTCGCAATGCAGGCGCGAGTTTTTCACCGTGGGCTGCGGTTGCAAGCTGGCCAGGTCGTTCCATCTGGCTGCCAGGCGGGCCTTCAGCGCAAAGGTGTTGACCTTGTGCAGGCCCCGGGCGCGCGGCTCCATGGCGACATCGGCGGTCACGTTCAGATCGTCTGGCAGGGCCGTCAGCAGGAACTCCCTGCGTTGTTCGCTGCGTGTTTGGCTGCCACCGCTGCCCGTAACGACGTCCCAGGTTTCAACGCACTGGCTGTGTATCAACGGCCCGATCAGTGTCTGGCTGCCCGCAAGGCTCTGGGCGACACTGCGGGTGGCCGCATCCCGGTGGAACTGCCGGTCGCGCACGATGCCGCCGATCAGATTCAGGCCAAAGATGAGCATCAGCAGCACGCCGCCGATCGCGGCGACTTTGACGAATACAGGGTTTTTCAAGAGTGCCTCCGCAATGAATGGAAGGCCAGTGTTCAGGCCACGCGTGAGGCCTTGATGAGGTCTGTGAAGCCAGCGTGAAGTCTAGGATGGGAACGCCAACTCTGCGCGCAGACCGGGTCCGGCGGTGTCGAGGTTGGCAAGGTGCAGTGTGCCGTGGTGAAGCGCCATGATTTGGCGCACGATGGCCAGTCCGAGGCCGGAGCCGGTGCGTTCACCGTTTGGACGGGGGGTTGAGAAGAAGCGCTCGCCCAGGCGGGGCAGCGCGTAGTCCGGCACACCCGGTCCGGCGTCGGTCACCGTGAGGCGGCTTCCCACCAGATCCACCCGCACGGTGCCGCCGGCCGGCGAGAAGTCGATGGCATTGTCCAACAGGTTGCCGATGGCCAGCACCACCAGCGCGGCCTCAAACGGCCCACTGGTCCCGTCCCCCTGCAGGGCGATGTGCACGTTTTTCTGGCTGGCGCGGGCCTGCACCTCGGCGATGGCTGCCTCCGCACAGTCGCGCAGGGCGACGGCTGCGGTCGCCTGAACGCTCTGCCGGTGTTCGAGCTTGCTGAGTTCCAGCAGACGGTCGATCAGTCGCTGGATGCGCTGCACCTGCTGCTCGATTTGCTCGGCGAAGAGCGCTCGGTCGGCCTCGGGCAGGTCGTCCTGCAGCAGTTCAGCTGCACCGCGGATCGCCGCCACCGGGCTCTTGAGCTCATGCGTCAGGGCGCGCACGTAGCCCTCGATATAGTCGCGCCCTTCCAGCCGGTCCCGCATCGCTTCCATGGCCTGGGCCAGATCGCCCAGCTCGCCAGGTACCCGGGGGACGTCCGTCTTTTCGCCCGCCTGCACGTTCAGGGCGTAGCGGCGCAGCTTTCGGATGCTCCAGACCACCCATAGCGTGACGGCTACGCCCACGCCTGCCGACAACGCCAGCAGCAGCAAGCCGCCAAGAAGCACTTTGCGCTCAGCGCGGTCCACGAAGCGCTGTACGGTGCGCTGGGGCTTGGCCACGGTCAGCACACCCAGGATGGCGCCGTCGTGCACCACGGGTGCGGCCACGTACATGACCGAGGTTCGTTCGTCCGTCTGCACCGTGCGCGTGGCCCGCGCGCCATACTCGCCGCGCAGCGTGCGGGCCACGTCGCGCCATGCGGAATAGTCCTGGCCAACAGCGATATCCTCCGAGTCGAACAGCACCAGGCCCCGGGCATCGGTCACGTAGACGCGAAAGTCCAGCGACTGCTTGTCGAGCCCCCAGATCCGGGCATCCACCGGTCGCCTGGCGTAATGGCGCACATGGGTGGCAAACCTGCCCTCGGCGAGACGGCCGGCGGCCAGGTCGTCGCTGGCGAGTTCAGCCAGGATGTTGGCGGTGTCCACCATCATGTCTTCCATGACCTCGCGCACGCTGGGCTTGATTTCGACCACGAACACCCGCAACACGAAAAACGCCGCCAGCCCGTTAAGCAGAAAAAAGACGAACAGCAGCCGGATGCCGAGCTTCATGGCTCAGGCGGGTGGGAGTTCGACGCTGTAGCCCATGCCCCTGTGCGTGACGATGCATTCGCCCATCGGGTCGGCCTGGCGCAGCTTGGCGCGTAGCGTCTTGATGTGGGTGTCCACCGTGCGGTCGGTGCTGTCGCTGTCGTCGCCCCAGGCGGCCTCCAGCAACTGCTCTCGCGAGTGGATGCGCCCGGGGCTGCGCAGCAGCACGCTCAACAGGCGGAATTCCCGCCGTGTCAGCGCCAGCGGTACGCCGTGCAACAGGATGCGCTGGCCGGCAATATCCACATCGAACCCGCCCGGCGCACTGCTGGCTGGCGTGAATGTCATCGTGCTGCGCCGCAGCAGCGCCTTGACGCGCGCCACAAGTTCGCGCGGGCTGAAGGGCTTGCTCACATAGTCGTCAGCGCCCAGCTCCAGGCCCAGTACGCGGTCGATCTCCTCGTCGCGCGCGCTGAGCAACAGAATCGGTGTCGGATGCCGCGCCCTCACTTCGCGGCAAAGGTCCAACCCACTGCCGTCCGGCAGGCCCACGTCCAGCACCAGCAGATCGAAGGCACCAGCCCGCAGGGCGCGGCGCGCGTCGCCGAGCAGCAGGCAATGCCGAACCTTGAAGCCATCGCGCTCCAGCGCATAGATGACCGTCCGTGCAATGGCCGGGTCGTCCTCCAGCAACAACACTTTTGGCACGGTCGCCTCGGAATGCGGCTGCTCAGCGCCCCAGCGCCGGAAACAGCTTGTGCAGGCCTTCGGCCATCACCTCCACCGCCAGCGCGGCCAGAATCAGGCCCATCAATCGGGTCATGACGTTGATGCCGGTCTTGCCCAGCACGCGCGCGATGGGGCCGGCCAGCGCGAAGCTGATGGCGGTCGCCAGTGCAATGACCGCGCCGTAGCCCACCAGCGTGGCGAGCTGCCAATAGGTCTTGGCGCGGTCGGCGTAGATCACCACGGTGGAGATGGTGGCCGGCCCGGTGAGCAGCGGGATGGTCAGCGGCACCACGGCGATGCTGGCGCCCATGGCGGCCTTGGCCGCACCGTCTTCGAGTTCGTGGCTGGCGGGTTTGGCTTCGGCCGGTTGAGCGTTGAGCATGTTCAGTGAACTGATCAGCAGCAGCATGCCCCCGCCGACCTGAAAGCTGGCCAGCGAGATGCTGAAGAAGTCGAGGATCTTCAGGCCGAGCAGCGCGCTGGTGCCAATCACCATGAACGCGCTGAACGCCGAGATCCAGATGGTCTTGATGCGCTGTTCGCGCGAGAAGCCCTGCGTGTAGTGGATGAAGAACGGCACGATGGCCAGCGGGTTGACGATGGCCAGCAGGGTGATGAGCGGTTTGAAGTCCATGCGTCTATTGTGGCGCTCCAGGCGTCCGGCGCCGGAACATGCCCCAGCCCTCCATGTGCAGCACCTGTTCGCCGCGCTGGTTGAACATCTCCCAGACGGTGCGCACCAGGCCCACGTCGGGCCGTTTTTTCGTGGGACGGCTCTCGACGACCCGGTGTTGCAGCCGCAGTGTGTCTCCCGGGAACACCGGCTTGAGCCATCGGATGTTCTCCAGCCCCGGCGAGCCCAGGCTGGCCGCCTCGCGCAGGTAGTTGTCCACCATCAGGCGCATCGCCATCGAACAGGTGTGCCAGCCGCTGGCGCACAGCGCGCCGAAAACGGTGTGGCTGGCGGCCTCATCGTCGAGGTGAAAGGGCTGCGGGTCGAACTGGCGGGCGAAGTCGATGATCGCCTCGCGCGTCGGGGTTACGGTGCCGAGGTCGCGCACGGAGCCCACGGCCATGTCTTCCCAGTAGTGCTTGATGGTGGTGTCGGTCATGAAGGACCCGGCCCGGACGGCATCGGGGCCGGTGATGAAGACGGGTCAACGCCCGCCGGACACGTCCAGCAGGCTCATGGTGGTGTAGCTTGCCGCATCCGACAGCAGCCAGACAATCGCCTGCGCGACTTCGTCGGCCGTGCCGCCGCGCCGCATCGGCACCTGATGCTGCAGGTCGCGCACGCGGTCGGGCAGGCCGCCCGAGGCGTGGATGTCGGTCTCGATCAGGCCCGGGCGCACGGCGTTCACGCGGATGCCTTCTGCCGCCACCTCCTTGGCCAGGCCGATGGTGAAGGCGTCGATCGCGCCCTTGGCCG
>ERZ1645187.1398-NODE-1398-length-22191-cov-106.246296_pt1 | contig 22191 bp, 21 predicted proteins | sample MGYA00575352_ERZ1645187 | MGnify/ENA primary metagenome ERZ1645187 (study PRJEB40837, sample SAMN11349314) | freshwater sediment metagenome | isolation source: river sediment | host: Sediment | place: India: Wazaribad , New Delhi | collected 2017-02-21 ... | reverse complement strand
CCGGCGTGCAGATCGGCTCGGGCGTGCGCACCGCCGCCACCCCGCGCATCCACTCCCAGGGCACCCTCTCCTCGACCGAGAAGGAAACCGACGTCGGAGTGCGCGGCGAGGGCTATTTCCGCGTGCTGCTGCCCGACGGCCGCACCGCCTACACCCGCGACGGCTCCTTCGAGCTCGACGCCCGCGGCACCATCGTCACCGCCGACGGCTGGCAGGTCGATCCGGCGATCACCGTGCCGCAGAACGCCTCCGGCTTCACCGTCAACTCCCAGGGCGTCGTCCAGGTCACCGTCGGCAACGCCGCCGCCCCCACCACCATCGGCCAACTCCAGCTCGCGCGCTTCGTCAACAAGTCGGGCCTCGAGGCGATCGGCAACAACCTCTTCGCCGAAACCGCCTCCTCCGGCGCCCCCCAGGTCGCCAACCCCGGCGACGAGGGCTACGGCACCCTGCTCCAGGGCCACCTCGAAGCCGGCAACGTCAACTCCGTCGCCGAGATCTCGGATCTGATCGCCGCCCAGCGCGCTTACGAGATGAACTCCCGCGTCATCCGCGCCGCCGACGAGATGCTGTCCGCGTCGGTCAGCCCGAAGTGAGGTGAACGATGAAGGTTTCCGTCTTCGATCGCCGCAGGGTCTCGCTCTTCGACTGTTGTTCTTCCGACACCGGCCGGAACATGTTGCGCAGCCTCCTCGGAGCCCTCGCCCTCGCCGTCGCGCTGTCGCTGCTCGTCGCCGCCCTCGGCCACGACGTCGCCTATGGCCAGAGCCTGCCGCGCCCGTCGCTGCGCGCCACCGTCGCCGTCTCGGATGCGATCGTCACCGTCGGTGACTTCTTCGAGAACGCCGGCGACAAGGCGGCGACGCCGCTCTTCCGCGCCCCCGACCTCGGCACCACCGGTCCCGTCTCGGCCCGCCGCGTCGTCGATCTCGCCCGCGCCGCCGGCCTCGCCGATCCCGATGCCGCCGGCCTCGTCGAGGTCCAGGTCACCCGTCTCGCCCGCACCGTCGAGGCCGAGGAACTCGCCCGCCTCGTCGCCGTCGAGGCCTTGCGCCGCCTCCCCCGCACCGGCTCCGACACCACGGTGGAGGACCTGCGGGTGTCGTTCGACGGCCCGGTCGAACCGCGCCGCGCCGATCTGCGCGCCGCCGAACCGGTCCGGCTCGTCTCCTTCGGCCAGACCGGCCAGTCGAGCCGTTTCGAAGCCCTCTTCCAGATCGACAAGGGCGGGTCGACCGAGCGCCTGTTGCTGCGCGGCGAAGTGGTCGAGACCGTTCAGGTGACCACCCTCACCCGGACCCTCGCCCGCGGTGAGCTGGTCGGCCGCGACGACGTCCAGATCGAGCGCCAACCCCGCCGCCAGATCGGCAGCCTGCGCGCCGCCGATCCCGATCAGATCGTCGGCCTCGCCGCCCGTCGCGCCCTGCGTGCCGGACAGGCCGTCGGCACCGGCGACTTCACCCGGCCCTCGCTCGTCACCCGCGGCGACACCGTCACCGTCGTCTACGAGAGCGCCGCCCTCACCGTCACCACCCGTGGTCAGGCGCTCGAATCCGGCGCCCTCGGCGACCTCGTCGGCGTGCTGAACCCCCAGTCCAAGCGCACCATCCACGCCACCGTCGCCGGCCCCGGCAAGGTGAGCGTCGCCGCCGGTCAGAAGGCCGTCGCCAGCATCGGAAGGACCTCCCCGTGATGCGTTTCCCGCTCCGCTCCCTCGGCCCCGCGACGCTCGCCGTCCTCGCCGCCCTGCCGATCGCCGGTTGCGGCAACTCGCTCGATCGCCTCGGCGAGATCGGCAAGGCGCCGAAGCTCTCCTCGATCGACGATCCCACGGCGAAGCCCGGCTACAAGTCGGTGTCGATGCCGATGCCCGCCCCGACGCCGCCGGCCTATGCCCCCGCTTCGCTGTGGTCGCAGGGATCGCGCGCCTTCTTCAAGGATCAGCGCGCCCACCGCATCGGCGACATCCTCACCGTCCAGGTGGTGATCACCGACAAGGCCAAGATCGCCAACGACACCGCCCGCGCCCGCACCGAGAGCGAGGCGACCAGCGTCGGCGGCCTGCCGGGCGCCGCCATCGACGGCTTGATCAAGAAGTCGGGCGCCACCGCTTCCAATCTGGTCAGCAACTCCACCAAGACCTCGGCCGAAGGCCAGGGCACGGTCGATCGCTCCGAACAGTTGCAGACCAACGTCGCCGCCCTCGTCACCCAGATCCTGCCCAACGGCAACATGGTGATCGAGGGCCGTCAGGAGGTTCGGGTCAACTTCGAGGTGCGCGAACTGATCGTCGCCGGCGTCGTCCGTCCCGAGGACATCGGCTCCGACAACACCATCGACTCGACCAAGATCGCCGAGGCGCGCATCTCCTACGGCGGTCGCGGCCAGATCACCGACGTCCAACAGTCGCGCTACGGCACCCAGTTCCTCGACGTCGTGATGCCCTTCTGATCCCCGGCCGGGTTCCCCACCCGGCCCTCCCTTCCGCTCACTCCGGACGTCCCCCACGCCCCTCGAACCGGCTCCCCAGCGGCGAGGCGTCTCGTGGTCCGGAGAAGCGCAGCTCGGCCCTCGCCCACCGCACTCCCCAGCCGGGGGCGAACCAGGGGTCCGAGACGACGAGAGGCGCGGCCCCTCCCCAGGGCCGCGCCTCTCTCCGTTTCTGCGATCTGGTCGCGGGGATCGGCTCGCGCCGCCCGCCTCAGTCGTCCCGGTAGACCCGCTCGCGCCGCTCGTGACGCTCCTGCGCCTCGATCGACAGCGTCGCGATCGGCCGGGCGTCGAGGCGCTTCAGCGAAATCGGCTCGCCGGTCTCCTCGCAATAGCCGTAAGATCCGTCGTCGAGCCGCTTCAGGGCCGAGTCGATCTTGGAGATCAGCTTGCGCTGCCGATCGCGGGCGCGCAATTCGATCGCCCGGTCGGTCTCCGACGAGGCGCGATCCGCCAAGTCGGGATGATTCTGGCTCTCGTCGGCCAGATGCTGCAGGGTCTCGCGAGACTCCTTGAGAATCTCTTCTTTCCAATCGAGCAGCTTCTTGCGGAAATACTCGCGCTGCCGGTCGTTCATGAAGGCCTCGTCTTCCGACGGGCGATAATCCTTTTCGATCACGTCCGACATCGATACTTCCTTCTCGTCCAATCCGAGCCCCAGCGAAGGCGCGCGGAATATAGCCATCGCGCCGGCCTCTTACAACGCCGCGTCGATGACGTCACGATGAAAGCGCAGATCCTGTGAGCAATTTCTCGGCAGATGGTTTTCGTCGGCGAGATCGTTCCCTCCGGAAGGAAGTCACAGTGAAATTATTCTCGTTCAATCGGGATATCGACCGAACTTCGCCAATTCGACCCGCGCCCTGAGTTCGACGTCGTCGACCAGCGCGTCGAGTCTCTCGTCGCCGGAGGGGCGGCGTTGACCGAGGAGGTGGACGAGCCGCTCCAATCGATCGGCCGGAACCCCGCCGCCGAGCAGGTCGAGCTTCACCCCTTCGAGCACGTCGAGGAGATCGAGACCGCGCTTCACCGCCTTGCGCCGCTTCTCGCGCGGGTCGTCCTCGACCACCAGACCCTGCAACGCCAGAAGGCTGGCGACGTCGCCGAGCGAGGTCGTCCCGGCGAGCGTCGCGGCGCGGGCCGGAGCCTCTCCTTCCGGCAGACGGAAGCTCGCGCCGGTGCCCTCGCTCCGCCCCGTCGGCCGACCGCTCTGGATGCCGCCCGTCCGTCCCGGTCCGTCGATCCTGATCGCCACGCTCGCCTCCTCCGACCCGGCAACTTCTGCCGCGCTCGACGATCCTGTCTAACACGAACCGGCACGAAATTCCCGCCCCTCGCCGCCCGGGACCCGAGGGAAACACCTCTGGTCCGGACCGAACCCCTGGAATTCCGCCGCGGCGACGCCGTCGACCGGGATGTCCGCACTCTGGCACGGCCCTCGCAAGGGGAGTGGCGAGATTTGGGGAGATCTCGCTCGATGTCCATGTGGTCCGCCGTCTTCGTCCGATCCGCCGCGCTCGTCGCCGCCCTTCTCGCCGTCGTCGCGACGGCCGAGGCCGCGACGTCGCGGATCAAGGATCTCGCCGCCATCGAAGGCGTGCGTGAGAATCAGCTCGTCGGTTACGGCATCGTCGTCGGCCTCAACGGCACCGGCGACAGCCTCAACAACGCGCCCTTCACCAAACAGTCGCTGCAGGCGATGCTGGAGCGCATGGGTGTCAACACCCGCGGCGCCAACATGCGCACCGCCAACGTCGCCGCCGTCATGGTGACCGCCAATCTGCCGCCCTTCTCGACCCAGGGAACCCGCATCGACGTCGCGATCTCGGCACTCGGCGACGCCAAGAGCCTCCAGGGCGGCACCCTGTTGGTCACCCCGTTGATGGGCGCCGACGGCGAGGTCTACGCCATCGCGCAAGGGGCGCTCGCGGTCGGCGGCTTCACCGCCAAGGGCGACGGCGCCTCGGTGACCCGCGGCGTCCCCACCGCCGCCCGCATCGCCAGCGGCGCCCTGGTCGAACGCGAGGTCGACTTCAAGCTCGGCTCGATGAGCACGGTGCGCCTCGCCCTGCGCAATCCGGACTTCACCACCGCACGCCGCATCGCCCTCGCCGTCAACGACCTGATCGGCGTGCCCTCGGCCGAGCCGATAGATCCCTCGACCGTCCGCCTCACCCTGCCGCCGAAGTTCAACGGCAACATCGTCGACCTGATCACCGACATCGAACAGCTCGCCGTCGAGCCGGATCTGCCGGCCAAGGTGGTGATCGACGAGGCGACCGGCATCATCGTCATGGGCCAGGACGTGCGCGTCTCCACCGTCGCGGTGGCCCAGGGCAATCTGACCGTGACGGTCACCGAGAACCCCGAGGTCAGCCAGCCCAACCCGCTCGCCGGCGGCGAGACGCGCGTCGTGCCGCGCACCCAGGTTTCGGTCGACGACAGCTCCAAGAAGCGCATGGCGATCGTCCATCAGACCGTGTCGCTGCGCGAACTGGTCGACGGCCTCAACGCCCTCGGCATCGGCCCGCGCGACATGATCACCATCCTCCAGGCGATCAAGGCGGCCGGCGCCCTCCAGGCCGAGATCGAGGTGCTGTGATGGGTCTCGACGCCACCGTCTCCCTCGCCGCCACCTCCTCGGCCCTCCATCAGACGTCGGAGACCGGCCTCGGCGCCAAGGCGACGCCGCAGGCCAAGGCCCGCGCCCAGGCGACCGAATTCGAGCAGGTCTTCCTCGCCACCATGTTCAACCAGATGTTCGCCGGCCTCGAGACCTCCGGTCCGTTCCACGGCGGCGCCGGCGAAGAGACCTGGCGCGGCATGCTGGTCGATCGCTTCGCCGGCGAGGTCGCCCGCTCCGGCGGCGTCGGTGTCGCCGATTCCGTCTATGCCCAACTGCTCCAGATCCAGGAAGGCGCCACGAAATGATGTTCGCCGACCGTACGCCGCGCCCCCTCCCCGACACCGAACCGCTGATCGGCACCGCCGAGGCCGCCGAAGCCCTGGTCGACGAGGTGATCGGCGCCCTCGGTGAACTGGAGGCGGTGATCCGCGAGGAAACCCGTCTGGTCCGCTCCGGCCTGCTCTTTGCCGCCGCCGAGATGGAGGCCGAGAAGACCCGCACCTCCGGCGCCTACATGCGCCTGCGCGCCCGGGTGAAGGCCAATTCCGTCGCCCTCGGCCGCCTCTGCGCGCCGCGGGTCGAGGATCTGCGTCGTCATCACCAGGACTTCACCACGCTGCTGCGCGAGAACCTCGCCGTTCTCGCCATCGCCCGCGAAGTCTCGGAAGATCTGGTCCGCACCGTCTCGGAAGCCGTCGGCAAGCGCACCGCGCCGCGCACCTACGGACGCGACGCCGCCTCCGCCGTGCCGGCGCTCTCCGGAGCCCGCGGCATCGCCGTCGACCGTCGTCTGTGACGGCGGGCCTTCATCGCGAAAAATGCGGCGGGCCGTTCAGGCGCCGCCGACCATCGCATAGGTGATGGCGGTGAAGTGGCAGAAGACCGCCGAGACCACGAAGCCGTGCCAGATGGCGTTGTGGAACTTTAGGCTCTTCCACAAGTAGAAGAACACGCCCGAGGCGTAGAGCACCCCGCCGGCCACCACCAGCCAGAAGGTCAGCTGCGGCAGCGACCGCCACATCGGCTCGACCGCCGCCAACGCCACCCCGCCGAGCGCCAGATAGGCCGCGATCGACAACCGGTCGAACCGGCCGGGCAGCACCAGCTTGACGATGATGCCGGTGACCGCCCCGCTCCAGACGACGATGGCCAGCGTCCATGCCCAGAACCCGTCGTTGAACAGGGTGATCAGCGGCGTGTAGGTGCCGGCGATCATCAGATAGATCGACGAATGGTCGAAGCGCCGCAGGATCCACTTGAGATCCGAGGCAGGCACCAGATTGTAGGCGCAGGAGAAGCCGAGCATCGCCAGCAGGCCGAAGCCGTAGACGATGGTCGCCGTCACCTCGACGCCCGAACGCTTCAGCACCACCAACATGATCAACACCGCCAACCCGACGATGGCGGCGACGATCGCGAACGCGTGAATCAATCCGTCGGCGATCAACTCGCTCTCGCTGAACGGACGCTTCTTGAGACGGGGATGTTCGGCCGGAAGGGTCATGCGCACTCCTCGTCGTCGACCGAGTTCACCATCGCACGACGCGGTGACGAGATTACGACCTTTCACCCGCGCCGTCGACGCCTCTCGCCCCCGACGGGCCGCGGCGAGAGCGCCCACGCTCGCGCCTCGACGCCGCTCCCTCGCAACCTCCCTCCGACGTGCAGACCGAGTTGACCCCGAGTCCACCCGAGGTCTCCACGTCCGCCGGTACCGAGAACTTTAACGAAGACTCGCCGCAGTGATTCACCATGTCTGCGAATAGTCGGTCCGAAACCGATGGTCGGGGCGCCCGAAGCCTTGTGTTTTACCTTTGATTCAAGTCCGGCGAGCACGGTTGAACGACGACCAGGCCAGGGTTGGGAGAACCCGAGGAGTCGAACATGGAAACCGGAGCAATCAGACCCTACGCGACGATCGCCCACGACCCCCCCGCACGCCGCGACGACCTCGCCGGTTCGCGGGTGGTGACCGACTTGCCCACCGAAAAGACCGTGCGTGCCGCACAGCCGGCGTCCGATGGCCGAACCACCGACGACGCGACGCGACGCCGCGATCACCCGGCGGTCAAGACCGGCTTCGAACGCGACCCCAGTGGATCGATCGTCTACCGCTGGACCGATCAGACGACCGAGCGCGTGATCCTCGAGATCCCCCGCTCCGACAAGATCCGTTCGCGTCAGAGCTACGGCGAAACGACCACCGCGACCACCGACAAGGCGCACACCTTCGACCGCTCCGTCTGACGACGGGCGACCGACGACGGACGACCGCCCCCGCTTCCGTTCGCCTGCCCGGCCGCGCCGCGCGGGCCTTTCGTGCGTGGCGAGCACACCGCCGCCCCACACCCGCTCGTCATGGTTTACGCTTCGGCTACATTCGTGGTTAAGACGATTTTAATTTAACACTTGAAGTATTAATAGTGTTTCCGTTTTACGTCGACTTAACCACGCAAGATGTTAACCACGCTCATTAGTAGACGATTCAAGTCCTTCACTGCATCGTCGTCTCGTCACCAGAACGGCTGACCGGTTCAGGAAGAACCGTGAGACACGATCAGGAAGGATCGAAATCATGTCTATCGCTATCTCTGCCGGCGTCCGCGCTGCTCTCTCGTCCCTGCAGTCGACCGCCGACCTGATGGGCGTCACCAACAACAAGTTGGCGACCGGTCGCAAGGTGAACTCCGCGAGCGACAACGCCAACGCCTACTTCACCGCTCAGGGTCTCAACAACCGCGCTTCGGACATCACCAACCTGCTGGACGACATGAGCCAGTCGGTGCAGGTGCTCAAGGCCGCGGACCAGGGCATCACCTCGATCTCCAAGCTGGTCGACAGCGCCAAGGCCAAGGCCAACCAGGCCCTGCAGACCTCGGACGCGGCCTCGCGCACCAAGTACGCCGCCGAATACGGCGAGCTGCTCAACCAGATCGCCGCCACCGCCAAGGATGCCAGCTACAACGGCAAGAACCTCCTCGCCGGGACGGGTAACGATCTGTCGGTCATCTTCAACGAGTCGGCCTCGAGCAAGCTCAAGGTTACCGCCGTCGACTACACCAGCGCTTCGAACATCGGCCTGAACTCGACCATCTACTCGGGCTCCGGCACGACCTTCGGCGCCAACACCGCCGAGACCACCTCGGCCGGTGCGACCGCCGGCGACTACCTCCAGTTCGCCGTGTCGACGTCGTCGGGCACGACCACCTACAAGGTCAACCTCGCCGCCACCGACACCATCAAGGACGTGGTCGACAAGGTGAACAACGCCACCGGCGGTGACGTGCAGGCGAGCTACGACTCGACCACCGGCAAGATCACCTACGCCTCGGCGAACAACTTCACCGCGGTCCACAACGACTCGTCCAACGCCGCGGTCTCGGGCTCCAAGCTCGCCGCCTCGGTGTCGTCGGCTTCGGTGAACTTCGGCTCCGACGCGCAGATCAACGCGGTCCTGAAGGCGCTCACCACCGCGCAGACCACCCTGCGCTCGCAGTCCTCGACCTTCGGTACGGCGCTTTCGACCGTGCAGATCCGCCAGGACTTCGCCAAGAACATCATCACGACCCTGCAGACCGGTGCCGACAAGCTGACGCTCGCCGACACCAACGAGGAAGGCGCCAACCTCCTCGCCCTGCAGACCCAGCAGGCTCTGTCGACCAAGGCTCTGTCGCTCTCCGCGCAGGCCGGCCAGCAGGTCCTCCAGCTCCTCGGCTGATGACCCGGGTGAAACAGCGATGATCGTCGGAAACGGGCGGGGCCTCCCCGCCCGTTTCTTTTCGTCGTCGCCGCCTTCATCTCCCTGAAGACCCGAGCCACAACGACTGCGAGTACAATTCATCAGGCACATCTCGCCCAAAGCTCGCAAAGGCGTCAGTAAGTCGGTATGGTAAACAAAGCGTAAGCGGAATTGTTTCTGGCCAGATACTTGCTCGAGCCGAGTATCCGAACGCCCCCCCGGCTTCTCCTGCGGATCGTTTACGCTCCATTAGGGTTACTCGGCCAATATGCTCCCGACGTGCCGAGTTCGCACGCCCTTCCAGGATGGAGGGGAAAAGCCCAGAATCGGGAGTGAGTACACATGGCTGGTATCGTTCTTTCCGCCTCCGTCCGACAGAACCTCCTGTCGCTGCAGTCGACCGCCGACATGCTCGGAACGGTGCAGAACAAGCTGGCGACGGGCCGCAAGGTCAATTCCGCCCTCGACAATCCGAAGTCGTTCTTCACCGCCTCCGGCCTGACCAACCGCGCTTCCGACCTCTCCAACCTGCTCGACGACATGGGTCAGTCGATCCAGGTGCTGAAGGCCGCGGATCAGGGCATCACTTCGATCTCCAAGCTGATCGACAGCGCCAAGGGCAAGGCCAACCAGGCCCTTTCGACCGCGTCGACCGATCCCACCACCCGCGCCAAGTACGCCGCGGAATACGGTGAGATCCTCAAGCAGATCCAGGCGGTCGCCAAGGACTCCGGTTACAACGGCAAGAACCTTCTCGCCGGCACCGGCAACGACCTGGCGGTCATCTTCAATGAAGATTCGACCAACAAGCTGAAGATCAGCGCCGTCGACTACACGAACTCCGCGAACATCGGTCTGAATACGACCATCTACGCCGGCTCCGGTACCGCCTTCGCCGCCAACACGGCCGAGACCGCCAACGCCGGCGCCTCGGCGGGCGACTACCTCCAGTTCGTCGTCTCGACGTCGTCGGGCTCGACCACCTACAAGATCAACCTCGCCGCCACCGACACCATCAAGGACGTGGTCGACAAGGTGAACCTCAACACCGGAGGTGACGTCCAGGCCAGCTACGACGACACCACCGGCAAGATCACCTACGCGTCGTCGAACAGCTTCACCGCCGTCCACAACGACTCGTCGAACGCCGCGGTCGCCGGCTCCAAGCTCGCCGCCACGCCGGCCTCCGCTTCGGTGAGCTTCGCCACCGACGCCCAGATCAACGCCGTGCTCAAGGCGCTGACCTCGGCCCAGAACCAGTTGCGTGCCCAGTCGTCGACCTTCGGCACCAACCTGTCGACCGTCCAGATCCGTCAGGACTGGACCAAGAACATGATCAACACCCTGTCGACCGGCGCCGACAAGCTGACGCTCGCCGACACCAACGAGGAAGGCGCCAACCTCCTCGCCCTGCAGACCCAGCAGTCGCTGTCGTCGAAGGCCCTGTCGCTCTCCGCCCAGGCCGGCCAGCAGGTCCTCCAGCTCCTCGGCTGATCGATCACCGAACGAAGACCGAAACGCGACGGGCGGGGATTTCCCCGCCCGTCGTCGTTCGTGCGCACCTCCCGGCGCAGCTGCCCGCCATACGCGTTCTTCGGTGAACCCACTCGCCATTTGCGCGACACGATCGCCCTCCCCGGCGGAAAAAAGCTTTGCCGAAGCAAGAATTCCATTCCGAAAGACCAGTCGGGCCGCTCGATTTACCAAGCATTAAGGTTAACGAAGCATGATCGGACCATAGAGACCAACGCGACTCCCTTCCACACCGGTAGGGACCCCACACCAACGGGAGTGAGCCACAGTGTCCGGCATCGTTCTCTCCGCCTCCGTCCGGCAGAACCTCCTGTCGCTCCAGTCGACCGCCGACATGCTCGGAACGGTGCAGAACAAGCTGGCGACCGGCCGCAAGGTCAACTCCGCTCTCGACAATCCGAAGTCGTTCTTCACCGCTTCGGGTTTGACCAATCGCGCCAACGACCTCAGCAATCTGCTCGACGACATGGGTCAGTCGATCCAGGTGTTGAAGGCCGCGGATCAGGGCATCACCTCGATCTCCAAGTTGGTCGACAGCGCCAAGGGCAAGGCCAATCAGGCCCTCTCCACCGCTGCCACCGACACCACCACCCGCGCCAAGTACGCCGCCGAATACGGTGAGATCCTCAAGCAGATCGAAGCCGTCGCCAAGGATTCCGGCTACAACGGCAAGAACCTCCTCGCCGGCACCGGCAACGATCTGTCGGTCATCTTCAACGAGGATTCGACCAACAAGCTGAAGATCACCGCCGTCGACTACACCAGCACGACGAACATCGGCCTGAACTCGACCATCTACGCCGGTTCTGGCACGACCTACGGCGCCAACACCGCCGAGACCACGTCGGCCGGCGCCTCCGCGGGTGACTATCTCCAGTTCGCGGTGACCACGTCGTCCGGCACCACCACCTACAAGGTCAACCTCGCCGCCACCGACTCGATCAAGGACGTGGTCGACAAGGTCAACAACGCGGCCGGCGGCGACATCCAGGCGAGCTACGACGAGACCACCGGCAAGGTGAGCTACGCCTCGGCCTACAACTTCACCGCAGTCCACAACGACTCGTCCAACGCCGCGGTCGCCGGTTCCAAGCTCGCCGTGACCCCGGCATCGGCCTCGGTCAGCTTCGCCACCGACGCTCAGATCAATGCGGTCCTGAAGGCGCTCAACTCCGCTCAGAACCAGCTGCGCGCCCAGTCGTCGACCTTCGGCACCAACCTGTCGACCGTCCAGATCCGTCAGGACTGGACCAAGAACATGATCAACACCCTGTCGACCGGCGCCGACAAGCTGACGCTCGCCGACACCAACGAGGAAGGCGCCAACCTGCTGGCCCTCAACACCCAGCAGTCGCTCTCCTCCAAGGCCCTGTCGCTCTCCGCCCAGGCCGGCCAGCAGGTCCTCCAGCTCCTCGGCTGATCCGGACGACGCCTCCGACGACCGACCGACGGGCGGGGCCACCCCGCCCGTCGTCGCGCATTTCCTCGTGTCAACCGAACCTTAAGCGGGTCCGGGCGATGATCGGGGAACCCAGCCGGAGAGCGCGCCGCGCCCCTCCCCTCGCGCCGGAGGTCCGATGTCTCTCAAGGTCGAACTCAAGCCCGGCGAGAAGATCATCATCGGCGAGTCGTTGATCACCAACGACCACCAGCGCACCCGATTGTTCATCGAGGGCAGCGCACCGATTCTGCGTGAGAAGGACATTCTCACCCCGAAGACCGCCGACACCCCTGCCAAGCGCATCTATCTCATCGTCCAACTCATGTATCTGGCTCGTGACTTCACGAAGTTCAAAGATGAGTATTTCGATGCGATAAATGAGTTCATTCTTGCGTCACCGAGCTCCGTGGGATATATTGGCGACGTCAGTAAGGATATCTTGAGCGGAAACCTCTATAAGGCCCTCAAGAATGCGAAACTGCTGATCGAACACGAGAGGCGTCTGATCGATCATGTATCAACAAGCGGCTCAGGCCTATCGTCAGGCGACCAAGACGGTCACTAATCCGCGCGATCTCGAGTCCGGTCTGCTGCTGCGCGCCGCCGCGCGCCTTCAAGCGATCTCCGAGGACTGGACGTCCCAGGAGAAGGACCTCGACCAGGCGCTGACCTTCAATCGCAAGCTCTGGACGATCCTCGTGTCCTTCGCCACCGGCGAGACCAGCGAGTTGCCGCACGATCTCCAGGAGAACATCGCCAATCTGGCGACCTTCATCTTCAAGCGCACGATGGACACGATGATCGATCCGAGCCCGGAAAAGCTCGCGGTGCTCATCAACATCAACCGCGCCATCGCCGCCGGTCTGCGCAACTGATACCGAGCCGATGAAGTTTTGACCTTTTCAAAACTTCATCGGCGAAGGCAAGCCCGAATGGGCGTCGGCCGGTTAGGCCGTAACGCTCATGAAATTCGGACGGGTCCGAATTCTATTAGCCTGGTATAATATGGGTTCTCCCCAATTCTCTTTTATTTTCTAGACTATTAGTGGTTGTGCCGGTGTGATGGGTGAGCACTGAGCAGAAGGATTCTGCATGGTTTCTCTCCCTGTGCGCTCGCTGTTTGTATATGGAGGATAGAATTATGCGATATCGTATTATGCTGGTTGGTTTAATGCTTTATTATACTTCATATACGCATGCATATGCGCAGACACAGGAAGAGGCCATTGCTTATATTTTGTACGGTGTAGAGAACGGAAAGCCAACTAATCTTGGTATGTCACCAAATAATACGAAATTTGATACTGCGATCAATATCGCAAGTAAAGAAAATAATTTAGTATGGTACAAAGGTGACAAGAATTACTTCGAAGCTGCTACGGAGATGAAGGTTGGTCTTCTGCTAAAAGTCGCTACAACATCAAACTGTCAGTACAGTGTCTTTGCGAACCTTAATTTCGGACCCGTATGGTTTCTTGGAGCGAAAGCTGCTAGTGGAAACGCGACAGTGCGAGCCAACATAAATCTTTCGAAAGTGGAACAAGTCCAGATCAATACAGAAGCAGCAAAAAGCTCTTATGTTGTAGAAGGAATAGACGGTAGATGTGTAATAGAATCTGCGGGAAGCCCGTCACCAGTGGAAGTTAATTGTCGCTCGGCCTTCCCTGGAACTAAAGACATTGAGAGAGCAAACAAAGCCCTAAAGTACCTAAAATCTATGTACTGCAAACCGGCTGCATTCTAGCGCCTGTGTGAGCGGCTCGTGACGGCGCAGTGTCCCCTATGTTCCATGCCCGAAGGGCAAATGGCGTTCCCCGTCCCGACACCTCCCAACAGCACCCACGCACAGGCGCCGTCACCCGTAGGGCCGCCGCTGCGGCTAGGGGTAGGGGGGGGTGACAGTAGGCGCCCGGTAGATGCTCTGCGAGCATGGGCGTTCCATAGTCGTTAGGGGAACGGATTCCAGCGCTTTGCTGGCGGGTAGACCCCTGCCTTGCGTAGTAGCCGCTTAGCGGCTGCCCCGAGGTTTTCATATCAGGCTCATGAAATTCGGACTCGTCCGAATTTCATGAGCGTTACGGCCTGACCGGCCGACGCCCATTCGGGCTTGCCTTCGCCGATGAAGTTTTGAAAAGGTCAAAACTTCATCGGCTCGGTATGAGAGGCGCCAGGACTAGGCGCCGCGGTGCCCCCGAAAAGGACCGAAGGGCGGGATTCACTCCCGCCCTTCGGTCCTTTTCGGGGGTTCCGTTCCCGGTGTGACCGCATCGGCGCGGACGCCGCCGCCCCCGGAGCCCCTCCCCCGGGGCCACGCCGCGAGCGTTCCGCCGTCAGATGTAGTTGGTCAGCGTCAATTTGTAGAGGATCGACGTCGCCTGATAGCTCGCCTGCATCTGGGTCTGCAGGGCGATGAGCTTGGTCGCGACTTCGGCTTGATCGGCGTTGACGGTGCCGTCGACCACCTTCTGGTAGGTGGCAGACAAGGCCTTGTGGCGGGTCCCGGCCTGGGTCGCGGCCTGCGCCGCCGCCGCCACTTCGACTTCGACACCCTCGATGCTCTGCACCCCGGCCGGCACCCCGAGATTGCCCTTGGTGCGCTGCAGGACCTGACTGTGGACCTCGCTGTCCGTCGCCGTGCCGCCCGAGACGTCGACCGAGGCGATCACCGCCATCTGCCGCAGCGCCCAGGAGAAGGCCTGCTCGTTGGCGCGCATGCCGTATTGCACCGTCACCGAGGTGTCGACGCGGGTGGAGACGTCGCCGCGCGCCGACGACGAATCGTTGGTGCCGACGTACCATTGGACGGTGTTCGCATGGGTCGTGTCGGCCGCCAGCGCCGTCGCCGTGGCGAAGGGCGGGCCGACGACGCGCATCGGCGCCGCGCCGTTCTCGGTGGCGAAGAACTCGTTCGACGCCTGCACCGCCGACGCCGCGACCAGATCGGTGTCGGCGAGCGACTGGATCTTCTGATCGACGAGGGTCTTCAGGTTGTCGGCGGTGTCGGCGGCGGTGGCGCCGATCTGGAAGGTGTTCTTCGAAGCGTCGGTCGCCTCGCCCGCCTCCACTTCGATCTTCGACGAGGTGCCGTCCGGCTGCGTGAAAGTGAGCGTCAGCTTCTCGCCGAGCTCCGGCTGCCCGGAGAAGGCGACGGAGATCCCCGCCGGCGAGCCGCTCGGACCGGTGACGGTGGCGTTGGACAGCGTCGACGTCGCCGCCTGGAGCTTCATGCCGAACGGATGTGCCCCATCCTCGGCGAGCGTCATGGTGCCGCCGCCGGAGGCGATGGTCAGCCGCCCGCGTCCGTCGGCGCCCTGGTCGGCCTGCCGCCGCTCCTGCATCACCTGCTTGTAACCGGCCTTGCCGTTCACTCCGTCGAGCATCTGATCGACGGAGACCACCGGCTCGGTGTCGGTCGCCGACCCGGCGAAGATGTAGCGCCCGGCGACGTCGGTGTTGAGCAGCGACGTGAACGCCTGCATCGCGTCGATGGCGAAGGTCTGCGCGTCGGTGACGCCGGTGGTCGACAGGTTGAACGAGTTCGGGTCGAGATTGCCCTTGAGGTTGGAGGCGATGGTGGAGAGCTGGGTCAGCGTCTTGTCGCCGACCTGGAAGCGCACGTCGAGCGTCGAGATCGTGTCCTGATAGCTCTCCGCCTGCCGGAGCTTGCCCTGATAGGCCAGCGCCAGATTGCGCGCGTCGCCGAGGCCGCCGTAGGTCTGCGAGCGGATGCCGGTGGTCAACTGCTGCGACAGATCCTCGAGCTGGGTCCGCATCGTCCCCAACTGGCGGACCAGAAGATCGGAATATCCGGTGGACCTGATCGTGCTCATCGGTTTCTTCCTCGTCCGCCCGTCAGATCTGCATCAACGTGTCGAGCATGTCCTTGGCGGTGGACATCACCCGGGCGTTGGCGGCATAGGCCGACTGCAATTGGATCAGCCGCGCCAGTTCCTGGTCGACGCTGACCCCGCTCGCCGTCTTGATCCGCTCTTCGAGATTGGTCTGGATCACCGACTGGCTGTCGAGCGCCGAACTCGCCGAGGCCGCCGCCGCGCCCCAGAACGACACCATCCGGTCGGCGAAGTCGGTGAGCGTGGCGGAGAAACCGTGGCCGGTTCCCGCCATGCCGGTCTCGGCGCCGAAATCGAAGGTGGTGCGCTCCAGACGGTCCAGCAACGCCTGCGGCCGCGTCGGATCGCCGGCGTCGGTGGCCGGGCTCGTCTGCCACTTCACCAACAGCGACGGATCGGCGACCACCGAGGCGTTGACCGCGATGCGCGCCGCGAAGCCCTGCTTCTGCGATCCGCGCTCGAAGGATCCGGTATAGGCGCTGCCGCCCGACCCGTCGGTGAAGAGCGGCATCCCGGTCCCGTCGTCCTGCAACGCCGTCGCGGTGACGTCGGCGGTGAGCGAGGAGACGTCGACGGTGTTGGCCGCGCCGTCGTCGAGGATGCGCAGAGTGGAACCGGACGGATTGGAGACCGCGAAGGATCCGCCGAGCGCCGTCTGGATCTGCGTGACCACCGAGGCCATGCCGCCGGAGAAGTCGATACCGTGGACGGTGTCGTTCGGGTTTGCGGTCGCGTCGTCGGAGAGCGGCAACGCGCTCGAACTGTCGACCCGGACGAAGGTGACCGTCTTCGACTTGCCGGTGCCGTTGTCGACGTAGGTGAGGCTCACCCGGTTGCCGCTCTGCAACCCGGTGAGATCGAGGTCGAAACCGCTCGCCGCGCCCGAGGTGGCGGCGGTGCCGGTCACCTCGTGATTGGACATCGCCTCGGCGAGGCCGGCGGCGATGTCGTCGAGTTGCGACTGCGCCTGCACCAGCGTCTCGTCGCGCAGTTGGACCAGCGCGGCGATCGAACCGGAGCGCAGCGACCCCGACCGCAGCACGTCGATCACCTGCGAGCCGCTGTTCGCCACCCGGATGGTGCCGACTCCACGCTCGGCGTCGTCGGCCGACCACACGGTGTTGGCGGTGAGCAGGCCGCGCGCGTCGAAATCGAACTGCGTGCCGTGATCGGACACCAGCGACAGACCGGAGGTGGTGAAGACCGAGAGATGGCCGTCGGCGCTCTCCAGCGTGCCGATGTCCATGTAGGACGAGAGATCCTTGACCGCCTGATCGCGGGCGTCCTGGAGGATCGTCACGTCCTGTCCCGCCGCCGACTGACCGACGATGCGGGAATTGAGGTCCGAGATCCGGGTGGTGAGATCGTTGACCGTCGAAATCTGATCGGCGATCTGGTTCTCGATCGAGGTCCGCAGTCCCTGGATGTCGGTGGAGGCCTGGTTGAGCCGGCTCGCCAACACCTGCGCCTTCTGGATCAGAGCCAGACGACTCGACGAGTCGTCCGGACTGGTGGCCAGCGACTGCATCGAGGCATCGAAGTCGGAGATCGCCGAGGCGACGTTGGCGCCGCTGCCGGTCTGCCCCATGAACTGGTCGAGCTGGGACAGATAGGTGTTCTGCGTCTCGAGATAGGAGGTCGGCGAACTGCTCTGCAGGATCTGGCTCCAGAGCGACTTGTCGAACTGGCGGTTCACCACCGCCCGGAGCCCGAAGACGCCCTGGAGATTCTGTTTGTCGACCGTGCTGACCCGCTTGGCGGTGTAACCCGTCTCGCCGGCCCGCGCGATGTTCTGCGCCACGATCCCGGTTTCGGTCTGGTTCAGCTGCAGTCCGCCGACCGCGATGGAAAGCGCCGAACCGATGGTCATGAGCCGACCTCCGAAACCGAGAACACGTGGTCAGTCGACGTCACCGCAGCACGCCGATGATGTCCTGCATCATGGTGTTGGCGGTGGAGATCACCTTCGTGTTGGCCGAATAGGCCTGCTGGGTGATGATCATCTTCGAGAACTCGTCGGCGATGTCGACGTTCGAGGCCTCGAGCGACTGACCGGTGATGTTGCCGGTCGCCCCCTCGATCGCCGCGCCGCTGTCGCGGGTCACCGCGAAGGCACCGCCGTCCATGCGACGCAGCGCCGAGTCACCGGCGAAGGAGAAGATCGCCAACTGCGCCACGTCGACCTGCTGGCCGTTCGAGTAGGACGCCGTCAGGCGGCCCGAGCCGTCGACCGCGACGCCGGTGAACTTGCCCGCCGCGTAACCGTCCTGGCTGATCGAGGAGACCTGCACCGCGACGTTGGAGGTCGAGTACTCGGAGAGGCCGTCGGCACCGTAGGACAGGCGGATGGTCCCCAGGTTGTTGCCGTCGATCGTCATGCTCGAGAAGTCGAGGTGATCGGTCGGCGACGTCAGGTTGCCCGAGCTGTCGAAGGTGAAGTCGGAACCGGCGTTCTTCCACATCGGCGTGGTGCCGGTGGCGGTCGAGTCGGACTTGTAGAAGAGGTTCCACTTGTCCGGGCTGGTGCCGGTCTTGGCCCAACGCAGTTCGACGTTCACCGCCGAACCCTTGCTGTCGTAGGCGGTGATCTGACCGCCGCTGAGCGACGCCGCCTCGAACGCCGTGTCGTCGGCGGCCTGCACCGTGGCGAGGGTCGTGTCGCCATAGCCGGAGGCGTCGATCACCTTGAAGCTCGAGTTGGCCGGCAGGTTGGCCGTGTAGTTGATCGTGGTCGAGGCCTTGGCCGGCAGGAGGCCCGTCGGCAGCTTGATCGGCGAGGTCGACGAGCCGGTCGGGCTGCCGGTGGTCGGGTCGATCGACTTGCCCATCAGGTAGTAACCGGCGCCGTTGACCAGATAGCCTTCGCGATCGATGTCGAAGTCGCCGCGCCGGGTGTAGTAGTTGGTGCCGCCGAGCACCGCCGCACCGCCGACTTCGCTCGACTTGCGCTGCACCTGGAAGTAGCCGTCACCGGTGACCGACATGTGGGTCGACGTCGAGGAGGCCGAGATCGCACCCTGGAGCGTGTTGGTGGCGCGCGACAGGGCGAGCACCGAACCGGCGGTCTGGTTGTAGGTGCCGGTCGACGTGCCGGCGATCAGATCCTCGAAGGACGTGTCGACGCGCTTGTAACCGGTCGTCTGCGCATTGGCGATGTTGCCGGAGATGTTGGTGAGGGCGAAGGCCTGCGCCTGCAGACCCTGCACCGAAGTGATCATCGCATCGAAGATACCCATTCCACGCTCCTCGTCGACACGGGTGTCGGGGTGCAGGCGGACCTGCGTCGGAAGATGTGGAGCAGGAGCCGTGCCAACCGCGGGACCCGGCCGACCGGCGAATGTTTTCAAGACCTTGCGCGAGCGACCGGACTCTCCTGCGGAACTTCCGCGCCGTCGCGACGGAACTTTCTGCCGGGTCGAGCCGGCCCACCCGGTCGAAACGCCCCGGCGGCGGAGGACCGCCCGCTTGTGCCCTCCCCCGGTTTCCGGCTTACATGGGCCCCCCGACAGACGACATTCGCGCGAGGACCGATGCGCTTCGAAGGCACTTCCGACTACGTCGCCACCGAGGATCTGAGGATCGCCGTCAACGCCGCGATCACCCTCGAGCGCCCGTTGCTGGTCAAGGGCGAGCCGGGCACCGGCAAGACGGTGCTGGCCCGCGAGGTCGCCGGCGCCCTCGGCCTGCCGCTGATCGAATGGCACGTCAAGTCGACCACCAAGGCGGCCCAGGGGCTCTACGAATACGACGCGGTCTCGCGCCTGCGCGACGGCCAGATCGGCGACGAGCGGGTCAAGGACATCCGCAACTACATCAAGCGCGGCAAGCTGTGGGAGGCCTTCACCGCCGACGTCAGGCCGGTTCTGCTGATCGACGAGATCGACAAGGCCGACATCGAATTCCCCAACGATCTGCTGCTCGAGATCGATCGGATGGAGTTCTACGTCTACGAGACCGGCGAGACCATCCGCGCCAAGCGCCGCCCGGTGGTCATCATCACCTCGAACAACGAGAAGGAACTGCCCGACGCCTTCCTGCGCCGCTGCTTCTTCCACTACATCCGCTTCCCCGACGCCGACACCATGGCCTCGATCGTCGAGGTCCACTTCCCCGGCCTCAAGAAGCGCCTGCTCGAGGAGGCGCTGCGCATCTTCTTCGCCGTCCGTGACGTGCCCGGCCTGAAGAAGAAGCCCTCGACCTCGGAGCTGCTCGACTGGATCAAGCTGCTTCTCAACGAGGACCTCGACGAGACGGTTCTGCGCCAGACCGACCCGAAGAAGACCATCCCGCCGCTCGCCGGCGCCCTGCTCAAGAACGAACAGGACGTCCACCTCTTCGAGCGCCTGGCCTTCCTGTCGCGGCGCGAGGGGCGGTGAATCTCGCCATCGCCGTTCGGTCGATCCGAGCTCGTCCGTCGGCGGCTTCCGCCGAAGGCCGGCTATGGCCGGGGCTCGGCCGCCTCGCCGCACTCACCCTCTCCGCTCTCCTCCTCCCCGGTCCGACCGAGGCGAAGGAGAAGCCGACTCACCTCCTCACCCTGACCGGCACCGCGACCGTACCGGCCCGCGCCGGCGCGACGGCGCACGAGCCGGCTTGCCTTCTGCGCTTCTCGTTGCGGCGGCTGGCGAGCACGCCGTCGAAGCGGACGGCCGACCTCACCCTCGAGTTCGCCGATCCGCGCGACGGGCGCAGCGGCCCGCTCTTCGGCACGCTCCGCCTCGATCTCGACGACGATGGCAAGAAGTCGGGGACCCTGCGGATCGACGGCATCACCTGCGACGAGCTGCGTCCGCTGAACCTGCACCTCGCCTGCACGACCGACGACGGCCGCTGCCCCACAGGGACGCGGATCCGCTTGAAGAACTTCGACCGTTTGGAGATCGCCGAAGACGTCCTCGCCTTCGATTGAGCCGTATGACCCGTCAGTCCCCCGCGAACGCCGGGCAGCCGCCGCTACCGCAGGCGCCCATCGGCGCGCCGCAGGCCGGCGCCGGCACGGCGCTGCTCGCCTCGACCGGCTTGGCGATCAGCGACAACTGCCGTTCGAGATCGACCGCCGCACAGCTCGGGCACTCCGGCGTCTCGCCGCCGCGCACCAGGGTCGAGAATTCGTGGCCGCACGAGCGGCACTGATAGGCGTAGATCGGCATGAACAGGCTCCTCGTCGTCCCCCGCGATTAGGAAAATCCGGCGGTGCGATCAAGTCCGCACGAGGCCGGAGCCCGAACCACCGCCGCGAGGAACCGCCGCCCTCCCCGCTCACGACGCCGGGCACACCTTCGCTTCCGCCGCCAGTTTCTCGGCTCCGACCAGCGCCACCAGATCGACGTCGTCGAGCAAGGGCACGTAGGCGCTCGTCTCCACCGTCTTCAGCCAGGTCGAAACGCGGAACTCCTTCGGGATCGGCGCATCGGCCTTGCGACAGCCGTCGATCCCGACCGACAACGTGCCCTGGAAGGCGCCCGGCTCCTTCTCCGCCCGCGCCCGCGCCGCCTCGCGCGCCTCGAGCAGCCGCGGCACTTCCGACGCCGGGATTCGGAAGGCGCGAACCTCCTGCCCCGCATGCGGCCCGACCGCGCCGAGACCGGTCTCCGCGGCGAGCGGCGCCTCTTCGAGCGCGATCTCGATCGTCTGGGCGTCGCCGCCGCCCTTGCGCGCCTGGGTCATCACCAGCTTCGCCCCGCCCTTCTGCGGCAGGGCCTCCTTCGGCATCGCCACCGCCGCCCTGAGCCGTGCCGGATCGGTGGTCATCGGATCGAAGTTGCGCAGTTGCCACATCGTCTTGGCCGGCACGTGGGAACAGGCACCGAGCGACAGGGCGGCGGCGGCGATCGCGGAAACGGCGAGGGAACGCATCGAGGGAACCTCCAGCACGAGAATTTTTTATTGTTTGACATTAATTTTTTGTCGTGTCAAATGAGGTCATCCGATCAGGAGGCCGCTATGGACACCCTCGCTCCCACCCCGTCCGTCGATGCCCTGCGCCGGCGCATCGGTTGGCTCTGCCAGACCCTGCGCTTCGCCGCCGTCGCCTATGCGCTCTGGGTCTTCGCGTTGCTCGCCATGCACTGGGGAAACGCCGCCGACGTCACCCGCGCCTATTCGCATCTCTTGAAGACCGATCTGCTCGTGGTGCCGGCGCCGCAGCGGGCCGGCGGCTTCCTCCTCCACATGATCCCCTGGGCGCTCATCGTGCTGACCTGCTGGAACCTGTGGACGCTGTTCTCCGGCTTCCTCGCCGGCCGGGTCTTCACAGTCGACGCGGCGCTGACGCTGCGCCGCCTCGCCCTCGCCGGCCTCGCCGCGGAGGCGGCCGACATGGCCCTCCGCCCGATCCTGTCGATCCTGGTCACGCTCCACATGCCGCCGGGATCGCGCCACGTCGGCTTCTTCTTCCAGACCGACGACTTGTTGAATCTGATGTTCCTCGGCGGTCTCTTCGCCCTCGCCCAGGTCTTCAAGGTCGCCGCCGAGATCGCCGAAGACAACGCCGCCATCGTGTGAGGGGCCC
>ERZ1645187.1397-NODE-1397-length-22195-cov-100.821590_pt1 | contig 22195 bp, 21 predicted proteins | sample MGYA00575352_ERZ1645187 | MGnify/ENA primary metagenome ERZ1645187 (study PRJEB40837, sample SAMN11349314) | freshwater sediment metagenome | isolation source: river sediment | host: Sediment | place: India: Wazaribad , New Delhi | collected 2017-02-21 ... | reverse complement strand
CCGCCAAGCCCGAGGGCACGGGCACGGTGCAGGCTTCCGCCGCCAAGCCCGAGGGTTCGGGCAACGTGCTGGCTTCGGCCGACTGCAAGTAATCGCGGTTCGATTTCGCGAGGGCGGGGCGCTGGCCCCGCCTTTTTCCTGGCATCTCGGGGCGCGCCATGGAACGGTTTCTGCTGGGGCTTCTCATCGCCTTCCTGCCCGCCCTCGCGGACGCGCAGGTGGCGTTCACCGACACCTCGGCCCTCGTGGCGAAAGTTCTTCCCACCGTGGTCGGCATCAAGACCAAGGCCATGGTCAAGGACTCGGGCGCCGCGCCCATGCAGGCGGCGTCCGCCGGCCGCATGAAAACGCAGGAGAGTTTCGGCTCGGGCTTCATCATCGACAAGGAAGGCTACATCCTCACCAACCGCCACGTGGTTCAGGATGCCTTCGAGATCGACGTCACCACCTCCGACGGTTTGGGCTACAAGGCCTCGCTCGTCGGCCTGGCCAGAATGACCGATCTGGCGTTGCTGCGCATCAAGCCCGACAGGCGGCTGCAAGCGGCTAAATTCGGCGACAGCGACCGGTTGCAGATGGGCGAGCAGGTGATCGCCATCGGGAATCCGTTCGGCCTCGGCACCACCGTCACCTCCGGCATCGTCAGCGCGCTCAACCGCGATCTGTCGTTCTCGATGTTCGATTCGTTCATCCAGACCGACGCCGCCATCAACCACGGCAATTCCGGCGGCCCGCTATTCAACCGCAAGGGCGAGGTGGTGGGCGTCAACACCGCCTACTACAGCGGCGGCGTGGAAAAGCGCGGGTTCATCGGCATCGGCTATTCCATTCCGTCCGCGATCGCGGAGACGGTGGCCGATCTGTTGCGCGCCTACGGCTACCCGAGAATGGGCTGGCTGGGGGTGGAGGTGCAGGCGGTCACGCCGCAACTGGCCTCCGCGGTGGACCTGAAGGTCGCGCGCGGCGCCATCGTCTCCAGCGTCGACGCCAAGGGGCCGGCGGCCGGCGCGCTGCGCGCGGGCGACATCGTGCTCTCGGTCGCCCGCTCGCCGGTCGCCGACGCGCGCGATTTCTATCGCGAGGTGGCCGCCGTCGTCGATCGCCCGCTCGCGCTCTCGGTTTGGCGGCAGGGCCGCTCCGAGACGGTGCGGCTGACCCCGAAGGAATGGCCGGGCGAGGCGCCGACGCCCGAAACGAAGGTCGCCTGGCCCTCGCGCGACATGCATACGATGAAAATGGACTTCGGCGCCGATGTCGCCGACATCACCGACGACATCCGTCGCGAATACGATCTGCCGAAAGACGTGAAGGGCGTGGTGGTGACGGCGGTCAAGCCCGACAGTCTGGCCGCCGACCGCGGCGTGTCGATGGGCGACGTGGTGGTCAACGTGCAGATGCGCCCGGTCGAGAGCCTGTCGGAGCTGGAGCAGGCGGTCCATCGGGCCATTCAGGAAAACCGGCGCTATTCCACGAGCCTCATCCGCTCCAAGTCCGGGTTCCGCTGGGTGGTGTGGCCGCTGCGGTCCGATTCGCCCTGACGGCTTGCGGGCGAAGCGAAGAAATGCCTCAGAACCCGCGAGGCTGGCCTTCCGCCCCGTTTCGTGTATAAGGCCGGCTGCGGCGTTCCCCGGAACGCCGGTTCCCGACCCTGCTGGACGACATCCCGGCTGGGCCATATTCATCTCCAGCAAAAGGACAGACCGATGTCGATCACGGCCGAGCGCAAGGACGCGCTCATCAAGGAATATGCGACGAAATCGGGCGACACCGGCTCGCCGGAAGTGCAGGTCGCCATTCTCACGGAACGCATTTCCAACCTGACCGAACATTTCAAGACGCACGCGAAGGACAACCACTCGCGGCGCGGTCTTCTGAAACTGGTGTCCCAGCGCCGCCAGCTTCTCGACTACGTGAAATCGCGCGACGAGCAGCGCTACAGGAAGCTGATCGAACGTCTCGGCATTCGCCGCTGACATTGCCCGAGCCGCGCCTACGCGCGGCTCTTTTCGTTGCCCCCCGGTGCGGGGGGCGTATCCGCCGCGACGGCCCGACGGCCGTCGGGCGCCTTTCCGGCAGGGCGTCGCGCCATGGCAGGATAGCCGGAGGCAGCAATCTGCCTCTCGCCGTCTTGCTTTCGGCGCTTCGCCTGGCCGGCCAAACGACCAGAGAAACGCATGTTCGAAATTCACCGCGAAGAACTCGATTGGGCGGGCCGCAAGCTCGTGCTCGAAACCGGCAAGGTCGCCCGTCAGGCCGACGGCGCCGTCATGGCCTCGTGGGGCGAGACCACCGTGCTCGCGACCGTCGTCGCCGCCAAATCTCCCAAGCCCGGGCAGGACTTCTTCCCCCTGACGGTCAACTATCAGGAGAAGGCGTTCGCCGCCGGCCGCATTCCGGGCGGCTATTTCAAGCGCGAAGGCCGTCCCTCCGAGCGCGAGACGCTGGTCTCGCGCCTGATCGACCGTCCGATCCGCCCGCTGTTCGCCGACGGCTACAAATGCGAGACGCAGGTGATCCTCACCGTGCTCAGCCACGATCTGGAAAACGATCCGGACGTGCTGGCGATGGTCGCCGCCTCCGCCGCGCTCACCTTGTCGGGCGCGCCGTTCATGGGGCCGATCGGCGGCGCGCGCGTGGGTTTCGTCAATGGCGCGCTGAAGCTGAATCCGACCATCGACGAGATGAAGGAATCGGGGCTCGACCTCGTCGTCGCCGGCACGCAGGACGCGGTGCTGATGGTTGAGTCGGAAGCCAAGGAACTGTCCGAACAGACCATGCTCGAAGCGGTGATGATGGGCCATCGCGGCTTCCAGCCGGTGATCGAGGCGATCATTCGCCTGGCCGAACGGGCCGCCAGGGACCCGCGCGATTTCGCCGCGCCCGACAACGCCGAGGTCGCCACGGCGGTCGCCGCCGTCGCCGAAGCCGACCTGCGCGAAGCCTACAAGATCACCGTCAAGCAGGATCGCTATTCCGCCGTCGACGCGGTGAAGGCGAAAGTGACGGCGGCGCTGTTCCCCGAGGGCGGCGAGCCGAAATTCACCAAGGAGCAGGTCGGCGAGGCCTTCAAGGAATTGCAGGCCAAGGTCGTGCGCTGGAACATCCTCGACACCGGCGTGCGCATCGACGGTCGCGACGTGAAGACGGTGCGCCCGATCGTGTCGGAAGTCGGCGTTCTGCCGCGCACGCATGGCTCCGCGCTGTTCACGCGCGGCGAGACGCAGGCGATGGTCGTCGCCACGCTCGGCACCGGCGAGGACGAGCAGTATGTCGACTCGCTGGAAGGCACCTACAAGGAGCGCTTCCTGCTGCACTACAACTTCCCGCCCTATTCGGTCGGCGAGACGGGCCGCATGGGCTCGCCCGGTCGCCGCGAGATCGGCCACGGCAAGCTGGCGTGGCGCGCCATCCGACCGATGCTGCCGGCGCAGGCGGAATTCCCCTACACGCTGCGCGTGGTGTCGGAGATCACCGAATCCAACGGCTCCTCGTCGATGGCGACGGTGTGCGGAACTTCGCTCGCGCTGATGGACGCCGGCGTGCCGATCAAGCGGCCGACGGCGGGCATCGCGATGGGCCTCATCCTCGAAGGCGAGCGGTTCGCCGTTCTGTCCGATATTCTCGGCGACGAGGACCATCTCGGCGACATGGACTTCAAGGTGGCGGGCACGTCGGAAGGCGTCACCTCGCTCCAGATGGACATCAAGATCGCCGGCATCACCGAGGAGATCATGCGCGTCGCGCTCGCCCAGGCGAAGGACGGCCGCATGCACATTCTCGGCGAGATGAACAAGGCGCTGACCGGCGCCCGCGCCGAGGTCGGCGAATTCGCGCCGCGCATCGAGACGATGAAAATCTCCACCGACAAGATCCGCGACGTGATCGGTTCGGGCGGCAAGGTCATTCGCGAAATCGTCGAAAAGACCGGCGCCAAGATCAACATCGATGACGACGGCACGATCAAGATCGCTTCCGCCAACGGCGAGTCGATCAAGGCGGCGATCAACTGGATCAAGTCGATCGCTTCCGATCCGGAAGTCGGCCAGATCTACGAAGGCACGGTCGTCAAGACGGTCGACTTCGGCGCCTTCGTCAATTTCTTCGGCGCCAAGGACGGCCTGGTCCACATCTCGCAGCTCTCCAAGGGCCGCGTCGCCAAGACGACCGACGTCGTCAAGGAAGGCGACAAGGTGAAGGTGAAGCTGCTGGGCTTCGACGACCGCGGCAAGGTGCGCCTGTCCATGCGCTATGTCGATCAGGAAACCGGCGAGGATATGGAAGCCAAGGAAAAGGCCCGCGAGAAAGCCGAACGCGAGGCCAAGGCCGCCGAGGCCGGCGAATGATCCGATAACGAAAAGCCCGCCGTTTCGGCGGGCTTTTTGTTACAGCGGCGGCGGCCCGTAGTTGGCCAGATGCGCCTTCACATAGGCGATGATTTTCTCCAGACGGTCGCTCGGACTGGCGAATCTCGTGGCATATTCGGCCATGAGATATTGCGCCGCGTCGCTTGAGAGTCCCTTCAGCGGCGCCTCGGTCGCGTCGGCCCGCAGGCTCTGGCGGCGCAGCGCCTTCATCACGCAGTAGGCGACCTTGAACAGTTCCTGCAACGCAGGCTTCTGCGTGGCGGGCGCGACGGCGCCCGAGCCGATCACCGCGAGAATCCTCGCCATCCGCGCCGTGTCGCCCGTCTTCTCCGCGTAGAAATATTCGATGCCGTAGGCATGGCCTTCCTGATAGTCGCCTGCGCCCATGAAATTCGTCGCATGCCCGGTGTGGCCGAGTTCGTGCAGCAGCAAGGGACCGAGCGTCGCCTCCGGCAGCGCGAGCGCGTCCGCGCGCAGATAGGTGTCGCCGCCGGGGCTCGTTTCGGCGAGCCGGTCCTGCTTGCGCGCCGCCTCTTCCTGCGCCGGCGTCATGATGAAGATTTTCTGGCCGGTCCAGCCCGAGTAATAGTCGAAGAACGACCAGGCGACCTCGAACGTGTCGGCCTTGTAGGTCGCGGAGACGACGGCGTTGCGGATCTTGCGCAACTGGTCGCCGGAAAGATGATCGTTCTTTTTCTTGAAGGCGATGATGACGTCGGAAAGATCGTCGTCGGTGTGCGCGCTTTTTTCGCAGGCGACCGCGAGCGCGCCGCGCGAATGCACCGGCGCGTCGCGCCCCGCCAGGGCCTGCGCCGCGGCATGGCGCGCTTCCCGCTCTTCGCTGCTGGAGCTCGCGCGCACGCCGGAGCCATCCCCGCTTGCCGGCGCCTCCGTCGCGCCGCGTTGCTGGGCGACATGGGCGAGTTCGTGCGCGATGAGCCGCAATCCGTCGGGCCGATCGGGCGCGTAATGGTTCCGCGCAAAGAATATGTGGTCGCCGACCGCGAACGCCCGCGCGCCGAGCCGCGCGGCCGCCGTCGCCGCCGCGTCGTCCGTGTGGATGCGCGTTTGCGACAGATCGGCGTGGAAATGCGCGGAGAACCGGTTGCGCAACGCCGGGGCGAGCGGCGCGCCGGCGCGCAGCATCGCCTGGTTGCTGACCATGCCGGCCGCCGCGGGGCGGCGTCCCGGGCGCGCGGGATCGGTCTGCGCGTGCGGCGCCCGGGCGGGAAAGGCTGATCTCGGCGCGAACATGCGGCCTCCGGGCGGCGCAGCCTAGCGCCGTTTGGCGTCGCGGGGAACGGGCGCCGTCGCGCTTCCTTGCCTGTTCGCCCTTGAAATGCCGGAGCGCGGAGCTTATTCCTCATCCATCGAGCTTTGGCCGAATGGACTTGGCCTCGCGCGGCGATTGGGAAGCGCGCGTCCGACGATTTTCTCCCACCCTCGACCGACACGCGTCGTCGCGCGAATGATCGCGCGGCGGAACGCACACGCATACAGGAACATCGCATGCAGACTGGAACCGTGAAATGGTTCAACGCCACCAAGGGCTACGGCTTCATCCAGCCCGACGATGGCGGCAAGGACGTGTTCGTCCACATTTCCGCCGTCGAACGCGCCGGCTTCGCCACGCTCAACGACGGCCAGAAGATTTCCTACGAAATCCTCGTCGACAAGCGCTCGGGCAAATCCTCGGCCGGCAACCTCGTCGCCGTCTGATCGCGGATCTTCGAGGCGTTTTCGAGCGAAATGGACGCCGGCTCGCCTGAAAACGCGTCAGAACAGGAAACCGGAGCATCGCTTCCGATTTCATCGGAAGCGAAAAAGCTCGGCCCGGAAAAACGAAAGCCGCATCGTTCGATGCGGCTTTCCTGTTTTACAGCATGCTCGGCAGCACGCGGTCGGGCGGGCGATGCCCGTCCATGAAGGTCTTCACGTTGATGATGACCTTTTCGCCCATGTCGATCCGGCCTTCGATGGTCGCCGACGACATGTGCGGCAGGAGCGTCACCTTGCCCGCCTTGGCGAGCTTGACGAGTTTGGGCGACACGGCCGGTTCATGCTCGAACACGTCGAGACCGGCGCCGGCGAGTTCGTCGGCTTCCAGCATCCGCACGAGGGCATTCTCGTCGATCACCTCGCCACGCGCGGTGTTCACGACAATGGCGTGCGGGCGCAGGTATTTCAGTCGACGCGCCGACAACAGGTGGTAGGTCGCCGGCGTGTGCGGGCAGTTGACGGACACGATGTCCATGCGCGCGAGCATCTGGTCGAGCGAGTCCCAGTAGGTGGCCTCCAGCCGCTCCTCCACCGCCTGCGCCACGCGCCGGCGGTTGTGATAGTGGATCGACAGGCCGAACGCCTTCGCGCGCGCCGCCAGCGCCTGGCCGATGCGCCCCATGCCCACGATGCCGAGCCGCTTGCCGGTGATGCGGTGTCCGAGCATCCACGTCGGCGACCAGCCGGCCCATTCGCCGTAGGGGATGATCCGCGCGCCTTCCGCGATTCGCCGCGCGACCGCGAGAATGAGCGCCATGGTCATGTCGGCGGTGTCGTCGGTCAGCACGCCCGGCGTGTTGGTGACGGTGATGCCGCGCCGCAGGGCGGAGGTGACGTCGATATTGTCGACGCCGTTGCCGAAATTGGCGATGAGCTTCATGTTCGCGCCGGCCTGCGCGATCAGGCCGGAGTCGATCCGGTCGGTGACGGTGGGCACCAGAACGTCGGCCGTGCGCATCGCCTCGGCGAGTTCGGCCTGGGTGAGCGGTTTGTCCGAGACGTTCAGCCGCGTGTCGAACAGTTCGCGCATGCGCGTTTCGACGACGTCCGGCAGTTTGCGGGTGACGACCACGAGCGGCTTCTTGTTGGGCATACCCGGTTCGACTCCTCCGCGACCACGACCCTCGCGCAAACCCGGCGCCGGTCCAATCTCGAACCTGCGCCGATCGCGCCTTGAAGCCTCCGCAATTCACCCGCCGTTAACGACGCTGGGATGAAATCCGCTGCGGCGGACGTGCCTGCGCTTCTTGTTTTTACCTACCAGATGGCCAGCCAAAGACAAGAACGCCGCGCGCGGCGCGCGGATGGACGGATTTGAGGGATCGGGGTCGAGACGTGATGAGAAAACTGACCGGCCCCGCGCGCGTTCTGCGGCTTCTGGCCGCCTCTCTCGCGCTGTGCGCGCCATTTGCCGCCGCGCCGGTCGCCGCCCAGCAGATGGGCGCCGTCACCGGGCTGCCGCTGCCGCGATTCGTCAGCCTGAAATCCGACCGCGTGAATCTGCGCGAAGGACCGTCCAAGGATCATCGCACCACATGGATTTTCCAGCGCGCGGGCCTGCCGGTGGAAATCACCGCCGAGTTCGACGTGTGGCGGCGCATCCGTGATTCGGAAGGCGCGGAAGGCTGGGTGCTGCACTCGCTGCTGTCGGGCCGGCGCACCGGGCTTGTCGCGCCCTGGCGCAAGGGCGAGGAAATTGCGTTGCGCGCCCGGCCGTCGGCCGACGCCGCGCTCGTCGCGCGCCTGCAGAACGGCGTCATCGGCCAGTTGAAGAAATGCGACGGCGGCTGGTGCCGGCTGCTCGGCGAGGGATTCGACGGCTGGATCGAGCAGACCCAGCTCTGGGGCGCCTATCCGGGCGAGAAGTTCGAGTAATTACGAATCCGCTTCGCCCTTGCGGCGCAGGCGCACCACCACGTCCACCCGCGCGATCTCCATGCCCTCGGGCGGTTCGGGCAACCCGTCCACGCCGATCTCCACCAGCGGAATGTCGACCAGATCGCCCGTGTCCTCCATCAGGAAATGATGGTGATGTGAGGTGTTGGTGTCGAAATGGGTGCGCGCGCCGTCGACCGGAATTTCGCGCAGCAGACCCGCTTCCGTGAACTGGTGCAGCGTATTGTAGACGGTGGCCAGCGACAGCGGCACGCGCGCGATGGTCGCTTCCTCGTAGAGTTTTTCGGCCGTGATGTGCCGCGCGCCCTTGCCGAACAGCAGCCAGCCCAGCGCCACGCGCTGGCGGGTCGGCCGCAGGCCGGCGTCGCGCAGCCGGGCCTTCAGCTTGTGGATGGGGCAGGCCGCCATATGGTCGGCGGCCGGGTCGGTCCGCTCGCCGGGACGAGCGGGAATATACAGCGCCTTCACGTCGCCTGAACCTCTTTCAATCCGCGCGCCGTCGTGCGGTCACGGACCAGACTGCGCCAGCGCGCATACGTTACACGCAACAATAGGCAAGCAAGCGGCCCAAGGCAACACGAGCAGGCGGCCGGAATGTCGCGGCGCCGGCAAGCGTGGCTGTGTCGGTTCGGCCACGTGCCGGCTCCGTTCGCGCCGGCGCGACGAAAGGCGAAGCGCGCCGCCTTTCGAGGCCACAATTTGCGTGTTAGAAGCCCTCAGAACGATCGAGACGCCGAAATGGCGCAACCCGCGGGAAACGAGGAAATATGAGCGACAGACGCTCCCGATTTGAGTACGAAGATCTTCTGGCCTGCGCCCGCGGCGAGTTGTTTGGCCCAGGCAACGCGCAATTGCCGCTGCCGCCGATGCTGATGCTGGATCGCATTCCCGAGATTTCCGAGACCGGCGGCGCCAACGGCAAGGGGTTCGTGCGCGCCGAATTCGACGTGAAGCCGGACCTGTGGTTCTTCGGCTGCCACTTCAAGGGCGATCCCGTCATGCCAGGCTGCCTGGGGCTCGACGGGCTGTGGCAGATGTGCGGCTTCTTCCTCGGCTGGCTGGGGCTGCCCGGCCGCGGCCGCGCGCTCGGCGTGGGCGAGGTCAAGCTGCAGGACATGGTCGTGCCGAGCGTGAAGAAGCTGGTCTACGGGGTGGACTTCAAGCGCGTGTTCAAGGGCAAGCTGGTGCTCGGCGTCGCCGACGGCTGGCTGGAGGCCGATGGCAAGCGCATCTACGAGGCCAAGGACCTTCGGGTCGGCTTGTTCCGGCCGGAAGCCGCCTGATCTTTGGTGCATTCGCGCGGCAACGCGCGCGCCTGAGGCGCGCCGGCCGCGCCGGGAGGGATTCATGAGACGGGTCGTCGTCACCGGCATGGGGATCGTGTCCTCGATCGGCAATAACCCGCAGGAAGTGGTGGCCGCGCTGCGCGAGGCCCGCTCGGGCGTGGTGGCGGCGGAGGACTACGCCAAACTCGGGTTCCGCTGCCAGGTTCACGGCGCGCCGACCCTGAAGGCCGAAGACGTCGTGGACCGCCGCGCGCTGCGCTTCCATGGCGGCGGCACGGCGTGGAACCATGTGGCGATGGAGCAGGCGATCCGCGATTCGGGTCTTGAGGACGCCGATGTCTCCAATCCCATGACCGGCATCATCATGGGGTCTGGCGGTCCCTCCACCCGCGCGATCGTCGAGGCCGCCGACACCACCCGCTCCAAGGGGCCCAAGCGCGTCGGCCCGTTCGCGGTGCCCAAGGCGATGTCGTCGACCGCCTCCGCCACGCTCGCCACCTGGTTCAAGATCAGGGGCGTCAACTATTCGATCTCGTCGGCCTGCGCGACGTCGAGCCATTGCATCGGCAACGCGGCGGAGATGATTCAATACGGCAAGCAGGACGTGGTGTTCGCCGGCGGCTGCGAGGAGCTGGATTGGACTCTGTCGGTGCTGTTCGACGCCATGGGCGCGATGTCGTCGGGTTACAACGACCGGCCCGCGGTCGCCTCGCGCGCGTATGACGTCAACCGCGACGGCTTCGTCATCGCCGGCGGCGCGGGCGTGCTGGTGCTGGAGGAATACGAGCGCGCGAAAGCGCGCGGCGCGAAGATCTACGCCGAACTCGCCGGCTACGGCGCGACGTCGGACGGGCACGACATGGTCGCGCCTTCCGGCGAGGGCGCCGAGCGCTGCATGCGCATGGCGCTGAAGACCCTGAAGGCGCCGATCGACTACATCAACCCGCACGCCACCTCCACGCCCGTCGGCGACGCCAAGGAGATCGAGGCCATTCGCGCCGTGTTCGGCGCCGGCGACAGGTGCCCGCCGATTTCGGCCACCAAGTCGCTCACCGGCCATTCGCTCGGCGCGGCCGGCGTACAGGAGGCGATCTACACGCTGTTGATGATGCAGAACGGCTTTGTGTGCGAGAGCGCGCATATCGAGGAGATCGACCCCGCCTTCGCCGACATGAACATCGTGCGCAAGCGGCGCGACAACGCGAAGATCGGCGCGGCGCTGTCGAATTCGTTCGGGTTCGGCGGCACCAACGCCACGCTCGTTTTCAAACATATCGACGCCTGATCGGACGCCGCATGCAGAGCGAACTTCAGTCCCGGCTGATGGCCGGCAAGCGCGGCCTGATCATGGGCGTCGCCAATGGTCATTCGATCGCGTGGGGCATCGCGAAAGCGCTCGCCGCGCATGGCGCGGAACTGGCGTTCACCTACCAGGGCGAGGCGCTCGGCAAGCGCGTCGCCCCGCTCGCGGCCGAAGTCGGGTCCGATTTCGTGCTGCCGTGCGATGTGGAGGACCTCGCCTCCGTCGACGCCGTGTTCGCCGCGCTGAAGGCGCGCTGGGGCGCGATCGATTTTCTGGTGCACGCCATCGGTTTTTCCGACAAGCGCGAGCTGAAGGGCCGCTATGCGGACACCACGCGCGAGAATTTCTCGCGCACCATGGTCATTTCCTGCTTCTCCTTCACCGAGGTCGCCAAACGCGCGGCCGACCTCATGACGCACGGCGGCGCGATGATCACGCTGACCTACGGCGGCTCCACCCGCGTCATGCCGAATTACAACGTGATGGGTCTGGCCAAGGCGGCGCTGGAGGCGAGCGTGCGGTATCTTGCCGCAGATTTCGGCCCCGCGGGCATCCGCGTGAACGCGCTGTCGCCCGGCCCCGTGCGCACCCTCGCCGGCGCCGGCATTTCGGACGCGCGCGCGATGTATTCCTTCCAGCGCGCCCATTCCCCGCTGCGCAAATCGGTCACGCTCGAAGACATCGGCGGTTCGGCCCTGTATTTCCTGTCCGATCTGTCGGGCGGCGTGACAGGCGAAGTGCATCACATCGACGCCGGCTACAACATCATCTCCATGCCGCGCCCCGAGGACATGCGCGCCACGCCCGACGAAGAGGCGGAAGCCGCGCAATAAAGCGCGTCCGCGCATGAACGGCGGGTTGCCAATCGTTCATTTGAAACGCCGCCCGGCCGCGCCTACGTCTTGTGCATTGGAAACTCCACGCGAGGACGAGGCCATGAAACAGGCAATGAACAAATATTCATTTGCGGCATTGGCTGCGGCGGCGGTGGTCGGGCTCGGCGCGACGGCGGTCGTGGCGCAGCAGCAGATTCCCCCGCCGCCGTTCGCCCAGCAGCCCAATACGGGCATGGGCGGCATGGGCGGCATGGGTATGCCGATGGGTCCCGGCGGCATGCGCATGGGCGGTTACGGACAGATGGCGCGAATGTCGCCGGAAGACCGGCAGGCCTTCTTCAACGCCAAGATCGCCGCCGTGCGCGCGGGTCTCGCGTTGACGCCCGAGCAGGAAAAATTGTGGCCGCAGGCCGAAAACGCCGTGCGCGAGATGGCGGCGGGCATGATGGCGCGGCGCGACGCCATGCAGAAGAAGCGCGAGGAAATCCGCGCGAGCGGCAAGGCGCCCGATCCCATCGAGATGATGCGCCTGCGCGCCGACGCCTCGATCGCGCGCGGCGAGGCCATGAAGAAAGTTCTCGACGGCGTGTCGCCGCTCTACGCCACGCTCAGCCCGGAGCAGAAGTCCCGTCTCGGCCATATCGCCGGTCGCCGCTTCAAGCACGAGATGCGCGGCTGGGGCGACGAAATGCGCGGCATGGACCGCGGGTGGGGCCATCATCATCGCGGCTGGTGGCGCGGCTGACGGCGCATCGACGGCGAAACCGGAGGCGGGCGAAAGCCCGCCTTTTGTTTGCCCTCGTATTTGCCCGGCGCCGGTTTGCCGCGCGTCGGGCGCAAGGTAGCCTTGAGCGGCCAGGGATTCGACGAAGCGAGGCGGGGGAAACATGGCGATGGCGGAATCGGGCGCGCCGGCGCGGGAGCGGCTGATCCGCGCGGCCTCCGACCTGTTCCGGCGCTATGGCGCGGCGGCCGTCGGCGTCGACGCCATTCTCGCCGAAGCAGGCGTCGCGAAGGCGACCCTTTACAAGATCTTCGGCTCCAAGGACGCGCTGATGGAAGCGGTGCTGGAGCGGCGCGCCGCCGAATGGCGCGCCTGGTTCTTCGGCGAACTGGAGAACGCCGGCCGCGAGCCGCGCGCACAGCTGGCGCACGCATTCGCCGCCCTGCGCCTGTGGTTCGAAAACGGCGATGCGTTTTTTCGACCGTGGTTCGCCGCGCTCGGCGAACGCGAGCGCGCCGACGGGCGCCTGCACGACATTGCGCACGCGCACGCGCAGGCGCTGCGCGAGGGGCTCGAACGCATCGCGCGCGCAGCAGCCGCCCCAGCCCCACGCGCGCTCGCCGAACAAATGCTGGTGTTGATCGACGGCGCGGTCGCCGGCGCTGTGCTGTCCGGAACGGCGCATGCCGCCACAATCGCCGGCGAAGCTTTCGAACGCCTGTTCGACGGCCCATCAAAAAAGGGAGGAAACGATGCGCCACAAGGGACGGATCGCGCTCATCACGGGCGCGGCCAGCGGCATCTGCCGCACGACCGCACATAAATTCGCGAAAGAGGGCGCGAGCCTCGTGCTGTTCGACCTGTCGCCCGAGGTCGAGCGGACCGCAGCCGATATCGTGGCGGCCGGCGGCGCGGCGCGCGCCTGTCGCGTCGACATCGCCGACGCCGATGCGGTCGAGGCCGCGATCGTCCAGGCCGTCGCCGCCGTCGGGCGCATCGACCTGCTCATCAACGGCGCGGGGATCGTCGATCACATCGCGCCCATCTCGAAGATGAAGCCGGAAAAGTGGATGCGCGAAATCGCCGTCAATCTCGGCGGACCCTTCAACACGACGCGGGTGATCGCGCCGATGATGGCCGAAGCGGGCTTCGGCCGCATCGTCAACATTTCCTCGGTCGCAGCGCGCGCCGGGCTGATACTGCAGGCGGCCTACGCGGCGTCCAAGAAAGGGCTGCTGGGCCTGACCGAAAACACCACGCTCGAATATGCGCGCTACGGCGTCACCTGCAACGCGGTGTTGCCGGGCCTGATCGCGACCGAGAAAGTGCGCGCCATGCCGCCGGCGATACTGGAGGCGGCGACGCTCGCCGCGCCCGCGCGCCGCGTCGGCGAGACGGAGGAGGTCGCCGAACTCATTTCGTTTCTGTGTTCGGACGGCGCGGGATTCATCAACGGCGCCGCGATCGACATCGCCGGCGGCGGCCAGCTCAACACGCTCTCGCTCGGCAGCCAGAAGGAGAACGTGCGCCGCGCGTGATCGTCACGCCGCGACCGCGTGATGCGTGAGGCCGGAGCGGTAGGACAGCGCTTCCGCCAGGTGCGCGCGCGCCAGACTTTCGGACCCATCGAGATCGGCGATGGTGCGCGCCAGTTTCAGCACGCGGTGGTAGCCGCGCGCGGTCAGCGCCAGTCGTTCGGCCGCATCCCGCACCAGCGCGCGCGCACTGTCGTCGAGGGCGGCGACGCTCTCGATCGCCTGCGGCGGCGCGGCGGCGTTGGTCGAGATGTGCGGCAGGCCGATGGCGGCGTAGCGCTCCGTCTGCACCGCGCGCGCGACGGCGACGCGGGTCGCGACGTCGGCGGAGCCCTCCGACGGCGGCGGCAGGATGAGATCGGCGGCGGTCACGGCCGGCACTTCGATCTGCAGGTCGATGCGGTCGATCAGCGGGCCGGACAGGCGCGCCTGATACTGCGCCGTGCAGCGCGCGTTCGGCGCGCGCTTGCAGGCGTAGCCGGGGTCCAGCGCATGGCCGCAGCGGCACGGGTTCATGGCGGCCACCAGCTGGAACCGCGCGGGATAGACGACGCGATGGTTGGCGCGCGCGATGGCGACCTCGCCCGTCTCCAGCGGCTGGCGCAGCGAATCGAGCGCCTGCGGCTGAAATTCCGGCAGTTCGTCCAGGAACAGCACGCCATGGTGGGCGAGCGAGATTTCGCCCGGCCGCGCGTGCGGCCCGCCGCCGACGAGCGCGGCCATCGAGGCCGAATGGTGCGGGCTGCGGAACGGGCGGCGGTCGGTGAGCGCGCCGCCGGCCAGCGCGCCGGCCACCGAATGGATCATCGAGGCTTCGAGCAGCTCGCGCGGGCTCATCGGCGGCAGAATGGAGGGCAGGCGCTGGGCCAGCATGCTCTTGCCGGCGCCGGGCGGCCCGTTCATCAAAAGGTTGTGGCCGCCCGCGGCGGCGATTTCGAGCGCGCGCTTGGCGCTCTCCTGTCCCTTGATTTCGGCGAGATCGGGCAGGGCGACGCCCGGCGCGCGGATCGCCGGCTGGGGCCGGGCGAGCGCCTGCGTTCCCTTGAAATGGTTGGCGAGCTGGATGAGCGAGCGGGGCGCAAGTATCTCCATGTCGGGCGAGGCCCACGCGGCCTCCGGCCCGCAGGCCGCCGGGCAGATGAGGCCGTGCCGGCGCGCGTTGGCGGCCACCGCCGCCGGCAGCACGCCCGCCACCGGCGTGAGCGAACCGTCGAGCGCGAGTTCCCCCAGAATGGTGAACCCCGACAGCGCGTCCGCCGGAATGGCGCCGATCGCCGCCATCACGCCGAGCGCGATCGGCAGATCGTAGTGGCTGCCTTCCTTCGGCATGTCGGCCGGCGCCAGATTGACGGTGATGCGTTTGGCCGGCAGCGCCAGGCCCGAGGCGTTGAGCGCGGCGCGCACCCGCTCCCGCGATTCGGCCACCGCCTTGTCGGCGAGCCCCACCAGCGTGAACACCACGTTGCCCGACGACAATTGCACCTGAACGTCGACGGGGCGCGTCTCCACCCCCTCGAACGCCACCGTCGAAACCCGCACCACCATGGCCGCCCCCGCAAACCCACGACCGCACGCTAGCGCAAGGCGCGCCGCCTGCCAAGAACATTTCAGGAACAAATCACAGGCCGCTATGGTGGCGCGCAGAGGGAGGAGCGCATGACCAACGACGAATTCCGCACATTGCTGGACCGTTTGCAGGCGGCGGCCGAAGCCGGCGACGGCGAGGCATTCGCGGCCTGTTTCACGCCCGACGGCGTCTATCACGACTACATCTACGGTGATCACAAGGGCCGCGCCGAAATCGCGCATATGATGCGTGATCTCTTTCATGGCGACGCGACCGACTATCGCTGGGAGATGATCGACGCCATCTGCGTCGGCGATCTGGGCTATGCGTGGTCGCTGTCGAGTTTCGCCTCCACGCGCGCGGAGTTTGCGGGCAGGCGCGTCGTCATCGACGGCATGAGCCGGTTCGAACTGCGCGACGGTCTCATCGCCGACTATCGCGAGAGCGTGAACGGCGGCGTCGCGATGGCGCAACTGGGCGTCGCGCCCGAACGCATGGCGAAAGTATTCGACAAATGGGCGGGCTGGCTGAAGGACCGGCCCGAGACGAAGGACTATCTCGCGCGGCCGAAAGGCGCGCGGGCCAAGCCGCGCGCGTGACAGCCGCGCGCGTGACAGCCGCGCGCGTTACGCGTCGGCCGCTTCCAGAAAGGTCCTGCGCAACGTCGGCTTGTGCACCTTGCCGGTGGCGTTGCGCGGCAGCGCCTCCACGAAGGCGACGCGCTGCGGACATTTGAATCGCGCAAGCCGCTCGCGGCAATGCGCGACGATGGCCGCTTCGGTGATCGTCTGGCCGGGCTTCACGGCGACGATCGCCATGCCCGTCTCGCCCCATGTCTCGTCGGGCGCGCCGATGACGGCGGCTTCCGCGATCTGCGGCAGCTGGTAGAGCACGTCCTCCACTTCCGCCGGATAGACGTTCTCGCCGCCGGAGATGTACATGTCCTTCGTGCGGTCGACGATGTAGTAGAACCCTTCCTCGTCCATGCGCGCGGCGTCGCCCGTGTGCAGCCAGCCATCGGTGAAGGATGTCTTGTTGGCGTCCGGCCGGTTCCAGTAACCGGGCGTGATATTGGGGCCCTTCACCCACAATTCGCCCATCTCGCCGGGTTTCACCTCCGCGCCGTCCGCATCGACGATTTTCACATCCGCATGCAGCACGGGCTTGCCGGTGGAGCCGGCCTTGCGCGCGGCGTCTTCCGGGTCGAGCGCAAGCACCGCGGGGCTGGTTTCGGTCATGCCGTAGCCCTGCATGAGCGCAAGCCCGCGCTCCTGCCAGATCTTCAGGAGCGGCACGGGCATCGGCGCGCCGCCCACGCCCGCGACCTCGACGCGCGACACGTCGGTGTGCGGGAACGCCGGATGCTGGCACAGGAACTGGTAGATCGACGGCACGCCGAAGAAATGGGTGATGCCGATATTCGCGTCGCCGATCAGGCGCAATGCGTCGCCCGGGTCGAACGCGCGCATGATCAGCACCGCGCCGCCAGCGTGGATCGCCGGATTGGTGTAGCAGTTCAGGCCGCCCGTGTGGAACAGCGGCAGCACGCTCAGATGCACGGTCGAGGGCGTGATGCGCGCCGGCAGGCCGAGATTGATGCAATTGATGAAGCTCATCAGATGCGTGATCATCGCGCCCTTCGGCCGCCCCGTCGTGCCGGACGTGTACATGATGGTGGAGACGTCCGTCATCTGCACGTCGTTGCGCTGTTCGAGGCGCGGCGAAGCCTCGATCGCCTGCTCGTAGGGCGCCCCGTATTGCAGCAGATGCGCAATGTTGCAGCGCGCCTTGAGGTCGACCGCCATCGTGTCGAATTCGTGATCGTAGACGAGCAGGCGGGCGCCCGCGTCCGTCAGGATGAATTCCAGTTCGTGCACGGTCAGCCGTATGTTCAGCGGCACGAAGATGGCGCCGAGCCGGAAACAGGCGAATTGCACTTCCAGCGTGTCGGTCGTGTTGGGCGCCAGCACGCCCACGCGCTCGCCGCGCGCCACGCCCAGGCTGGCCAGATGCGCCGCCAGCCGGTCGATGCGCTCGTCCCATTCCGAGTAGGTGAAGCGGCGCTGCGTGGCCAGATCGATCGCCGCCGTCTTGTGGCCGTGCGCGCGTGCGTGATGGGCGACCCAGTCGTAGTAGCGGAATGTCATTTTTCCTCCCCGCGCCGCGTCCGGTCCTGCGGCGGTCGTTGTCCTCGCGGGCGATTTTCCGATGTTTTCGAGGAATTTTCCAGATGCTCCGCGCCCGGGCGCGGCCCTACACGTTCGTCCTCTGCCGCAGCGCGGCAGCGAGCGTGCCGTCGTCGAGGTAGTCGAGTTCGCCGCCAACCGGCACGCCGTGCGCGAGCCGCGTGACCTTCACGTCGAGCGACGACAGCATGTCGACGATGTAGTGGGCGGTCGTCTGCCCGTCGACGGTGGCGTTGACCGCGAGAATGACCTCGCCCACCCCTTCCTCGCGCACGCGCTCCACGAGGCGCGCGAGATTGAGATCGTTCGGCCCCACGCCGTCGAGCGGCGAGAGAACGCCGCCGAGCACGTGATAGCGCGCCGCCATGGCGCCCGCGCGTTCGAGCGCCCACAGGTCCGCGACGGTCTCCACCACCACCAGCGTCGTGGAATCGCGTCGCGGATCGCGGCAGAGCGCGCACGGATCGCTCGTGTCGATGTTGCCGCATTGTCCGCACACGACGATGCGCTCACGCGCGACCTGCATCGCCTCGGCGAGCGGCCCCAGCAATTCGTCGCGCTTGCGGATGAGATGCAGCGCCGCGCGCCGCGCAGACCTCGGGCCAAGCCCCGGCAGGCGCGCCAGCAACTGGATCAGCCGCTCGATCTCCGGCCCGGCGACGCGCTGCGACATGGCGTCAGAACGGCAGTTTCATGCCGGGGGGCAGCGGCAGCCCCTTGGTGATGTCGGCCATCTTCGCCTGCATCGCCTCCTCGGCCTTGCGGCGCGCATCCTCGTGCGCGGCCACGATCAGGTCTTCCACCATCTCGCGCTCGTCGGGCTTGAACAGCGCGGGGTCGATCGTCACGCCTTTCAGCGCGCCCTTGGCGGTCATCGTCGCCTTCACCATGCCGCCGCCGGCCTGGCCCTCCACGATCACGTTGTCGAGTTCGGCCTGCATTTCGGCCATCTTCGCCTGCATGGCCTGCGCCTGTTTCATCAGGCCCATCATGTCGCGCATCGTATGCTCCTCAACATCGGTCCGGGACCGGCTAGTCCTCGTCGTCCTCGTCCGCGCTCTGCAGGATAGCCTCGGACGGCTCGGCGTCGTCGGCCTCCCCGCCCGCGCGCACGTCGACGATTCTGGCGCCCGGAAAGCGTTCCAGAACCGCGCGCACCAGCGGGTCGGCCTCTACGCCGCGCTCGCGCGCGCGCGCCTTTTCGGCCGCCTGCTCGGCGAGCGAAGGCGCGCCCTCGGCCCGCGACAGCGCGACCATCCAGCGCTCGCCGGTCCACTCCTGCAATCTGCGCATGAGAATTTGCGCCAACTGCGGCGAGCCGCCCGGCGCCAGCGAGAATTCGACCTGCCCGCGCTCGAACCGCACCAGCCGCACGTCGCGTTCGAGCATGATCTTCAGTTGAATGTCGCGCTCGCTCGCCGCCTTGGCCACCACATCCTCGAACCGCGCGAAATGAGCGCGCGGTTCGCTGTCGCCGCGCGGGGCGGGCGTGATCGCGGGTTCGGCGAATACCTCGGGCTGCGGCGCGAGCGCCGCCCGCGCGCCGCCGTTCGAGGGCCGCGACGGCGCGAGCGGGGCGGGCGCCTCGCCCGGCAGGCCGAAGCCCAGTTTGCGCAGCGCCTCGTCCGGCGTCGGCAGGTCGGCGGCGTAGGCGAGCCGCACCAGAACCATGTCGGCGGCCGCCAGCGCGCGGGCGGATTCGCGCGTCTCCATCACGCCTTTGAGCAGAATCTGCCACGCGCGGTTGAGGGCCGCGATCGACAGCGCTTCAGCGTTCTTGCGCGCGGCGGCCGCTTCCTCGGCCGCGGGCGCGGTCATCGGCGCATCGGGCGCGACCTTGGCGCGCGTCGTCAGATGCACGAATTCGGCGACCTCCAGCAGCACCTGCGCGGGATCGGCGCCTTCGTCGTATTGCGCCTGCAGCAGATCGAGCGCGCGGGGCACGTCGCCGGCCATCGTCGCCTCGAAAAGTTCGACGATGCGGCTCTTGTCGGCCAGGCCCAGCATCGTGCGCACGTCGGCGGCGCCGATCTCGCGGTCGCGCCCGCCCTGCGCGATCGCCTGATCGAGCAGCGAGAGCGAGTCGCGCACCGAGCCTTCGGCCGCGCGCGCCACCAGCGCCAGCGCCTCGCGCGTGATGCGCACGCCCTCGGCCGCGCAGATTCGTTCCAGATGGGCGATCAGCGCCGGCGTCTCCACGCGCCGCAGGTCGAACCGCAGGCAGCGCGAGCGCACCGTCACCGGCACTTTTTCGATTTCCGTCGTCGCGAAGATGAACTTCACATGTTCGGGCGGTTCCTCCAGCGTCTTGAGCAGCGCGTTGAAGGCCGATTTCGACAGCATATGCACTTCGTCGATGATGTAGACCTTCATGCGCGCGACGGCGGGCTTGTAGCGCGCGCCCTCGATGATCTCGCGCACGTCGTCGACGCCGGTGTGCGAGGCCGCGTCCATCTCGATCACGTCCACGTGGCGCGATTCCATGATCGCCTGGCAATGTTCGCCGATCTCCGGCATGTCCACGGTCGGGCGGTCGATCGCCGGGCGGTCGCCGCGCGCCGGCAGCGCATAGTTGAGCGCGCGCGCCAGAATGCGCGCGGTGGTGGTCTTGCCCACGCCGCGCACGCCGGTCAGCATGTAGGCCTGATGCACGCGGCCGAGCTCGAACGCATTCTTGAGAATGCGCACCATCACGTCCTGGCCGATCAGCTCGCTGAAATCCTTGGGGCGATACTTGCGCGCGAGCACGCGGTAGCCGGCCGGCGCGGCTGGCTTTTGTGCGGGAAGGTCGGCGAACAGCGCGCCGCCCGCGTCGTCGGGTGTCTCGTCCGTCATTGACCGAGTGGCTCGTCGACCGGGCAGCTCGCGGGGCGCGCGCGCGCCGTGGCGGCGCCAAGCGCGGAAGTAGGAGGTTGGACAGAGACCCGCTCGGTCTCGTTAGGGCTGCTTCCTTCCGGACCTGACCCGGTTGGCGAGTGAAGCGTCCACCGCCAACCTCCCGGCGTCTATGTGGACCATCGGGCGGCGCGGTTCAAGTGGGCGTTCGGGTTCAGCCGCCCCCGCCCCAGGCCGGGTCGGCGAGGATTTCGGCCGTGTGTTCGCCCAGCGCCGGCGCGTGGCGGGGCGAGGCGGCGGGAACGCCGTCGATCATGATCGCCGAGCGCAGGCCGGGGGAGGACCCGCCCTTGGCGCGCGGGTTCGGCGTGTCGATCCGCATGCCGCGGTGGATCACCTGCGGATCGGCGAACACATCCGGTATGGCGTTGATCGGGCCGGCCGGCACGGCGAGCGCATCCAGTTTGGCGAGCAATTGCGCGCGGGTGAATTGCGCGGTCAGCGCGTTGAGCCTTTCGTCCATCGCCGTCCGGTTCGTCGCGCGCGCGCCCATGTCGGAAAAGCGCGGGTCGTCGGCCATCTCCGGCGCGCCGAGGGCTGCGACCAGCTTGCGGAACTGCCCGTTGTTGGCGGTGGCGATGATCACGTCGCCGTCCGCCACGCGATAGACGTCGTAGGGCGTCACGTTCGGGTGCGCGTTGCCCATGCGCTTTCCGCCGGCGCCGGTGATGAAATAGTTCGTCGCCTGAAAGCCGAGGATCGCGGTCACGCTGTCGATCAGCGCGCAGTCGATATAGGCGCCCTCGCCGGTGCGCGCGCGCCGGATCAGCGCGGCCTGGATGGCGTTGGCGGCGTAGAGCCCGGTCGTGATGTCGACCATCGAAATGCCGACCTTGGTCGGCGGCCCGTCCGGCTGCCCCGTCACCTGCATGATGCCGCCCATGCCCTGGAGCAGGAAATCGTAGCCCGCGCGGGGCGCATACGGTCCCGTCTGGCCGAACCCGGTGACGGAGCAATAGATCACGTCCGGCTTGATCGTCTTCAGGCTCTCGTAATCGAGGCCGAACTTCTTCAGCCCGCCCACCTTGAAATTCTCGATCACCACATCGGCGTGCGCGGCCAGCTTGCGCACGAGCGCGCGGCCCTCTTCGCTCTCGAAATCGGCGGCGATGCACCGCTTGCCGCGATTGCACGAATAGAAATAGGACGCCCCGAGCTTCTCGCCCGTCTCGCTCTCCACATAGGGCGGCCCCCAGTGGCGCGTGTCGTCGCCTTCGCCCGCCCGCTCCACCTTCACCACGTCGGCGCCGAGGTCGGCCAGCAATTGCCCCGCCCACGGCCCCGCCAGAATGCGGGCGAGTTCGAGAACGCGGAGACCTTCGAGCGGTGCGGACATGGATTTCTCTTGCTCTGCGACGACCTGCGACATTCAGAAGAAAGCCTGCAACCCCGTGATCGCGCGGCCGAGGATCAGCGCGTGCACGTCGTGCGTGCCCTCGTAGGTGTTCACCGTTTCGAGGTTCTGCGCGTGGCGCATCACGTGGTAGTCGGCCTGGATGCCGTTGCCGCCGTGCATGTCGCGGGCGAGGCGGGCGATGTCGAGCGCCTTGCCGCAATTGTTGCGCTTGACGATCGAGATCATCTCCGGCGCCTCGCGGTGCTCGTCCATCAGCCGGCCGACGCGCAGCGAGCCTTGCAGCCCGAGCGTGATCTCGGTCTGCATGTCGGCGAGCTTCTTCTGCACGAGCTGGGTCGCCGCCAGCGGTCGATTGAACTGCTTGCGGTCGAGCGTGTACTGGCGCGCGCGGTGGAAGCAATCCTCGGCCGCCCCCATCGCGCCCCACGAAATGCCGTAGCGCGCGCGGTTGAGGCAGCCGAACGGAC
>ERZ1645187.1396-NODE-1396-length-22224-cov-19.348008_pt1 | contig 22224 bp, 29 predicted proteins | sample MGYA00575352_ERZ1645187 | MGnify/ENA primary metagenome ERZ1645187 (study PRJEB40837, sample SAMN11349314) | freshwater sediment metagenome | isolation source: river sediment | host: Sediment | place: India: Wazaribad , New Delhi | collected 2017-02-21 ... | reverse complement strand
TGACGACGGCGGGCGCGGCGATGAAGGACGCCATGACGCGGTGGGCGTCGCCGCACATGTCGAACGTCGAGGCGTCCGAAAACATTTCGGCTTCGATGATCGCCGCCGGCGCGCGAGCCTTGGCCGCCCAGCGCATGCGGCGGCGCGCCTTCGTCGACGGCGCCTTCGACCCGAACAAGATGAGGCGGGCGGCGCGCGCCGAGGCGTTGCTCGACGATCCGTCGTTGCTCGACAACCTGCTCGCCGCCGATCACGGTTACGTCGAAGACGCGGCTGGCGCCATTCTCGACGCCTTCAAGGAAGGTCTTCGCTGTGGGTGAGCCGCAGACCATCGTGCCTTTCAGAGCGCCGGCCAAGCCGCTCGGCCGCAAGGCCTATGGCTCGATCCCGCACCTTCCCGGCTCTCGTCTTGGCCCGGGCGACTGGCGGCTCAATGACGGTCAGGCGCGCATTCTTCTGGAGCAGCCGCGGCCGGGCGACCGGATCATCGCCACCGCCAAGCTCGACGGCGCCTGCGTCGGCGTGGCGCGCTGCGGCGAGGAACTCATCCCGCTGATCCGCGCTGGCTACCGCGCCAGCGATGGCGATCATGAGCAACTGCGCCTGTTCGACGTCTGGGCGCGCAGGGAAGCGACGCGGTTCGACTTCCTGCGTCCCGGCGAACGGATCATGGGCGAATGGCTGGCGCAGGCCTGCGGCACGCTCTACGACGCCGCCGCGCCGGGCTTCGCGCCGTTCGTGGCCTTCGACCTGTTCCGGTTCGAGGCGGGGCCGAAAGGACGTCTCGACGACCGCCGCGTGCTGCGCGACGAATTCGCGGAGCGCTGCGCGCGCGCCGGCATGCCGACGGCGGCCTTGCTCGCCGACGGCCCCGATCCGGCGCCGGTCGCCGGGATGATGCGCCTGCTCGGCCTCGGCCGCCATGGCGAGGTGGATATTCCCGAAGGCGTGGTGTGGCGGGTGGAGCGCGAGGATCGTGTCGATTTCCTTGCGAAATTCGTGAGGGCCGACAAGGTCGATGGAAGCTATCTGCCAGAAGTGAGCGGCCGCCCGGCGATCTGGAACTGGCGGCCCGACGGCGGCGGCAAAGGAAAATGAAGGAACGGACATGCTCATCGGACTCACGGGAAAGCCGCTTTGCGGCAAGACCACCATCGCGGACGTGCTGATCGCCGAGCATGGCTTCCTGCGCTATCGCTTCGGCCAGCCGATGCGGGAGATGTTGGGCGCCTTGATGCGTTTCCGCGGCGCCGACGAGGTGGAGATCGATCGTTGGCTCCATGTCGACAAGGATCAGCCCTGCCCCTGGCTGGACGGCCAGACAGCGCGCCGCGGCCTGCAGATGCTCGGCGAGAACTGGGCGAACGCCTTTGATCCGGCCATTTGGGTCAACTCGCTGCGCGACGCGCTGCCGAGGGGCGCGCGGGTCGTCATTGATGACGTCCGTCGCCCCGTCGAGGCGGCGCTGGCGCGCGAGCTGGGCGGCGTCGTGCTGCGCGTCGAGAGGGAGGGAGGCTTTCGCGCCGCGCCCGAGATCATGGCCGCCCAGGCGCATGCTGCGGAAAACCATGACGTGCCGGCGGATGCGACGATCGACAATTCGGGATCGATCGAGGCCAGCGTCTCTGCGGTCCTGGCCTATGTCGATGTTCGACCCCTGTCCAGCGCGCCGCCCGGCTTAATGGGTTAAACCGCGAACGCGGTTGCGAAAACCGACAATGTGGGATAATATTCTTTCATGCAGGTGAGAGGCTGACCTTATGGGACGCGCCCGAAAGCGCGACGACTCTGTGCGAAAATCAGAGACTGCCCCCCAAGGCGGTCGGCTTTCCGCTCACGAGACGATCCTGGCCTGGAGCCAGATCGCCGCCGCCTGTGAACGCCTCGGCGCCGGATCGGGCGCAGATGCTGTTGATCTGGTCGAGATGGAGAGGATCGACCGCGCCATCCATGACGCGCTTGGCGACGTCTCTCTGGCGGCCGCGCCTTTCAGCTCCTCGCTCGACGCTGTTCAGCGTCTGATCGCGCGAAAGGCGCCGCTGCTGGCCATCGAAGGCGTTTTCACCCCGCAGGCTCAAGGCCTGCCCGCCGGATTGTTTCAGGTCCACAAAGCCTGGTTCGTGATGTCGACAGGAATGTTGCGTGTGACGCCGGGGCTGGACTGCGATGGTCAGCCGCGTCGCATATGGCCCGTTCTGCCGGCGCCGCTCGCGCTGTGTCTGGCGTTTGCGCGCGGTCAGCTTGAACAGGCGCGGCCCGAGCATAGCGAGCGAGGACGCGCGACAGGATGTGCGGCATGACCGCAGTCGAGCGTGTGGACGACCTGGTTTCCAGACTGGCCGATTGCGTCGACGAGGACGAGAGCTGGTTCGACCTGGTGCTGCACGTCGCGCATGACGCATTCGCCGAGCTTGCGGAGGCCGGCATCGCGTCGGACGCCGATTATCTCGCGCGTGAACAGCGTCTCTCGCGTGAGATGCGCATGACCTTGGGCCGCTTGCGGTTCGACAGCATCGTGCATGATCGCGGCGATCCCTGTGCGATCGCGCGCGCCGCGCCGCCATGGTTGCGCGAGCGCGCCATCGCATCGTTGAAAGCTCCGAAGCGGATCAGGGATCTTCCCGACGCCGCGGGCATCGTCACGGTCGCCGATCTCGACGATTGGTCCAGGCCCCTGTTGATGGGCATGCGCAACTTCGGCGCGGTATCCGTTCGTCATCTCGTCGACGCCTTGCATCTGGCGATGAAGGACGGGCCTCCCGTCAGGGCCGTCGACTGCCCGCCCGCGTCTCTCGCTGTTCCGCCGACGGCGACCATGCTGGCGGCGCGACCGATGGTCGAATGGCTGCACGACAGTCTCGACGCCATGCCGGCGCGCGCGCGGGACATCGTCCAGCGTCGCTTCGGCGTTGACCGAGAGGTGCAAACGCTGGAGGCGATCGGATCGGTCTGGAACCTGTCGCGCGAACGCGCCCGCCAGTTGGCGATCAAGGCCCTGAAGGAGTTGAGGGCGTCGTCGATTTGGATATCGCCATTCGTCGATATTGTGAGGCGAACCCTTACCGGCATGCCTTCGCCTTTGACCGTCAAGGACTTCTGCGCCTTGCATGGATGGCTTGCCGGGATGGAGGCCTATCCATATTTGGTCGCCGCTCTGGCGCAACAGGAATTGGGTGAGGACGTCTTCGTGCTGGATGTCGAAGGCGTCCACTATCTTGCGCCGTTTCGTCAGATTGCGTGGGGCGTCAGCCTTCGCCGCGCGAACAGCGTGTTGCGCGCCAACGACGTTACGCCCGACGACGTCGTCCGCATGAAATTCCTCGCTGGCCCGCATGCGCCGGCTCCCGGCGAAGACTGGCTGGATTTTTTTGTCGGGCGTCTTCGCTCGACGCTTGTCGTGACGTCCAAGGCGGAGATCGTCAGGATCGTCGAGACGTTGCCCGCGCCGGCGCATTTTCTGGACGTCGCCGCGATCGTGAGGCGGGCAAACCCCGATATTTCGTCCAACTATGTGCATGCCATCCTCGGCGCCAACTGCATCCAGTTCAGCTATGGGCGCTATGGGTGTGAGCGCCACCTGCTTTTCAGCGAGACCGAGCTGGCTGAGATCGCCCGCCGCGCCGCGGCGGTGGTGATGAGGAAACCCGATCGGCAATGGACGGTGCATGAAATCGAGGACGCCTTGTGCGCCGACGGATTCATCCTGCGCGGAGACCACGCGTCCTATATGATCGACTACGCTCTGGAGCGGGCCGGAGATCTGGTCGATCTCGGTCGACAGACATGGGCGGCGAAGGCATGGGCGGCGAAGAACGAGAAGCGCGCGGACATGCGCGCAGCGATTCTCGACGTTCTTGTCGCTCACGGCGCGCCGATGCACGCCGATGAAATTCTCAACATGGTCAGGTTGAAGCGTGGCGTATCGCGCCACACGCAGCCCTTCCCCGCCTTCCCGGTCATTCGTCTCGGACGAAAGCTCTGGGGGATCAACGATCGCGATCTCGACGTGAAGCTGCCCGACCAGCCCGCGCTGCTCGATCGCCTGGCGTCGGCGATCGTCGCGGCTGACGGCCGCCTGCCGAGACAGGCTCTCGCAGAGGCTATGTCGGACGTCGCCATATCGGAAGACGCGCTGATCTGTCTCGCCGTCCAGAGCAAACGGTTCCGCGTCTTGAACGGCGATGACGTCGTCCTTATGGAGGAAGGGTCTGAGTCATGACGATGGAGCGCGCGTCTTTCTCACGGGACATTCTGCGTCCGGGCTTGATCTATGCAGGGCTGGCGGCGCGCACGACGCCTTCCGTCGTACAGGAAATCTTGACGCAGATCGTCGCGCGCCTCGACGCAGAAGGGCTCGTCTTGCGCACGGGCGACCGCTGCGGCGGTCAGCGGGCGATGCGCGACGGCGCGCGCGGCGCGGCCACCAGAATCATGCGGTTGGACTGCGACGCGGGTCTTGCGGCGGCGAGCCGGAGGACGGCGCGTCAGCTTCTGGATTACTCGCATTTCCGGTGTCATCCGGATCGCCTTCCCAACGCCAGCTTCGACGAGCTGGGGCGGACGGTGCGGATCGTGCTTGGCGTCGAGATGAATGATCCGGTCGCCTTTCTGTTGTGCTGGACGAAGCGACGCAAGCGTGGACGCAAGAAGGTCCGGCATGGCGACACGGCGTTCGCGCGCACCGTGGCGCGCGCCAGCGGCGTGCCGGTGTTCGATCTCAGCGACCTCGTCGTCCTTCGCGAGATCTGCGTCGCGCTCGACATCCCGATGCCGTCGGCCGAAGATCAGGACGTGTTCGCGAATGGTGTGCGACCGCGTTTCGATGACGACCTCGTCGCGGCGCCGGCGCCGCTCTGGGCGGCGGAGTGACCGCGGCTCCGGCTTCGGTGTTCGGTCTCGACCTGATCGAGCCTGGCCGCGCCTATGCCGGCGTCGGTTCGCGCGAGACGCCGGAGGAAATTCTGCAGGTGATGACCGCGGCGGCGCAGCGGCTCGCCCTGGCGGGCATGACGCTGCGCTCCGGGCATGCGCCGGGGGCCGACCAGGCGTTCGAAGCCGGCGCGCCGGACGACATGGCGGAGATCTTCCTGCCCTGGGCGGGGTTCGAAAACGCGCGGCGCGGCGTGACGCTTGGGGCTGACATGACCGGACCTTGCTTCGATCTGGCCCGCCGGTTCCATCCGGCTTTCGATCGTCTGGGCGCGGGCGCGCGCAAGCTGATGGCGCGCAACGGCCAACAGGTGCTGGGGGCGCATCTCGACGATCCTGCGGCTTTCGTCCTGTGCTGGACGCCGCGGGCGCGCGCCGGCGGCGGCACGGGCCAGGCGATCCGCATCGCGCGGGCTTATGGCGTCCCGACCTTCGACCTGGCGGATCCCTGGGTTCTCGCGCAGGTCTGCGGCGTGCTTTCGATCGAACCGCCTGCGGGTCACAACGAACAAAAAGCGGAAACGGAACCGGGTCTCGGGTTCTGAACGCTTCAATTCGATCGAATGGAGGCGCCTGTCGTTCACCATGTCCAGCCAATGCTTTTCGCAAGGAAGTGCTTGTTGTTGACCTGGTAAGGTCGCGTTGCGAAAACCTGTGCATGAGCAAGGCTCCGACAAGCTATCAGGATCCGCAGGCGTTCGATCCGTCGCGTCGGATGTCCTTGCGTGATCTTGCGCGCGCCGGAAAGGGGCGGCCGGTGTCACGGTTCGCTTTGGGGGCCGCCGCTTTTTGCTTTTGCGCGACCGCTTTTTGCCTTTGGCTGGCATGGGACGCCGCGTCGGGAGACGCCGGGATGGGGGCGGAAGATGGGATCGCCTCTTTCGAAGCGCTGCGGCGCCTGTTCGCGGCGGTGGTTTTCGCCGGGGCTTTTCTGTGCTTCGCGGTTCAAGCGATCTTGATCCGGCGTCCCGCCGCTGCGCCCATTGGGTCCAGGACGCCGATGGCGATGCGAAAACCGGATTGACAAACCCGTACGCCACGACGATATTCGCATTGTCGCGTCCCCCAGGCGCGTCTATAGCGATAAACGGACTTACATAGGCTTTGCGGACGCGGGGGCAGCACCCGCCGCCTCCACCACAAGGACACAGCCTGACCACGGATGTAATGGCAGGTGAAGGATAAGAAGAAAATCTTTCGGTGTCTTTGTGCTGGGGGCGAAACAGGATCGACGTGGGCTGAACCGAGACACCTTTCGCCCGGCATGATTCCGCCGTTATCGGGTCGACTTGCATAGTTGCCAACGACAACGATGCTCGGTTCGCCCTCGCCGCGTGAGCGGTGCGGAAAGACCACCTAAGTCTCCTGGTGTAGCAGCCAGGCAGCGGGGCCGCCGGGGGCCTGGCAAACGAACCCCGGCATTTCTACTGGTGCGCGGTGGAGCAACGGTTACCTCGCCGGTCTCATAAGCCGGAGATTGTCGGTTCAAATCCGACCTGCGCAACCAATTCTTACGAAGAGTTGACAGCATCTGCTAGAAACATTGACATTACGGTCGAACGTACGAAAGTGCTAGGATGCTGACGTTTGCATTGTCCTTGCTCTATGTCGGCCGCCTGACCGACAGGCGAACCTGGATACGCGCCGCATGATGTTCACCTACCAGACGCGGTTGCGCGGTTGCGACGCCGCCACGCTGGAGGCGCTCGACGCCTATGCGGATTCTTATGGCCGCGTCGAGCGGCGGTTGTTCGCCGCGCTGCAGAAGCCCGACGTCGACGCCAACGCGCTGAAGCGCCGGTTTCTCGCGGACTTCAGGCTGTCGTCGCGGCAGTATAACGCGATCCGGCGCGGCCTCGACGGCAAGATCGCGTCAATCGTCACGCTGCGCAAACAGCGGCTCGCCGACATGATAGCCGAGATCGCTAAGCTGAAGCGTCTGGTCCGCAAGCTGGCCGCCGACATCCGCAAGGCGGTGAAGGCGAAACAGGATGCGACCAAGTTGCGGTTCAAGCGGCATGGCAAGCAGCGCCGGCTCGGCCTGGTGCAGGACAGGCTGGCGAAGCTCAAGGCCGACGAGGCGGCGGGCCGTGTGCGGTTGTGCTTCGGCTCGCGCAAGCTGTTTCGCAGCCAGTTCCAGATCGCGGGCGAGGTCGCGTCCATCGGAGACGAGACCAAACGCGCGCAGGCGCTGGAGGAGAAGCGTCAGGCCTGGCGCGAGGACTGGCGGCGCGCCCGCAGCCGGCAGTTTTTCAGCCTCGGCTCGAAAGACGAAACCGCGGGCAACCAGAGCTGTCAGATCACGGATCTCGGCGAGACTTTCGCGCTGAAGCTGCGTCTGCCTGACGCGCTCGGCGTCTACGGCAAACATCTGAGCTTCGAGAATCTGTCCTTCGCTTATGGCGGCGCGGCGATCCGCGCCGCGCGCGTCGCCGGTGAGGCCTTGAGCTATCGCTTCCTGCGTGACGACAAGGGCTGGCGCGTCTTCGTCAGCGTCGACGTCAAGGAGCCTGATCGCGTCAGCCGCAAGGAAGCAGGCTGCATCGGCGTCGACGTCAACGTCGACCATCTGGCTGTCGCCGCCATCGATCGCTTCGGCGCCAGGACCCGCGTCTGGCGCATCGCCTGCGTCACCTACGGCAAGTCGAGCGACCAGGCGAAAGCCGTCATCGGCGACGCCGTGAAGACAGTCGCCGATATCGCCGCCGCGGCAGGCAAGCCGCTGGCGCATGAAGCGCTCGACTTCGGCGCGAAGAAGAAGGATCTATCGCGCGCCGGCGCGCGACGCGCGCGGATGCTGTCGTCCTTCGCCTATGGTCAGATCCTGACCACGCTGAACGCCGCCTGCCACCGCAGAGGCGTCGAGATCCTGACGGTGAACCCGGCCTACACCAGCGTCATCGGCGCGGTGTGTCACGCCGGGCGCGCCGTCAGCAACCATCAGGGCGCGGCCGTCGCTATCGCCCGCAGAAGCTTGAGGTTCCGCGAAGCTCCGCCACGCTTGCCCGAGACGATCGTCCGGGCGCGCGACGGCGCCTGCGTCACCGTCCCGCTGCCTGAAAGGATTCGCGGGACGCATGTGTGGGCGGATTGGGCGAAGATTCGTCGGAGTCTCTCAGCGGCGCTTGCAGCGCATTTCGACCGCGACCGCTCCGCAAGGGGCCGGTCGCCGCCTGGACGGCGGGAGCGGCCTGATGCCGTTCCGTCCGTCCTGTGCGCGGTTCGATCTTTCCGGCGCGATTCCGGAACGCGAATCGTCAGCCGCGCTGTTGGGCTGGCGTCCGGACAGGCCTCGTGAGAGGTTTGTCTATGGTCTTTTCAACGGCCTGGCAACAGAACCCCGGCATTTCGCTCACAAGAGCGTGGATTGAAACGAATCTCGCCTGCGCAACCAACCTCATCCAACAGGAGGCCGAAATGAAACGCATTCTGGAACTCCGCGCTGGCGAAGGCGGGCAAGACGCCCGACTCCTGGTCGCCGAACTCGCCCTCGCCTACGTCAAGCTCGCCGCCCAGCGCGGTTGAACAGTCCGCGCGTCGACGGACCCGGACGCGCGCGCCGGTCACAGCCTTCTGGAGCTGACGCTCGAAGGCGCCGATCTTTCCCTTCTCCAGCACGAAGTCGGCGGCCATCGCTGCCAGCGCGTGTCGCCCACCGAGGCGCGTGGCCGTGTGCATTCCTCGACGGTGACGGTCGCCCTGCTCGATCCGGCGCGCCGCAAATTCGCCTTCGACGAGGCCGACGTCTCGATCGAATGGTTCAGCGGCACCGGCGCCGGTGGTCAACACAGGAATAAATGCCAGAACAGCGCCAGGGCGATCCATCGACCGACAGGCCTGGTGCGCACCGCCCAGACCAGGTCGCGGGAGAACTCGCGCGCTGCTGCGATGGCGGCTCTGAAAGATGCGGTCGAGGCGGCGGCAGGCGCCGGCGCGGCGGCCGCCCGCAATGACGGGCGCCGCGGCCAGATCGGCTCGGGCGAACGCTCAGACAAGCGGCGGACCTGGCGTTGGCAGGATGACGCCGTCCTCGATCATGTCACGGGGCGTCGGGCGCGTCTCGCGGATGTGTTGAAGGGCGGCCACGCGGCCTTGTGGACGTAAGCGATCGATGTCGGACGCCGACATGTTTCGGCGTCCCGGATATTGCGCCAGGCCAATAATTCAGTTGCGAAAATGCGGACGGACTTGTATCCTTCAAGTCACTCCAGAGGTGTCGCATGTGCGTCTCAATCCTTCATCGAGGTCGCCATCTCTCCACGATCGGCGATCTGCGCGCGGCGATCGCGCCCGTGAAGCCGGTCATTCGCGGGGACTATCGGCTGCCGATGCGCGACCAGGACTGTCTGTGTCCAGTTCAGTTGGCTTCGACGGACTGGCGCGTCGGCTGCAAGGCGCGCCCCATGCCCGACGCCGATCAGATGACGATCGTTTTTGTCCCGTTTGCGAAAATCTCCGATGGCTCATGGGATCGCGAGGCGGCGGAGGCGAAGCGGAAGGCTGACGCGGATTGGCGGCGCATCCTCGATCGGGTCGCCGCGACGCGAGCGAAGCCCGATGTGAAAACCGATGTTGACGAGGATGCGTCCGACGACGCCAACGCCCTTCTTCGCGCCGATCCGCGCGATCCCGCGCCGCCTGCGGACGGCATCATGGACGTGGAGGCTTTCGCGTGAGCGCCAGGCTCCCTTCCCATGTTCCGTTCGAGTTCGTCGAGACGGCGCTTGTCGTTTATGCCGAGTTCGTTTCGATCGTCGAAACGCCGATGAGCGCCGCGCAGCGTCTCGACCCCTTCGTGCGCGGGGTTGAGGCGATCGATACGGCGTCGGGCGGCACGGGCCTGCGCGCCGCGGCGATCGCCCTGGCCCCGGCGATCGAAGAGGCTTGGTCGAAATTGCCTGCGGAGGTGCAGGCGCGCGTCGATTGGGCGATGGATTTCATCCCGGCCATGCTGCGCGTGCTGGACTGGACGAAGGCGGACAGGTTCGGCCTGCCGTCGCGCGACGCCTCGACCATGGCGCGTTGCGCCCGCCTCGCCGCCGCCGGCGGTCGGGTTCTCCAGGTTGCCGGATGAGCGATATGACCAGAATCGATTTCGAGGCCCTCGAAGCCTTCGGCGACGCTTTCGACGGCTGGATGCAGCCGCGGGCGGCGAGCGTCTCCTCGCTGATGAACTCGCTGTTCGTCACGGGCCGCGCGCTCGATCGGCGCCCGCGTATCGACGGGATCGAGATGCTGGTCGCGGCGCCGTTCGACGATGACGCGCCGACTATCTATACGACCAAGGCGACGCCACCGCGGCGCGCGAATCTGGAACATGCGATCGGCGTCGCCCATGTCCTGTTGCAGATGCGCGAGCGTCTGCCCGATACGCCTTGCCGACAGTTTCTGGAACCGCATTTCCCGTTGCTGCCGACCTTCAGCGATGGCAAGGCGCGCGCAGTCGCGTTTTTCCGGCCGCAGACGACGGAGGCGAAGACCGCCGATCTCGCCGCGGCGCGGCTGGCGACGGCGATCGTCATGCCGCGCGCGCGGTTTCAGACCACGGTGACGTTGTCTCCGGACGAGCTGGTCGTCGACCTCCAGCGTCGGTGCAACCTGTTTCTGCCCGACGCCTTCGTCGCGGCGCGCTGCAAGGCGTTGAGGGCGTCGCTCGAACACAAGATCGACCGCGACAAGGACGACGCGGCGTCATCGCCGGACGTCGCTCCGTGACGTCTCGTCAGCCTTCTTGATTAAGGGTCATATCTGTGACGCAAGTTCAGCACCTTGTCCAAGCGCTTCAAGCGGCGCGCGACGTCCTCCAGCAGGACCGGGACGAACTGTTCGCGTCGGCGACGCTGGGCGGCGACCCCTCGACAATGGATGAGATGACCCGTCCCTTCGTCGAGCGCTTCGACGACCTGCTCGCGCGCATTGACGACGCCCTCGGCGTCGCGCCGCTGGCGAGCGAAAAGGCTGTCTTCGGCCGCCTCGCCGCCGACGCCGCCATGATCTTGTTCAACCAGTTTCTCGACGCGATCGACAGTCATGGGCCGCGCAATGATTTCACGCGCGCGGTCGACCATGTCTTCCACGAAGCCGGTCCCGGCGCGGCGCGGCGCATGGCCTTGGCGCTCGGCGACCAGATCGAGGCGGCCTGGGCGACCTTGCCCCAGCACGATCGTCTCGCGATGTCGTGGCCGACTTTCGTCGTCGAGATGGGCCGCCGCTTCGACTGGGCCGAATGTCAGCGCAATCTGACGCCGCCGACCGCGTCGCCGGAGACCGCCAGCGCCTGGGCGCGCGAGTTGCGCGACGGCGGCGAGATCACCGTGGAGAAGCTGGACGTGCGCTCGGCGGATCAGCCGGCCTCGAAGATGTGACCGCAATGGCTGACTCCCAGCTTCCGCGCGGCTTGCAATCCGCCCTGCGCCTGCCGCTGATCGAGACGCTCGACGCCATGGGCGGCCGCGCGCGGCCTGGTGAGGTTTACGAGGCTCTGGCGGCGCGCCTTGGTCTCGACGGCGAGGCCGTCGCCGCGACGGGCCATTCGGCCGACGGGCGCGCGCACAAGCTGTTCGCGCAACAGGTGCGCTGGGCGCGCCAGACCGCCGTGGTCGACGGCCTGATCGGGCGCGAGACGCATGGCGTCTGGGATCTGACGCAAGCGGGTCGTCGCTTCGTCGCGCTGACGCGGATCAAGCCCGGCTATGTCGTCATGCTCTATCGCCGCGACGACGGCGTCGCGCTCTGCGCTCATGCCGAGGACGCCGCAAGCGTCATCGCGCCGGGATCGCTCAATCTCATCCTGACGTCCCCGCCCTATCCCGTCGTTCAGCGCGCCTATGGTCGCTTCGACATCAAGGAATGGCTGGCGTGGATGCGCGATCTGGCGGGACGCTGGAAAGAGCTGCTCGCCGCCGATGGCACCCTCGCCGTCAATCTGATGGACGTCCATGCCGCGCGTTCGCCGAATCTCGATCCTTATGTCGAGCGCTTCGCGCTCTCTTGCATCGACGATCACGGGTTGAAGCTCGCCGGCCGCCTGCCCTGGGCGAGCCCGTCGAAGCTCGGCCATCTCGAATGGACGGGTAAACGGAAGGTGCGGCCGCGCAACGTCATGGAGCATATCCTGCTCTTCTCGACGAGCGATCATCCGGCCTGGGACGCGACGCGTCTGCCGGCGCGGCCGGCGCCGGCGCGTTCGGCCTCGAAGATCGCCTCCGACGCGCGACGCGCGGAACGGGAAGCGGGTTCGCGCCTGCGACCGTCAGGCCTCGACATCAATCTGCAGGCCTTCGGCGCGCAGGACGCGGCGACGCGCATCGCCGACAATCTCATCACCGCCGGCGGCGCGTCGGGCGCCGACGCCTATTCGCGGCGTTGCCGCGCGCTGGGGCTGCCGCCGCATCCGGCGCGTTTCCCGATCGAGATTCCGAAGCGGGTGATCCTGCTGACGACCGATGTCGGCGAGACGGTCTACGATCCGATGGCTGGTTCCAACACGACAGGCATGGTCGCCTCAATGCTGGGCCGGCGCTGGATCAGCTCCGAGCCGGTTCTCGATTACGCGCGCAGCTCCGAGCTGCGCTTCGCCGAAAGGATGTCCTCATGCTCGTGAGTATGGATTGGCCGCACCGTCTTGCCAGATGGCTTCAAGCCAGGTTCGTTGCGCTGACGTCGCGCCAGCGCGCGGCTCTGGCGTTCATCCTGTCGCCCGTGCTGTTCGTCGTGCATCTGGTGGTCGGCGTCGCGTGGGGTCTCGGATGGGGTCTCGGCAATTTCGCCAATGAGATCCGTCAGTCCTGGCGCATCTTGTTCAAAAAGGCGACGTCATGAGCCCAGCGCAAGCTGCCTCCCTCTCGCACGGCGCGCTCGACGCCGAGCAGCACGACGATCATTGCCGCGTTTCGACGGATGGCCAGAATTGGTGGATCCGCGCGGCGCGCTGGCCGCGCCTGGCGCTGGTCAACGAAAACGGCGAGACCGTCGTCGATCTCTCGCACATGGACTGGCGCGTTTATCACGAGGCATGGCGCGAGATGCAGCGCGAACGCTTCGGCGTCGATCTTGTTTGAAGGAAGGATCATCCATGCTCGTGCATCTTACGCCCGCCTGTTTCTCCTGGCGTAATCCTCCGGACGCGCTGGTCGACGTCGTCATTCCGCAGTTCAACCTGACGCTGGACGGCGGCCGCGATCTCAAGATCGGCCGGCCCTACCCCAACAAGCATTGGCACATCGCCTATGCGGCAGGCGAGCGCCGCATGAAGGAAGGCGTATTGATCGAGGTCAACCATTCGGTCGAACAGTTCAACGTCACGACGCGGTGGCGGTTCGGCGACATGGTGTGCAGTCATCAGGCGATCTACACGCTGATCGACTCCGACTGCGAGGCGGTGAGCGACAAGATTCTGATCTGGTACGCATACGAGGGCTTCGAAGATTGCCGCCCGACACTGAATGGCGACGCGCCGCCTTGCGAGATGCAGCCGCGGCTGGAGGTCAAGACTCCGGGCGAGGTCAGACGTCGGGCCGACGTTTTGTGGCTGCCCGCCATGACGCGCGCGCGCGTCTTCACGCATGGAATCAGGGGCGATCGGATGCCGTCGGAACAGTTCATCTTCCATGCGCCGAGGGCCGCCGCGAGGACCGCAACATGACTGGTCCACGCCTGCGCGTCGTTTCCGATTTTCATGTCGACGTGAACTGCAAGACGCCGCGCGAGATCGTGGTCGACCGCGACTTCGACGTGCTGGTCGTCGCCGGCGACGTCTGCGAGGGGCCGGCCACGGCGGTCGAGTGGCTCGACAATGTTGGCGTGTGGCGTGACAAGCCGATCGTCTTCGTTCCCGGCAACCACGAATTCTACGGCCAGCGCATCGACAGGGCGATCGCCGAAGGCCGCTTCGCGGCGGAGCGCACCGGCGGCCATGTGTCATTCCTGTCCTGCGACAGCGTCGTTTTGGACACGCCGCGCGGCGCGGCGCGCTTCGTCGGCGCGACGCTGTGGACCGACTACAACCTGTTCGGGCAACCGAAGAACGCGATGCGCGCCGCGATGGCGATGAACGATCATCACCTGATCCTGGTCGACCAGATGCACAATCCGCGGCCGCGCCATTTCATGCCGCTCGACGCGCTGGCGCGCCACCGCGCCGACCTGGCGGCGATCGACAGGTTGACGCTCGAACCGTTCGACGGACCGACCGTCGTCGTGACGCATCATGGCGTGTCGCCGTCGGCGATCGTCGAAAAATACCGGACCGATCCGGTGACGCCGGCTTTCTTCAGCGATCTCGACGATTTCGTCGCACAAATGCCGACGCGCGGCGTGCGTCTCTGGGTTCACGGCCACACCCATTCCTCGGCGCGGTGCGCGCCGAACGGCGTCGAGATGGTCTGTAACCCGATCGGCTACGCGCTGCGCAACGGCGCTTGGGAGAATCCGGATTTCGATCCGAAGCTGACGATCGATGTCGGAGTTACGCCGGCCTATGAAAAGGACCGGTGAGTCGAGCCGTGACGCGCGCCCTTGCCACCATCCGCCGCATCGCGGCGATCCGCGACATTCCTGGGGCCGACGCGATCGCAGCGGCGCAGGTCGAAGGCTGGACCGTGGTGGTCAAGAAGGGTGAGTTCGCGCCCGGCGATCTGTGCGTCTATTTCGAGATCGACTCGTTCTTGCCGACGGACGACATCGCGTTCGCCTTTCTGGACAAGCACGCGATCCAGTGGCGTGGCCGCCGCGGCGCCGTGCTGCGCACCATGACGATGCGCGGTCAGTTGAGCCAGGGTCTCGCCTTGCCGCTCGATGTGTTTCCTCGACTTTCGGCGGCCCTGCGGCTTGGTCTGTCGACCGGCCAGATGAACGACGAAACCCTGCGCCGCCTCGACCTGGGCGCCGAATTGGGCGTCGTCAAATTCGAGCACGAGATCCCCGACGCAATGAAGGCGTCAGCGATCGGCGCGACGCCGTCGATCCTCAATTCGCCGTCGCTGGAGCGCGTCCAGAACATTCCCGAGGCGTTTGAACAGCGGCGCGGCGAGATCTTCGATCTCACGGTCAAGATCGACGGTATGACCGCGCATGTGTTTCAACTCGATGGGCGGTTGCGCGCCGCGCAGCAGAACTGGGAGATGCGCGAGGACGGCGACAATCCTCTGTGGCAGGCGATCCATCGTCAGAAGCTCGACAGGGTCTTGAACGATCCCGCTTACGATGGGATGCAGTTTCAAGGCGAACTGCACGGCAAGGGCGTCGAGGGCGTCAAGGACAAGAGGGCGGAGCGGCCGACCTTCACGCTTTTTCATGGCTACGACACAAAGAGCGGCCGCCATATCGGCGTCGACGGATTGCAAGACCTTGTCTCGATATGGAGACGTCAAGGCGTCGAGATCGATGTCGTCACGCATGTCGGGCGCGCCGTGATGGGTGAAGGCGACCTCGCCAGCGTCGAGGCGATCCTGGCGCGCGCGGACGCAGCGACGCAGACGATTCCCGACGCCAAAGGCCTGGTCTTGAAGACGCGCGACGGCGCTTTCGCCTTCAAGGCGATCTCGAACCGCTATCTCAGGAAGAACGGCTGATGGATTTCGACCTGCTTCGTTTCATGGCGGCCGGCGCGCTGGCGGCGATCGCCGCGGCGCATGTTCTTGGCGCGCCGAAGGGCGGCGCGGCCGACCTGCTTTACGGCGCGCTCGGCGCCGTGGCGGTCGCTTGCGCGGCGCGGCGCAGGATCGTCTCGCCATGAGCGGCCCGCGCCTGCGCATCTTCTCCGACCTTCATCTCGATTCGAACGAAGGCCGCGCGCCGCCGGCGATCTTCGCCGATGTGGATTTCGACATCCTCGTCGTGGCCGGCGACGTCTGCGAAGATCCGGAAAGGGCGGTCGGCTGGCTCGCGGCGCAGAACGTCTGGGCGGACAAGATGATCGTTTATGCGCCCGGCAATCATGACTATTATGGCTGCCGCCTGGAGAACGCGATCGGCCGCACGCGCCGCGCGTCTCTGGCGACCGGCGGCCGCGTCGTCGTTCTCGATCCCGGCGCCGTCGTCATCGAACGCGATGGTTGGAAAGCCCGCTTCATCGGCGCGCCGCTGTGGACCGACCTGCAAGCGCCGGTCGGCATCCTCAATCCAGCTGCGATCGCCGCCCAGGGCATGAGCGATTATGCCTGCATCCGGATCAGACGTCGCGATCCCTGGGGGACGACGATCTCTCGACTGCGCGATATGGCGGCGCGGCTGCTGGACGGCGGCCGCCTTTTGCGGCCGCAGGACACCATCGGGATGCACCGCGCGCAGATCGTCATGATCGAACGGGAGACGGCGGAGGCCTTCGACGGACCGACGGTCGTCGTCACGCATCACGCGCCGTCGATGCGCTCGATCGCGCAGGAGCGAAAGAAAGACCTGCTGACGCCGGCCTACGCCAGCGTTCTCGACGAACTTCTTTTGCGGCTTCCCGAGCGTGGCGTGAGGCTTTGGATCCACGGCCACGTCCATCATTCGGTGCGTTATCGCTGCGGCGTCGAGGTGATCTGCAATCCGGTCGGCTATGGCGTGTTCAAGGGCAAATGGGAGAATCCCTTGTTTGATCCGAAACTGACTGTCGATCTCGGCGTGACGTGAGCCTTGAGTCTTGCGAAAACGAAGAATGGTCGACGCGAAGAGGAAGTAGGTCGAAGTTGACCGCAGTCGCCGTTACTTCTAATTCATCCGCGCGATGACGTTCATCGGGGTGGACGAGTCGCGCGGGTTTATTCAATGCAAAACGCCATCGGCCAGATCTGCCATCAAGCGCAACAGATGGCGTCTCATGGGGATGCCGTCGGCGCGGAGACGATGCTCCGGAGAGCGCTCAAATCAAGTTCTGGCAACCCGATATTGATGAGCACGCTCGCCGACATCCTGTTCGAGCAAGGCGACGTCGAGGACGCCCTCTCCTATTATCGTCGTCTTCTCAGGAAGTTCGGCCCCGCCTCTCCGGCAAGCTACAAGGCAGGCGTCGCTTTATTGGCGCTTGACCAGACGGAAGAAGCGATCGCCGTGCTCGAAGAGAGGATCGCGTCGGGACAGGATGATCCGCCGACCCTGATCAATCTCGGCTGCGGACAGATGGGGTTGAAGCGGTTCGACGCCGCCCAGCGCACCTTCGAACGCGTTCTGGAAAAGGACGCCGGCGACGTCACCGCCATGCTGAACCTGGTCGGCGCGGCGATCTGGCGAAAGGATTTCGAAACGGCGCGCCGTTATCAGGCGCTCGCCGAGCGCCTGCGACCCGGCGACGTGCAGCCGATCCTGGCGAAGGCGGCGATCGCCGTCGAAGAGAAGCGCAACGCCGACGCGGTCGCCGCCTATCGCGCCGCCCTGGCGATCCAGCCGGATCCGGGGGCGGCCGCCGCCATGCTGGGCGCGGCCTTGACGGCCTGCGATTGGCGCACGCTGAAAGAGGACGAGGCCTATCTTCGCGACGTCGTCCAGAAAGGCGGGATGGTCGCCGCCATGGAGCTGACGCGGTTCGCCGTCGACGACGAGATGACCTTCGTCAATTCGTCGCGGTTGTGCGAAGCGTTTCATCGACCGCTCGCCGATCGGCCTGTCGCGAAGCGGAAGGCGGGCAGACTCGTCATCGGCTATCTGTCGAGCGACATCCGCGAGCATGCGGTCGCCAATCTCTTCGCCGGTCTGCCCGAAGCGCATGACCGGGCACGGTTCGAGATCGTCCTGATCGACGCGTTCGGCGGCGTTGCGACCGCGCTTTCTTCATCGCCCATGCGCGAGCGCATTTTGCGCGCCGTCGACCGGACGCTGGACATCTCCCGCATGCCGGCGGGCGCCGCCGCCCAGGCCATTCGCCGCGCCGGCGTCGACATTCTCGTCGATCTGAACGGCCACAGCGCGGGCAATCGTCTCGACGTCCTGCGATGGCGCCCCGCGCCGGTGATCGTGAACTGGATGGGCTATCCCGGAACGATGGGGTCGAAGGTCCATGACTATGTGATCTGCGATCGCGAGACGGCGCCTGAAGGCCTCGACCGCTTTTATTCCGAAGCGATCGTGCGTTTGCCCAACTTCTTTCTCAGTCATGACGACCGCAGGATCGTCGCGCCCGAGCGTCCGAGCCGCCGCGAGGTCGGCTTGAAGGATGACGCCTTCGTCTTCGGATCGTTCTGCGAGGTCACGAAATGGCGGCCGGAGCGATTCGAAAGCTGGCTTGACCTGATGCGCGGTCGGCCTGACCGACAATTATGGCTCTACCCGGCCGAGCCGGAAGCGCAAGCGAATCTGCGCGCCTTCGCCGCGGCGCGCGGCGTCGAAGGCGAGAGCATCGTGTTCGCCGAGCGTCTGTCCATCGAACGCCATGTCGCCCGGCTGCCGCTGGCGGACCTGATGCTCGACACCTCGCCTTACGGCGCTCATACGACCGCGCTGGAGGCGCTGTGGATGGGCGTGCCTTTCGTGACGGTCGAGGGTGGCTGTTTCGCCGGCCGGGTCTGCGCCGCGGCGTTGAAGGCCGCCGGATGCGAGGCGCTGATCGCGGCCGACGAGCGCGGCTATGTCGAGATCGCCGACGGCCTCGCGCAGGCGCCCGCCAGGCTGGCCGCGATCCGCGCCGATCTCGCGAGACGGAAAGCGGAGGGGCGGCTGTTCAACACGGCGGGCTTCACCCGCCAGTTGGAGGCGGCGTTCGAGACCATGTGGGCGCGGGCCGTCAGCGGAAGGCCGGTTGAGGCGTTCAGCATCTGAGACTCAGCCTGGCCGCGGCGTCTCGACGCCGGCGTCGCGCGCCGCGCTCTCCAGCCAGCGCTGGATCTTCTCGTCGCGCAGCTTCTGAATCTCTTTGCGCAGTCTGTCGTTGACGCGGGCGCTGTCGTTGGCCATGCGCTGCGCCGTCTTGATCTGCTGGTTCAAGGCCTCTGGATCGCCGACGCGGGCGAACAGACGCACGATGAAGGCGAGTTCGGCCTGGATGTCGCGTTCGTTTCGCCAGGCTTCGAGTCCCGGGGCGCTGTCGGATCCGAAATACGCGTTGCGCGCGACGACGTGGCCGCAGGCGACCGTGATCTGTTTGCGCGGCGAGACTTCGAGCAGGCCCCATTTTGGCGGCAGCTCGTCGATGCGGATCAGGCCGGCCGGCGCCATGTAATAGCGATAGAGGCCCATGCCGCCTGCGGCGCGGAAGGGCTTGGCGGCGTCGGCGTGGAAGTCGGCCCGGCTCACTTTCACCTCGATGAGCGTCGAGTCGCTGTAGCGCAGGCCGAAGGCGTCGGGCGTCTCGGAAATGAATCCGGCATGCGTCTCCGAGACGGCGACCTGGCAGCCTGGGCCGCCTTTGCTGGACGCCCGTCGCAGCCAGGCGGCCGCCAGTTTGCAAAGCGCGGCGTGGGACAGTGGGTCGGCAGCCATCAGTTCAATCCTTGCCCGTCGTTCGCCAGCCCCTGGCATGGCAGAACATCGCGTAGGCCGCGACGTCGAGCGGATCGCCCTTTTCGACATGGGCGCGCAGATCGCGCAGGCAGTTCTCCCGCCAGTCCTGCCGGGACCATTCGTCGGTGAAGCCGCGCTTGGCGCCGGCGCGCGCCAGCTTGGCTTTCAGCGCGGCGGCGAAATCGTCGACGGCCTTGTCGGTGACCGGGTCGAGGGTGGTCGACTCGACGCAGGCGATCGGCGTCTCCGGAATGATCGGTTCGCCGGATGGCCAATAGCGTTCGGCGCCGGCGGCAGGCGGCTTCACCACCACGAGGCGCGGCGTGGGTTCCGGCGGCTTCGTCACCGGCGGCAAACGCGCGTCGAACAAGGCGATCCAGGCGCCGCAGGACGGGTGCAGGATCGGGTGGTTGACCGCCTCGCGCAGGAGCGGCGCGGGCGCGGTGTCGAGCGTGTATCCGTGATCCGACGGCCATTCGGACGTTTTGGCGTAAAATTCGGCCGGTTCGCCGCAATTCGGACAGCGGAGATGGATGACGTCCAGAAAGCTCATGGCATGTCCTCATGTCGTTGGTTCGCCGCCGCCTCTCTGTTCCTCGCCGCCTCATGGCGCAGCCAGAGGTAGATCTTCGATCGGCTGACGCCGATGGCGCGGGCGGTCGCCTCTTTTGTCGCCGGCGGCGATCCATCCGTCGGGAACAGCATGGCGCGCGCCGTGGCTGCGCGCTCCGGCGTCATCAGGTCCGGGCGGCCGGCGCCGCCGCCGCGGGCGCGCGCCGCCTTGAGCCCGGCCGCGGCGGCTTCGGCGATCAGCACGCGCTCGACGCGGGCAAGGTCGGCGATGCGCATGAAGATCTTGAGGCTTGACGGATCGCGGCTGTCGATGTCCTCGTGGAGACTGCGCAGGTTGATCTTCGAGATCAACATTCTGGCGACCATGTCCAGAACGCCGCGCAGATTGGTTCCCAGGCGGTCGAGACGTTCGATCACGAGGATGGCGTCGTTGCTGCACCTGGCACGCGAGATCGCGGCGTCGAGCCGGGGCAGCTTCGGATCGTCCTGGTCGACGAACAGGGCGCTCTCCGGCACGCCGATGGCGCGCAGGGCGGCGACTTGCCGTTCGAGATCGTCGCCGCCGCCACGGGCATAGCCGATCATAGACGTTCTGGTGGAGGAAGCTCGCATGTCGCCTCAAACAATGGATGTGCAACTTGACATGCAAAAATGCCCATGTCAATCTTGGCTGGTCGCCTGCTCCCACACCGAGGAACCTCTTCATGAGCCATCAGGATTATCGGTCGATCGATGCGCATGATCGTCCCGGCATCACCGCGTCCACGTTCGCTGGTTCTGCGAAAACGGTCAGCAGCAACGTCCTGGTCCGCGATCGCGCCGCCTCCGTTCTCGACATCCAGCCGGGTCCGCTGTCGCTCGCCGTCGAGATCGACGCGCCGGCCGCGGCCTGGCTCGTCGGTCAGGCGCGGTTGATGGGCGTGACGCCGGAAGCCGTTATCGAGCAGATGGTCGAGGGCGCCGGCGAAGCCGCGGAGGATCGCATGAGCCAGACCGTTCGATCGACCTGGGAGCAACTCGCGCGCGCCAATGGCTGGAGCGTGGAGCCCCACGATCCCAATTCTGACTATGCGGAGGTTGCGAAAACCAGCGGCCCCTGTCTCTATCATGCCGGACTGGACCGGGTTTGGTTCCCGGTCGACGACTGGGAAGGCGCCTGCCGCGATCTTGGGCTCGACGAGGAGGATTTCGGATGAGCGCCGCTCACGATCCGACGTCGATCGAAATCGGCGGTCGTTACGCTCTGCATCCCGTCGACTGTGATGGCTTTGGCCTCCCGCCGTCCTATCTTGCGCGCGCAGGAACCATGGTCGCCGTCGTCGGTCTGACGCCCGGCGACGACGGGCTCCTCGGCGCGCGCGACACCTATCAGGTGGTCGCCGAAGACGGATGGATCGGCGCGGCGTTCCGCGAAGAACTGATCGACCAAGTGCGTCAGGGAAAGGATGTCGCCTCTCCCCTCGCGCAAGAGGAACGAGAATGATTGCGCGCATCAAGACATAGCTCCAAGCGCGCATTTCTCCCGTTGCGCTTCAACAAGGAAAGACGAAATGAGTCCCGGAGTCCATAAACGAACCCGTCCGTCTACGCACGCAATGGAGTGCCTTCGGCAGGCAGCGACAAAGCCTTTCCCCGCACAAGAGATAAATTTCACTGTACGCGACAAACTCGTCCTTTTCGGATTCGCCGAGCTTTATGAGGCTCCGTCTCCATACAAGACCCACCGACCGGGAACGACCGTCACATTCATCCGCGCAACAGACGTTGGTCGCGCCGAACTTGAAAAGGAAGGCATGAAGGTATGAGCGGCACGATCTGGCGGCGCGAAATCCGCCACCCGCGCGATGCGCCGCGCGACGGTTCCCGCTTCCTTGGCATCCGCCGCGGCGAGTTCGCCTTTGTCGAGACGCTCTATGACGTCGAGATGGGATGCTTCGCCCAGGTCGAGGAGGTCTACGCGCCGTTTGATGTTCTCTCTGGTTGGAAGCCGCTGCCTGCAGAGCGGCGGCGAGCAGTCGAACGCACGGTGAAGGTCGAGACTTGGACGTAGGCTGTCAGAAGCTCGGCGTCAGTTCACAGGCGGACTGCATTTTCGCATCCGCGATGAATTTCGCCTCGAACAGGCGAAAGGCGGAGACGGCCTCGGCGATGGTCATCTCGACGTCGTTCTGGTCGTAATGGAGTTCGGCGTCGTCACCGGGCCGGCTCGTCTCTTCACCGTTTTCCATCCAGACCGCGCGCAGGAACTGGTGAGCGTCGCCCTGCATCGCGGCGCCGACCGTAATGGCGTAGTCGTTGCCCCGATTG
>ERZ1645187.1395-NODE-1395-length-22228-cov-6.367429_pt1 | contig 22228 bp, 19 predicted proteins | sample MGYA00575352_ERZ1645187 | MGnify/ENA primary metagenome ERZ1645187 (study PRJEB40837, sample SAMN11349314) | freshwater sediment metagenome | isolation source: river sediment | host: Sediment | place: India: Wazaribad , New Delhi | collected 2017-02-21 ... | reverse complement strand
TTTTCGGACCTCCGCCGAGAACTCGAGCACGCATGGTACCCCGAAGTGGCTGCCGGATACGTTAGCGGCGAGCCAGTCCTGCTGGCGGAGACCAGTACGCTCAACGATTACAGCCTGATGGAACGTCCCGTGCGCGACCCTAGCGAGGTCGTCACCGACGTTGACCCTCGAGAGGCAGCTGGACAGATCAAGCAATTGATCCTGCGATATCTGGAACTCCAGCCGCATGAGGCATCCAATCTCAGCATCATGCTTTACAACTGCGATGCTGCTGGCCTTCCAATGGAAGCGGTCAACGCGCTTTCGTCGGTGAGCGACAATGGTGCCGTGCATTGCAACGTTCTGGTCCGCCACAAAGACCGCAATAGGCTGGGCCGCGTCTACGGTGAACTACTGGAGCGTGGCGATTCCGATCCTGACGCTCTGGTGGTCAGCGAAGTTTCGCAGAACTTCATGTCCAAGCTGCGCATAGGCGTTATGCTGGATGAGGGGCAGACGGGTGGTCCACAGAAACATGTGGACGTTGCATTCTTACACGATGTGGTCGCGCGGCAGGCACGAGAAGCATGGTTTCCGGTCAATAAAACCGGGGTGAGCGTCGATGTCGCCGAGCATGTGCCTGCACGCTGGTCTTATCGGAGGGTGACGGGCGAAGATGAGCTTAAGTCGACGAGCTTTGTGGTGTGCCCACGCCAGCCCCAAGAGGGGTGGTCTTATCTAGACGCCGTAGCAGCGGTGGTTCGGCGGGAAAGCCATCCTCTCGGCCAGCATATGTTGCCGGCACGACAGATTTCCTTCGAGGACCACAACATCAGGTCCATGTTCGCGGAGGTTCACAACAATGCTGAGTGGGTCGCGACCTATGACGAATTGCTGGATAAGCGCCAGCTGAGGGCACAGAACGTCAAGGTCATCCGCTACCGGCGGCAACGCACGAACGGTCGCAACGTGGTGGTTTCCTCGACTTCTGAGTTGCGCCTTCTTCACGTGCTAGTGCGGAAACGGCTGGGGGAACTGAGCCTAGGCCTTTCCGACGATCGGCTTGCCGCGTTAGCTGAGCGGATGATCAATGATGCGCTCGAGATTTCCGGTGACATTGTGCTCAGAGCCGCCAAGCGTGGCGTGTCGGCGGGAGAGTTGATTGGCTTGGTTATGAGCCGCGAGCTCATCCGTGAAGAACTTGGTACCTCGAACATTTCGGCTTGGTTCCTTCTCGACGATTATGCCGAATGGCTTGGTCAACGCGAGGAGGGAATTGCTGACATTCTGGGGCTTTGCGTTGAAAACGTCGACGGGGCGCACCGACTGCGCATGATCGTCACGGAAGCCAAATATGTAGGCGCGGAAAACTGCGGCGAAGCCCGGCGAGTTTCTCAGCGTCAACTACGTGAAACGGTCCGCCGTATGGAGAGCGCGCTTTTCGGTGACCCGGGGCGTCTGGACAGAGATCTGTGGCTTTCTCGCATTTCAGACCTTCTCTTGGATGGCACAGCACCGATCGGCCAAGCACAAACACTCGAAACCGTCAGAGACGGCATCCGCCAAGGCAAAGTCGCCATCGATCTGCGTGGCTATTCCCACGTATTTGTTGCCCATCCGGCTGATGGCGGGGGCGTTGCGAGCGAGCAAGAAGTTCTGCCGGAAATTGAGAATGGCCTGCAGGAGGTGTTTTCTCGGAGCGATCTGCGAGCCCTGGTCCTCGCTTACGAAGGCGCACAGTCCACTACGACGGTCCGGTCGCGTATTGGACCCGAACTGGTTTGGGAGCACCAGAACTTTCGGGTGCCGGCATCACGGGTATCCTGGGCGGTAAGAGCTGGCACCGAAGGTACGCCCGCGCCATCGGCCACGGATAGCGCAACAGCTCCTTTGGAGGTGTTCGAGCCACGCAGTGCATCCGCCTCGTCGAGGGCACCTGTAGAGGCGCCAACGACCACCTCCTCACCTGTGACGGCAGCAGGTGAGGAACCGGTTCCGGCACCGCCGGCCGAAGCCACGTCTTTCATGTTGCTAGTAGCGGAAAGGGCAAGCCACCGTTCTGGGACAACTGCTGCTGACGACGATTGGCTCAAGGCGACTGAGCAGAAGCTGAGGACGGCGCTACTCAGCTACAGTCTTCAGGCCAAGGTCACGGGAAGCCGCCTGACGCCCAATGCAGCGCTTGTTCGCTTCATGGGGTCGGATCGGTTGCGGATCGAGGACGTGGAAGCTAAAAGATCGGCCCTGCTCACTACCCACGGGCTGAAAATCGTGGCGGTGTCACCACTGCCAGGCGAAATCGTAATTTCGGTTGAACGACCGAAGCGCCAAACCGTCTCTCTGTGGGATCTTTGGGCCCGTCGAGAGCTGAATGTCAACGCGGCCGGCCTTAACACGTCATTCGTGTTGGGCCTTAAGGAACTGGACGGCGATCTCCTTTACCTCAACCTAGGAAGCGCCTTGGGACCCGACGGTGCGCATGAGCCGCATACGCTCATCGCGGGTTCGACGGGCAGCGGCAAGTCGGTCCTCATCCAGGCGTTGATTATGGATATTGCGGCCACGAACTCTAGCCGCTTGGCGCACATCCACGTCATCGACCCCAAAATGGGCGTGGATTATGGGCCGTTAGAGCACTTGCCCCACGTGCAAGGCGGCATTATTATCGACCAGGAACGTGCGATCGAGGTTCTTGAGGAATTAGTAGCCGAAATGGAACGGCGCTACATGCTGTTCCGGACACGCGGAGTGCGTGACCTTAAAACATTCAATCAGAAAGCTGCACCGGAGGAGCGGCTACCGATGAAGTTCGTGGTCCATGACGAATTCGCTGAGTGGATGCTGACTGATACGTACCGTGACGCGGTGACCGGAATCGTGTCCCGACTAGGCGTGAAGGCGCGCGCCGCAGGTATCCATCTATTCTTTGCCGCTCAACGCCCCGATGCCAACGTGATGCCCGTCCAGTTGCGTGACAATCTTGGCAATCGGCTGATCTTGAAAGTTGCCAGTGTCGGGACGTCGGAAATCGCCTTGGGCATCAAAGGTGCCGAGTCGCTCCTCGGACAAGGCCACATGGCTGCTCGCCTCTCAGGGCAAGTTATCTTCGCTCAGGCGCCGTTTCTCTCTGACGACGATATCGACGCCGTGGTGGAAGCCATCAGGAAAGGGGAGGGGTGAAGCGCTTAGCTTACTTATGGCAGGTTAGGCACGCTTTGCTTTCGCCATAGAGGTCGTCCACGTCCAGGGGCTCAAATCGAACCCGGAGCGGGTTCGGCTGCGCCTTCGCCTTGAGGCGGGCAATCCGCTTATCGTAGTCGGATTCGATTTGTGCAACACGCTCCGGCCGTGCGAGGTCTTCCAGCGACTCACCGTCGCTCCAGGTAAATGGTGAGCCGTGAGCGACAGCCGTCTTTTCGTAGCGCTTGGCTTCTTCGAAAGCTGCGGGATGCTCCCTCATGAGGCGCACCCATTCGATCTTCTGCTGAAAGAAGCAGAAAGTGCAGCCGCTGCGCGACCTCCAAGCGTAATAGGCGGGGAGACCCAGACCTGATGACGCAAGGATTTCGATGACTCGAGCTTTGTCGATTCCGGCGGTGCGAAAAGGCAGGTGTACGTGCATCCCTGGGTGGGTGCCGGTGTAGCCCTGGCGGTAATCTTCGTCGGAACGAATCGCGACATAGCTGTGGACCGCTACGCCAGCCTCCAGCATGGGGCGGACCCAAAGTTCGAAGGGACGAAGCTTAAGTTGGCGTGTGCACCACCGCGTCCGGGGCGATGGCAAAAAATGGCTGTACTGTCCGAGCCAGAAATCAAAGTCACGATCTGGGTTGAGGCGTAGGATTTCCTTGCCGAGGAAGCCTTCCAGGCGCGTCAGGTAATCATAGACTTCTGGCAGCTCCTTTCCCGTGTCGGTGAAAAAGTAATCGATGTCTAGTTCCGGATGCTGCTGCCGCATGAAAATGGCCAGGGCTGCGCTATCCCGGCCGCCAGAGAGGCCGAGCACGTGCTTTTTCGGTCCCAGCTTCATGACATCGCTCTCTTCTTGGTCCGCCCGTGGGCGGGGTCCATGTACCTAGCGCTAAGCTCGGCGAGTGCGGCCAGGATAACGTTCTTCTTCGTTTTCGATGAATGCCGCAGGGTTGCTTCCAGCTTCGTGATCAACTCACTCACATCGGCACTCTCGTGCGTGCTCACGATGAACTCGGTGTGGATGGCGCGCGGCAGCCCTTCGCGCGGCACGATCACCGACATGCGCTGGCGTCCATCAGGTCTACCGGTCACCCGGGCTATTTCCTCGAGATGTTTGAACTGCTGTGCAAGCTCGGCAATGCGGCTCTTGGCTCGGATAACGTCGGCATCGCTCCAGTCACCCGGTTTCTTCTCCGTGGCAAGGCTGGCGATGCGCTCCATGTCACCGAGAGTGTCGCGGTAGTGCGCGAGCCGTTGGATGAACGCCTTCATTTTCAGGTCGCTCGCCACGGGCAAGAGATTCGCTGCCTTTGATCTCAGCGTTTCGAAGTCAGGTACGTCGAGCTCCATAAGCATTATGCTCTCCAAGTCCCGGAGCATAGCGGGATAGGTCGCGGTCAGCTCGTCAAAGGCGCTGCTTACCAGCTGAATTGTGGCCTCGGTCTTGTTCGACTTGCCGCCGCGCTTGTCGGCCATATTCGGCACATCGTCGAACAGAAGTCGGTTTGGATCAGAGGCGTATCGAAGAATTTCGGCCAGCTTACGCGCGGACGGAGAAACGGAGGTTGTCCGTTTAGTCCAGTCAGGTAGGGCATCGAACGCGGTGACTAGACTGCGCGCGATGTCCAGCGGAGCTCCACTAGCCGCACGGCTGCAGGGATCGAGCCGTACAGCGAGATCTTGCAATCCCGACAGAATTTCTTTAGCGGGCTCGCCAAGCTCCATCCACCGCAACTGAATGTGGCTGACGTCACTGGTCATAAGGTCGACGTCGAGTTCGGACATTTCGGGTTGGAAAACACCCTGACGATAAATGGCGAGTCGGTCACGATTCACTAAATAAAGGGCAAGGGCAAAGATGGGAAGGAGCCCCTCCTTTATGCCGTAAGGCGGCTGTCGCCAGGTGTTGAATAGCTGCCCGATGCCAATCATCGTGTTTTTGTGAAGCCTGAGTTCTCTCAACCCAGCTTGCCAAGCCCGGCTCAGCCGGGCTGAGTGGTTCTTTGGTGGTGCAGAGAACTGCCAATGCCCGTCGGCATCCTCGTGATACAGGCCGGTACGGATCAATATCGATTCCATCAGGCCGGCTTCGGCCGGCCAACCGTTAATCCCAAGGCGGTGCTGGCCAGCTCCGCTCAGCATGCGCTTCATGAGATCGCGTTGGGCTTTAACCGCATTGGAGGACGGGAAGTCCCGGTTCAGTAGTTCATTGTGAATGTGCGGAGAGTCCGCGAAAATATCGTCAGATATGTCAGATGCCAGGGAGTTTAGGTTAGAAGCTGAGTACCGAGTCGGCTCGCAATTTGGGCGGAACCAAATGGCTTGCTCGACCATCTGCTGCAGGTGTTGCTCGAGGTTGGCTCTGGTACCGTTGAGTCTCCCAAGTACTTCCCGGCGGGCGACGGTGTCACCCCGCAGTTCAGGCCGTTCATCGTGGATGGTGGTGAGTGCCATGAACTCCCTGGCAAGGTGGACGACGTGCCACGCTTGTTCGGAAAGTCCAATGACGACGGTCGGTGGCGCAGAAGCGCTCGCCTGTTCGCAGATACGCCGCGCTTTGGTTGGGGCTTCACTTTCGGTTGGGATTGCAATGACGAACCGCCCTGCCGCGCGCTGCGTCCTTGCCTTTTGCCCAACGACGGAATTTAGATCATGTAGACTGGCAAGTTCAATGTCGAACCAACGTATGGCTCCCGTTGTATGGTAGTGCCGCTTGGCAAGCACGGGTTGCAGTCCTGCCAATTGCCGGAGCTTGGCTAGGTCGATAGTGTTGGGAGCCGGCATGGTTTGGGCGAGGGCGCCGTCGATGTCAAAGTCGCTACCAGCATAGAGGGCATAGGCCTCTTGGTGGCGTCGGTAGACGATGCAGGAACGCGCAACTAGGGACTTCAACGCGAGGTCAACTTGGCGGGCGGTTACGCCCGTGCCTACCGAGTGGGCCAGCAACTGAGATGTTGCCACCAAACCGGACCGTTCACGAAACAGGTCAATCAGCGCGATGGTCTTCAGCAGGTCGATCTCGAGATTGGAAGCTCCCGCCGCCAAGCAGCGTTCAAGCGCGTCGGCGCCGACCGACCAACGATGCCCATCGGGAGAGGCAAGGATGGCCGGTTCCAAGTTAGAACGAAGATAGTTCCACAATTGCGCCGGCATGTAGAGGTCGCTGCCGCGCGCATCGGTAAGAAAGTCATGAAAACCGTTTGGTTCTGCGGAGTTTAGGAAGGCGAACAGACTGCGCTGGTTCTGACCGAAGCGACGACGGGATATAGGGCCGAGCAGACTAGCGACGACGGGATGCAAGGGCCAGCAGCGCATTAGAAGATCGGCGGTATGCCGTCGTGCGGAGGGTTTCCCAGCGCGAGTAACCTCGGCAACAGTCTGAATTACATCTTTAGGTAATTGCGGTTTGACATCGACAGCTATGGCGCGCGCTAACAGTTCAAGTTGCTCGTCACCAGAAGCATTGACCACGATGTCAACGAAACGCCCTTGAACCTTGGACCATTCGTCGCGGATTTCACGGGAAAGGCGCTGTGCGTATTCATCAAAGGCTTGGTGAAGAATGCCGAGAAAGAGCAATCGGCGATCGCTACGGTTGGCAATTTCGGCAACTTGCTGCAGGAGATACACATCGTGTCCGCCGTGAGCGGCGCCTTCAAGTACCTTGCCCATCTCGTCTACGACAACCAGGACCCCGCCGTGTGTACGGGGATCAGACGCCGCTAAGCTGGCCAATGTGCGCAAGACCACTTCATCCGTCCAGCCCTTCGAAGGCCGTTTGGCGTGCCCCCCAAGTTCAAGCGCCTCGCCTATAAGCTGGGACAGCGGGGCACGTCGGCCTGTAATTGCGATGATGTGCCAGCCCTGCGACTTTGCGGGCAGGGCCGTGGCAACAGCTGTGGTGGCCTTCTCTCCCAAGGCTTTGGTGGCGACCTCCCGCAGCTTGGGTTTGCCGGCAAGGGCGGCGCAAAGGGCTACAACGAGGCTTGACTTCCCAGACCCGTAAGGGCCGGTCCAGGTGAACGCCGCGTGGCCCGTTTCGGCAACATGGCGGGCAAGTGAGATCACTGCCTCGGCGGAGGAGGCAGGACAGACAAACCCGTCAAGGGAACCTGGATCTTTGTAATCCGTATCGACTCGGATAGAGCGCTGGAAGCGCCGGGAAACAGACACGTGTTCGATAAGACGGGTCATGCGGCCTCCTTCACGCGATTGCCGAGGCAGCGCTCAAGGTGCCGCATTAAAGCTTGGTCGTCGAGATCGCGCGCTCTAAGAACCTGTTTCAGGCCAGCGGTTTCCGACCATTTAAAGCTACCACCGCTTTCCTCTTCCAGCGCCGTTAGGCGATCGGCAAGGTCTGCTTCATCAAGCAGAAAAACGCGACCGGGTGAGCCAGGCTCATGTGCAATAGTTTCGAAGGATAAGGTCTTGCTTGAGCCCATGCGCCGCCAGAACTGCTCAAGCGCGACCAAGAAAACGGTGTTGGGCAGAGATCCCTTAGCCCCCCGGATCATCTGGTACCGACGGTGTTGGCCGCGTATCAGGCCGAGTTCAGCAAGCGGGGACGAGAGGACATCCTCGATCGATTCCCGGTCGTTCTGCCGACTCTCATAAGTTCGGACAAAACAATCAACATCATTACGGAGCGTTGCCGGAGCAAGTCGACTCCAGCTTCTTGCGGAAGCAATCTTTGTCAATCCTGCAATGAGGTCTTCCTTTTCGAAGGCCAAGCCGGGGAGGTGATTAAAGACCCACTGCCAAGTTGTTTTGTTGGGGCGCAATCCGCTAGGATCATACGAGGCAAGCTGCCAATGCAGTAACCAAAGCGTGCCGGGATTTTCCAAATAGGGGTCCCGCCCCTCGGGGCCAAAGATCAGGTTTCCTAACGCTGTAGGACGAAGGTGGCCTTTTCCCGTATCAGCAATAATACCGCAACAGGCCGCCCAATGGCGCATGGATGTGACCATGTTCTTGCCCACTCCGAACCGGCCGATGGCCGAATCGTCAGTGAAAATGTCGCGGCCGACGGTGTTTGCATCAAGCGCGGCAACGGCATCATAAGCCTTTTTCAGCCAACCGTAGCGAAGCGGAAAGGTCTCATGCCCCGAAAACGTAGGTTTGTAATCGTCGGCGTAGAGGGGGCTGCGTTGTATGTTGTGCACCTGGGGATCTCCTCCAGGTGGACACTAAGGGGCACCCGGTGTATCGTCAAGATGCTGGGGGCAGTCTCCAGTAGCTTAGCCTGCAGCGTGTCCGGCCAACAACCACTACATGCAAAGTGCCATGATTCTTGAACTGCCAACCGTCTATGCAGACTATCAAGCATCCACACCATTGGATAAACGAGTTGCTGAAAAGTTAGCCATGTATTTCAGCGATCAAGTTGGGAATCCTCATTCTCAGGATCACGCTGTGGGTTGGGGCGCCGCCAAGCTGGTGGATCAAGCCCGAGGGCGTCTAGCTGATGTTATCGGCGCAGACGAGAATGAGTTGACCTTCACCTCGGGCGCTACTGAAGCCAACAATCTCGCCATCCTTGGGCTGGCAGAACGTGCGGTCGGACGACGAAAGCGCATCCTTGTGTCCGCGATTGAGCATAAATCGGTTCTCGCCGCAGCGACCGCAGCCCACCATCGCTACAATTGTCCTGTGGAAAAGCTGGCGGTAGACGCGGAGGGGCGTGTTCGGCTTGACTTGCTCGAGCGTCGACTGGATGACACGGTGCTTGCCGTTTCCATCGGGCTCGCAAACGGGGAGATCGGTACACGCCAACCCATTAGCGAGGTGGTAAAACTCGCCGATTCGGTCGGTGCTATCGTGCATGCCGATGCCGCACAGGCTTTGGCAGATGCCGAGATCGACGTCGATGAGTTGGGCATAGGCCTCGTTAGCCTATCAGCTCACAAGATCTACGGCCCCCAGGGAATCGGGGCGCTTTATGTGCGAAGCGATTTAAAAAGCCGCGTTGCAGCTCAATTGCTCGGAGGGGGACAACAGGCGGGTTTGCGAGCCGGCACTGTTCCCGTGGCGCTCTGCAGGGCATTTGCCGATGCCGCCGAGCTGTTGATCGGAAGCGAGGCCGAAAGCGAGCGGGAACGAGTTCGCATGCTCCGGGATACATTCACACTGGGGTTGCTCGGCCTGCCTGGCGTATCGCTGAACGGGCCAGTCCTGGGCAACCGTCATATCGCCAACTGCAACGTACGATTTTCGGGCTGTGAGGGACAGGACCTGCTCGCCCGGATGCAGCCGCGTCTGGCGGCGTCGACGGGTTCCGCGTGCGCCTCCGGTCTGCCGGAGCCCTCCCACGTCCTCACGGCCATCGGCTTATCTCAAACGGAAGCCTCATCTTCGATACGATTCAGCTTCGGAAGGATGAGTACCTCAACGGACGTCGAGCAGGCACTAAGTGTCGTCTCGGCGGCTTTGAGTAATGTGAGGCGCGAGGCGGCTTGACGCCTCTCTTCGCTCTACAGCTTTGGGAACGTTCGCCTTCAGAAATCAAACCCGATCTGCCCCTTGCGGTCGACGACGAACGGCTGGGGAGTTACGCTCTTTTCCGGGCTTGAAGGCGTTGGGAGCGCGGCGTGCTCGGCCGTCGGTGCGGGGGAGGGTTCAGTCGTTCGTTGTTGCTCGGTCTGGGCCTTCACGGCGGCGGTGAGGAACGTGCTGGCCTGCTGCGCGGTGAGGGTGCGGATGTCGCCGCCGAGGGCTGTGCGGCGGGTCTGATATCCGCCGAAGGTTTCGAGTGAGAGCGTGTTGCCGTGGACGATGGTGGCGTCGGCGTTGCGGACGAGCATGTTGAGCGCCGTCATGTGGACGCAGGTGAGGTCGCGGTCGATGCCGGTGAAGTACGCCTTGGGTGCCAGCGGCTGGGCGTGGATGAAGAACCGGCCGCTGCCGCAAGCGGGATCGCAGATGGTGATCTCGTTCTCGGTGGGCTCGATCATCATCTTCGCCATCATGGCGCACAGCGGCTCCGGCGTGAAAAACTGCCCCGCGTAGTTGTTGGTGAGGGCTTCCTCTTCGTAGATGCGGCCGAGGGTATCCGGGAACGGCACCCCGAGCTTTGAATCCTTCTCGCACGTCGTCAAAAACTCGCCGAGGGCGTGGGCGAAGTGATCGGCGGGGTGGGTCTTGTTCGGCACGCGGGGGCCGTAGCGGCTCATGACGGCCATGTAGGCCGGATCATCGCGGCAGAACGCGGCAACGGCCAGCGTCAGCCAGTCATCCCAGAGCCGAAAGAACCCTTCACCCGTTGCAGATTGGATTTGGTAGAGGTGCCTGGCGATCGGGTGGCTCATGCAGAGTGGTTGTTGGCCTCGCTTAATGTTCGGTGGTGTTGGGGTGGATGTTGCCGGCCTCCGAGGCGAGTTCGGGGAACAGTTCGGCCATCAGCCTGCGGGCCTGCTCGGCGAGATGCAGCGCCTGGTACGTGCCGGGGGTGGGGCCAGCCTGGTTCTGGGCAGCGAGGTTTACCATCAGGGCGTCAAGCGCGGTGGCAAGCATGAGGGCTTTGGCCATGTATGCGTGAAAGTCTCGGACATCCTCATCCACGGTCAGCTCTTTCCTTGAAGTTCGAGAAGGTCGAGCAAATCGCCCTGCCGCCAGCGGAACTCGGCGGTCTGGTAGGTCTTGGTCTGGGCTTCCGCGTTCATCCACGCGGTGAAGAAGGCGGCGGCGCCGCCGGCAGCGGCGAGCGTCTCCGCCTCGATGAAATGCGAGCGGTATCCCGTGGAGGTGATGGGCAGCGGCACATCGCGGGCGGCGATGGCGTGCAGCTCGAGATGGGTTTGGCCGGGGAAATAGTCCGGAATTTCGACAACCTTGCAGCGGACGTGACGCCAGGTGAACCAGTGCGTGAGGGCGGTGCTGGCGCGGGCGCGGCTCACCGCTCGTAGTCTCCGGCGGTGGAATGCCGTGCGGGCGCGGTGAGCGCATGGCGGATGCAGGCGTGGTGCGGGGTATTCGCCTCCCCCTGAAACCTCACGTGCCGCTCGTTGATGCGGACGTAGATCGTGGTGCCGTCACGGGCGCTCGTTTTGAAGCTTTCGCCGAAGCTGTCGTTTTGGTGCGCGGTGGGTGTTGCGGCGTTGAGGGCGTGATGCCAGGCGCGGGCGGTGATCTCCACCGGGTCGGTGAGGTCGGCGGCGCGGGCAGGGGCGGCGGTCACGGGGAAGGCTTCGTGGAGAAAGGCGAGGGGCCGCAATGCGGCCCCGGTCGGCTTAGGCGCGCTGGCGGTCGTTGTTGTCCGACGTGCGGCGCGGCTGGGGTTTGTACTCCGGCTCGTTGAGCGTCTTGGGGTCGGGCTTGCCGGACTTCAGCGCAGCAACCTCGTCCTTCGTCATCGGATACTGCGTGTTGCCGGACGCCCAAGGGCCGTAGCGGTTGGCCTCGCGCTCCCAGGCGCTGGCGCGGATTTGCGGTTGGTCGGCGGTACGGGTCCAGGTGGCCCAGAACGCTGGTTTGCTGTCTTCGTGGGCCTGCTCTTCCTCGGAAAGCTTGGCGTAGGCGGGGTTGGGCGTGCCGTCGCGGAGGTCCTTGAACACCTTGAACCCGTTCTCGCGGATGGCGATGAAGTGGGTGCCGCGTTCGGGCTGGGTGTTGAGCGCTTGGCGCATGGAGCGGTTCGTGTCCACGGGGCCGATCCAGTAGGGCTCGCCTTTCTCGTCGATCTGGGCGAAGGCGGAGAACGCGAACGCCTGGTCGGGCTCTTCGGGGGTGGAGATGGTGCCCGTGATTGGGGGCGCCTTGTCATTTCCGGTGCGGCGGAAGTTGAGATTCATTTTGAAGTTGCCTTGCGGCTGTTCGAGTTTGCTCATGGCGCCTCCTTTGTTCTTTGCGCAAAGGAAGCGGATGGGCGCGGACGCGGCGGCGGCAAGAAAGGTGACTGCGATTTGGGCGATTATCGTATTTGGCTGAATTGTCACAGCAACATGCCCAAATTCAAGGCAGGAGAATGGCCTAGGCCGGAGAGACTGTACTAGAATGGCGATATGAGAAGCCTTTTGAATCTGGGAATTGTCTTCGTCGCGTTGCCGGGGGCGGTGTGTGCTGCGGATTGGGGAGGTGTCGTGACGATGAGTGGCATCACCAGCAACACGCTCGGGAGGCTGTGCGCGGGCATTCCCGAAGGCGTGGGGCGCTACTTTGACATCCATTGCCCAGATTCTGCGCCATTCGTGGATACAGCGACCGGGTACGTGGGTATTTCCACCAGCACGCCGAACGCGGCGCTGGATGTTCATGGGACCATCTCGGCGACGGCGTATGTGGGTGATGGTTCCGGGCTGACCGGCATCGGCCAGGGCGACCGCATCACCAGCGGTACCAGCCACGTCATCGTCTCCGACAGTGCCGCCGTCACCGTTCGCACCGGCGGCAGCGACCGCATGACCGTAACGAGCGCAGGCAATGTCGGGATTGGAACAGCGGCGCCCAGCAATACGTTGCACGTTTATGGTACGGCCAAGCTCTCGGGCAATGCAACCACGAGCGTTGACTGGGGTAGCGCGTCGGGAAAAATGTTGGAACGATTTGCGGGATCAGGACCTCACGGAATTTATACATCGGGCTATAGCAGTGCACTAACGATTGATGCATCAAATCTTCAATTAAACGCATACTCTTCCGGCAACGTCGGCATCGGCACGACAACCCCCGCCGCCACCCTGCAAGTCTCCGGCAGCCTCATCGTCTCCACCAGCGCCCAAACCACCACGCCGAGCCTCTATGTGGGCACGAATGGCAATGTGGGGATTGGGACGAGTGCGCCTGCGATGCCTCTCCATGTAAATGGCAGTATTCGCATGGGCACCACGGCAGGATTATCGACCCAAGGTGGATCCCTCTATTTGCAAGCCTGGAATGGTACGACGGCACTTTATAATGGAGGAGGAAACCATACGTTCCAAGTGTACGGAGCGGCCTCCAACGTCACGCCGAACATCAACCTAGCCGGAACTCTTGGAGCTACTAGCTATATTGCCTCAGGCAACGTCGGCATCGGCACCACATCGCCTGCGAAAACGCTCGATGTGAGCGGCACGGCGCGCATCACCAGCCACACGGAAGTGGTAGGGACCGTCAGCGCCACTCAAATCAAGATCGCGTCGGCGAATGAGGCCTGCACGGCCGAGAAGATCGGGACGCTTCGTTATGATGCTGCGACGGGACGGCTTGAGATGTGCCGGTGGTAGTGCGTCGTATGCAGCTGTTGTGCGGATAGCACGGTGGGTGCCTTCCAATTCCCTGAATGACGACCACTTAGGCAGGCCGCGTTGACGCCCCGCGTCTCGCGACCAACGCTGGCCGCATGGTCAGTGCCGACGCCATGATGATCGGGATCGCCGCCGGAGTGGCGGTCGATGTCTGGCGCGGCAGCGGTTGGACTTGGTGGAGCTTCGGCCTCCTGTGGCGACTTTCCGTTCGTTTTTGTCGTTGGGCGGCACGCTGCTGCCGTAAGCCCCCACAAACCTTCGGAGCGGCCCGCTGGTTGCGTCTGCGGGAGGCGGCGCGGCTGGGGTTGCTCGGGACCTCCGGATTGATTGTCGGCAAGCTGGGGAAGCGCTTGCTGCGCTTTGCCGACGTGGAAGGCTCGGTGGTGGTGTTCGCGCCGCAGGGGGCGGGAAAGGGTGTCGGCGTCGTGGTGCCGAACCTGCTCACCTATCCGGGCTCGGTGATCTGCACGGACCCCAAGGGCGAGAACTTCGCCGTTACGGCGCGACGGCGGCGGGCGTTCGGGCCGGTGTACCGCGTCGACGTCGGCGATCCCGATCGGTCCCACCGCTTCAATCCGCTCGATGTGGTGAGCCGCGATTTGCTGCGGGCCGTGGACGATTGCGCGCGGCTCGCTGAATTGCTGATGCCGAAGGATGCACGCGACGAGGCCAGCCACTGGCGGAACCGCTCGGTGAGCATCCTCACGGGGTTGCTGCTGTGGGTGCTGGAGAAGCATGGAAATGAGCCGGAGCGCTGCACGCTGGCCGCCGTGCATGAGATCGTCACCTCGCCAAGCCGCGTGCTGCAGGACGAGTTGAAGGCGATGATGGCGTCCGGGCAGTTCGTCGTGCGCTCGGAGGCGGGGTTGCTGGCGAACAGCCTGGCCACCGAGGAGGGGTTGAACCTGCTCTCCAACATTTCGAAGGGCACGGCCATCTGGGCCGAGGGGCGTGTGCTGGGGCGGTTGTCGCGGGCGAGTGATTTCGAGTTGGAGCGGGATGTGGTCGGCCGGGTGGCGACGTTGTTCGTCAGCGTGCCGGAGGACATGAAGGCGGTCTATGCGCCGTTCATGCGGGTGATGGTGGGATTGGGGCTGCATGCGGTGGCGCGGGCGGGGAAGGCTGGTGTCGGCGAGGCGCGGCCGTTGTTCCTGCTCGATGAGGCGGCGGCGCTGGGGCATATCCCGGAACTCGAGGACGGCATGGGGCACCTCAGGGCCTATGCGCGGGCGGTGTTGATCTTCCAGGACTTGGCGCAGTTGCAATCCACCTACCGGAAATGGCGTTCCCTGCTCGCCAATGCGGCCTGTCAGGTGTTCTTCGGCGTCAACGACCAGGACACGGCGGAACTGGTGTCGCGGATGATCGGTGAAACCACGGTGGAAGCGCCGACGTTCGGCGTGAATGTAGGGGCCGACACGGTGCTCGCTCACCATCAGAACGTCGGCGTGGGCCAGGTGGGGCGGCGGTTGATGCAGGCGAGCGAAGTTCTCCGCATGGCGCGGACGGAGGCGTTGGTGTTCCTGCGGTCGGCGGCGCATCCCATCCGGGCGACGCGGGTGCGGTACTACGCGGAGCGGGAATTTGCGGGGCTGTGGGATACGTGGCGGGATGGGGCGGCTTCACCGGCGCCGCTACTGCTGGAGCTCAAGCCGTTGCGGATTGAGCAGAAGCCGTTGGCCCTTGAATATCGTGCCTCTGCGTCGGAATACTACGTGCGGTGATCGCGACGGCGGAAGGGCGTGTCATGCGGCAGTCTCAGGACATCTGGCAGGAGCAGTGCGACGCGGGCCAGCGCGTTCTAGAAAATCATGGTGCCGATTCCGCGCTCGACTATCTCGTGGGCGAAAAGCTCATGGTCTACGTGGCCACCGCCGAGGAACGCCCCGAGTTCGCACGCGAGCTGCCTAAGTTCGTGGCGCGCGTGCGGGAGATATTCGGGACGGAGGTGTTGGCCGGATATGTGGCCACGCTGAGTGAGGTCTATCGCGACGGTGAGCGCGCCGCCGTCGAGGCCATCGCGACCGGCAATGACGAGGATGACGGCATCGTCGACCGCCCCGAAGAGTGGGTGACGGAAGCCCGGCGGCTCGACCGCATCCGCGACTTGTTGACGGCGGAGCGGTTGGGGACGGGGTGAGGCTTTGGCGCAACTTTACATGGCAGAAGTCCCCCTTGAACGAGCCAAATGGTGTCAAACTCAAGGTTGTGACCATGCTATGTGGCGATTGATCCGTCTAATTTGCGTCAACGATCCTTGCCATGCGCCTGCAGGGACTTTAACGATGTCCAGAGGATCAATCTCTCACCTCTCTGGGCGATCGTGAATAGAGACTTCTGCTCGCCAGCGCTTCGGGAACACAGAAGAGCAAAACCAAGTATGAACAATGCCACCCCTAAGGACCTCCATGTCGCTCTTGGACACGTATTGGCGCGTGAAGCTCCTTCACACTCAGCTGGCGTATCGTCGATGCTTCTCTTCAATGAAGCTGTTCTCCTCAGAGAGCGTATAGGGGATTGGCTTGCTGTTAGTCGCCCAGGTTGTTCGGAAAGATTCTGGGTTCCTTCAGGGGCAGTACGTGAGGTGCCCATTAATGCGGGTCCAGTTTATGTCTGCATTTCGCGATCGACCCATGGCTATTTCGACGCCGATCTCCGCAGGCCTGCGAAACACGTTAGCATGAGCACACGCATAGTGCCTATTCAGTCAACAACAGTCACTGCCCCGAACCAGATGGATCAGGTCGCGCTGTTCCAAGACGCAAGTCAGCTTTGGTTCCCCGCAATTCACTTTACTTCTTGGCCTTGCACATTGAATCCTTCGGATCTTGCGCAGAAGTTCATAGAAGTGCCTTACATGTATCATGGACGTAGCGCAGAGGGTATCGATGCCTTCGGCCTCGTCCAAGTGGTGTGCAGTACAGTTGGCGCGGTTTTCTATGACTTTGTGAATATAGCTACAAGGTTCCAACCTCTCGCCGAGGGTGTGGCCATGACCAAGGGCGATATAGTTAAGCTCGGGGAAGTTTTGGGCATTTATACGGGCGACGGTTGTGTGGTCTACGCAAGCGATAGATCCGCATCTGTTGTGGTTGAGCTAATCGACGTCATTATGGATCAAACAAGGGAACCTCTAAACTCACTACGCTATTGGCCTGTGCAATCGATGGCCGCTTTCAAATCCTAACTCGTTCTGAGGCCTCTTATGGAATTAATGGTGTATGCGAGACCTGGCGAAGCAACAGCTACGGCAACCTGGCGTTTAAGGCGCTTCGATTGCCTGATTGGCGAGGCCGGCGCAATTCAGACCGCGAAAAAGACCGAGGGGGACGGAGCGACACCGATAGGTACTTGGCCAATGCTACTTGGCTTCTACCGGTCAGATCGTATTGAACGACCGAGGGGCGACTTTCCCTGGCGCGCCATTCAGCCTGGGGATGCATTTTGTGACGACTCATCCGATCCACTTTATAACAATTTTGTATGGGCTCCCCATCCGGCAGTTAAAACGGGAACTCTATGGAAGGAAGGCGATGAGTATGATGTCGCCATCTGGCTAGGGTACAATGTTGCACCGGTGGTGCCAAACAAAGGCAGTGCGATTTTGATTCACGGATGGAAGCCAGATGTAAGGCACACCAGGGGTTGCATCGCCCTGCCGAGGGATCAACTGATTGCCATTGCTGATGATGTCACCTTCAACGCTAAGGTGCGAATAATCTGCTATTAATGAGTTTTTTCACTAGCGCTTAAGCCTCGCCACGCGTTGTGGGTGTAGCAACTTAATAAGAAGTCAGGGGGGGACTCAATGGCCATCGAATGGATCCCAGCCTTCAATATGGCTGAATTTGATAGCGACAGAGTTTTTGCTGCGCTCTCAGCAGTAGCGGCGGCGATTTCTTCGTTCTTCGCATTTATTCAAGTTCGTGGAGTCTCCAAGCAAAGTCGCGCATCAGAACTCACTGCACAGGCACGGTTGCTTATGGACATCGCTGACAGGTGGAATTCAATCTACCACATTCGAAACGAAGTACGCCTTATGGATCTAACCGTGGATCATATTTTCAAAGACTATCAGCATGCCCATGACTTCATGGCGTCTGAGCGATGGCTTAAGATACGAAGCGTTGCGGGTTTTTACGAATATCTGGGTACGATGATCAAACGGGGCTACGCACCGCTCGATCCAATTTTGGACTTAGTTACGGTTGATGTCGCTCTATGGAATCAGCTCGAACCATTAATCTATCACTTGAGAACTGTTGAGAAGAGGACCGATCTTTATGTTAACTTTGAGTACCTAATCCACGCCAAGTTGGCACAAATGGGGAGGTGATCATGAGATGGCGTCCGCCGAATTCATGCCGCAAATTCATGCTGATCTGATTTATGGCGCTTTAGGTGACCCGGTTGTCGCTTACGTTTTGATCACACACAGTGCCTTTTCCCTTGATCCAATAGGGTAGTAGAGGATATAAGGCATACCAGTGAATTCTGGAGAACAAAGTGGCAACAACCAGCCGTTCCGAGCATCTACACCCTCCTATCCCCCCCTTTTTTACCGGCTTCTTGGATAGGCATGGAGGGCATAGGATTTACTTTGAGTTATCTGGTAATCCTAATGGCACACCTGTCACGTTTTTGCACGGCGGTCCGGGTTCAGGTTGTACGGAAGATCACCGCAGGTATTTTGATGCTTGCAATCAGCTCATTGTACTTTTTGATCAAAGGGGCTCGGGTCGTAGTGAGCCAAACGCCTGTTTGATTGACAACACGACTTCTCACCTCGTGGAGGACATTGCTGCCCTGTTGGATCATCTTTCTATTGGATCAATTGGTATTGCTGGCAGTTCCTGGGGTGCGACGCTGGGTCTGGCGTTTGCTCAGTCGCATCCGGGAAGAGTTCGTTTTCTGGCACTCACAGGAGTCTATCTTGGGACTGACCATGAAACTGCTTGGTGGTACAGCGAAGATGGCGTAGCACGCTTTTTTCCAGAAGCTTACGAGCAATTCCTTGCCGGAACGGCTATTCGCTCGCGTGATTGGCGCGCACTTGTGCGTAGTTATTTGTGCGCGATGGAGGCCGATAGATTAAACGTTCTTTCTGGTGCTTTGCCATTTGGTTCGCAGGGAGTTCCGCTTGAGCAACTTAGAAAGTCGCCAATTTATCGCTGGACTGAGTTTGAGTTGGCGATGTCCTACATGAACATTTCTGAGCGGCAAGTCGCTGACGCGATAATGTCGAAAGGCATCAAGTATTTGATGAGCCACTCCCTTATTGAAGCGCACTACTTTGTGTCCAGCTGTTTCTTGGAGCCGGATCAACTTCTGAGGGGGGTAGGGACTATGCAGCACCTCCCCGTGCACATTGTGCAGAGTTCATACGATATGATCTGCCCCCCCCGTAGTGCGCGACTCCTCCATAAGGCGCTGCCACATAGTAAGTTCGAGCGAGTTTCCAATTCGGGGCATGCTCTCAATTCTCTAAGTCAAGGCCCCTTTGTAAGGGCGATTGCTGGTCTTTTGGAGCGGTGCGATGATTAGTTGTGCTAGGCCGGTTATCGGAATCGTTTTGGATGAGCATTTCGACTTCTCTTCTCCGGGTGTGGGTTTTTCATCTCGACCGTTTTACGCGTTGCGAATGGATTATTTCAACGCAATACAGTTGGCTGGCGGAATTCCAATTGGAGTGCCGTACCATGCTGATGCGATTGCCGATTTTGCGGCGATCTGTAAAGGTTGGGTATTGCCCGGGGGGGACTATCGGTTCGAACCGTCCTGGTATCGCAAGGGCCCTCCAGCGAGTGAACCCAATTTTTCTCTTCGAAGAAGGTTCGAATTCGAGATTGCTAAGGAAATCTTGAAAAGCCAAACACCTGTTCTTGGCATCTGCAATGGCATGCAGGTTATGGCAGGCCTCACGGGGGGCAAGATAGACTTCGGGAATCCGAACGAAGGTGGGATTGCCCACAAAAGCGCATGCAGCGCCCTCGCGACACATGATATCGCGCTGAAAGCAGGAACTAAGCTCCATGCAATTTATCGCTCAGATCGACTGACGACCAATTCCTCTCATCGCGAATTCGTTATCTCGGTCGGTGAAGGCGTATCCGTATCCGCCAGATCCGCCGATAACGTCATAGAGGCGATCGAAATCGACGACCATGCATTTGCAATTGGGGTTCAGTGGCATCCTGAAATTAATTCAGACGAAGCAGATCCTTTGATCGAAGGTCTTGTGCGAACAGCGAGCTTGTCTTTGGGTTAGGTTATCGCCCCTGCGAGCAGTCTGCTGAAAATGACAGCCACACGCCGTCAGCGCGATCAATTTCTAGTGACGCATCTCTTCGACATTCCGGCATGACATGATCCAGAAAGGTTTTTGCCTCCTTCATGCTTGATAACCTTCCGTGGCGGCTGGCGGTAATGGCCCATGCCAAGGCAATGTGCCTTGCCGCGACCTCGATGTCATTAGTGTCCCCTGGTTCTTTGCACGTCTTCTGTTGTTTCTCTAGCTCAACTATTAGTTGCTCATTTCGAGAATCAAGGGCGGATTGTTGAGGTTTTAAACGACGGTACACCATTTGAATTGCTTTCCTTACCATAACAATATTGTGTGGCGGTCGGGTCAATTCAAGTCTTCTCGGGGAAAATTCTTCGCCAGTGCGTGACCGCTGTTGTGTTGAACACTAATTGTCCGCGGTAATGAGGCGTCTGCTGAAAGTGCGAGGAGCAGGCCTCGTCAGCATCCTCTTGAGGCTAGTCGCCGACAATATTCAACAGCGGAACAACGTCAAAAAGACCGAGTTATGGTGACTTATGAAAGGCGACGCAAGCTGAGGCTGACACCCTAAGATGCTGCTTGTGAAAAAGATGGTGGAGCAAGAATCTCAGGCTCTAGAAACCATGGTCGGAACTAATCAGATTGTGGAAAAAACCCGTTTCGGCGCAGGTTTAAAGAGTGAGAACGATGTCTTCGCCGCAGATCGGTATTAGTCAACTTAAAAGTCTCCTGCTGCCTTCGCTCGAACGCCTGCACCTGCTCCACCCGGCGGGCGTAGATCAGCGAGGGTATGGGAGCAAACCGTTGCAGCCGCGCCAAGTGGTCGGCCTTCGGCGTCGGGAACTTCGGTGGCGTGCGTTCGGGGATACGGATCAGGGGTTTTCGTTTCTTCGCCAGCCGATCGGCGAACCGCCGCTGCTCCTCGCGGGTGATGGCCTCCAGGTTGGTCTGGAGCTGGCTGAGCGTGAGGACTCCGAGATGGTAGAAGCAGAACGCCAAGTCCTTGGCGGTCACCTTGAACACCGGATGGCCGGGGCCGGTGTCCTTCACCATCGGCAGCAGGATGCCGAGCAGAGATGGCGCGTCCTCGCGGTTTCCGTTGCGGGACCACGGGTGGCCGTGCTGGCGTGAGAGACCGAGCGCCTTGCGTGTGACATCACCGTCGAACGCGATGTCCTTCAGCCGGCCGAGGCGGGAGGTGTTCTGCGGGCGGCCGTAGGTCTTCCGGAGCTCCTCGTAGCTCGCCGGCTCCGGTTCCCAGGTGTCGTGGAAAATGGCGTTCTGGCGGGCTTCGAGATAGGCGGCCTCGTCGGCCCGGGCGATGGTCCGCCGCATGGCCTCGTGGCGGAGACGGGCGTTCTCCTTGTTGCCCTCCAGAATCTGGTGGTTCCGTTCCCGCCGGTCACGGTAGATCGTGTGGCGGGGGTGGGTGCCGTAGGCGGCTTTGCCTACATGAATTTGCGGGGTGCGGTCGAGCTCCAGGGCGGCGATGGTGTCGCCGCGTGCCAGCGCGTCGGCGCGTTGGGCCTCCAGGCTGCGGTGATCGATGCGGTGGAGCAACCCCAGCGCTTCCATGGTGGCGTTGTGGGTGTCGGCCCAGGCCTTGCGCCAGGCGAGGATGTTCTCTTTGGCGTTCCAGGTCCGATCCTTCTTGTCGGCGAACCCGGTGGGTGTCATCGGCCGCTCGGTCAGCAGCACATGGGCGTGCCAGTTGCGGGGATCGCCGCCGTGCTCCACCGGCGGCCGGTGGATGGCGATGTCGGCCACCATGCCGCGCTTGACCAGGTTGGCGGTGACAAAGGCCCTGAGCATGGCGACATGGGTGGCGAGGTCGACCTGGTGGGGCAGCGCGATTACCATCTCCCGCGCCAGTCGCGCGTTCTTCCGGCTCTCGATGCGCTCCACCGTGTTCCAGAGGGTTTGCGGATCGCGCAATTCCTTCGGCGTGAACGCGGGTGCGAGGATGCCCGTCCAGGCGACACCGATTTTGCGGCGGTAGTCGAACACGGCACCGTCGTTGCCGAGTTTCTGGGCGCGCTGGTAGGCGGCAGCATGGGTGACACTCTGCTCGAACCGTTCGGCCCGTCGGTAAGCGGCAGCGGCGAGCGTGCTCTGGTTCTTCAATTTAGAGATGGTATGCACATGCAGGTGGTAGTGGCCTTGCTCGGGAAGGGCGAAGGGCCGTTCCATGGCGCCGTTTACCTCGGCGTGGGGCCCTCCCTGCCTCTACATTGCGCAGCAATGTGTAAGTGCGCTCTTGGGGCAGGGGTGATCGAGACCAGGTGCTTCATGGGTGAAGTCTGCCACACCTGCAATCGGGCCGACTCCCCTCCGGCTGACGTCGTTGCCGCTGTCGTGGGCAGTGCCGTCAGGAACGCCATGCCGGCAACTTGGGTCGGTTGCTCGAAGCCCGTCCCCAGGCTGTTTCTTCGGAGCCAGGCCGTCGCGGTCCGCCCATCACCACGCGGGCGCCGCCGGGCCGGACCTCATTGAACCCTCCCGGCTCGGCCGCCAGCAACTCGACAGCCTGGCGCAGCCTCAAAAAGGCGGTTCT
>ERZ1645187.1394-NODE-1394-length-22237-cov-12.883058_pt1 | contig 22237 bp, 23 predicted proteins | sample MGYA00575352_ERZ1645187 | MGnify/ENA primary metagenome ERZ1645187 (study PRJEB40837, sample SAMN11349314) | freshwater sediment metagenome | isolation source: river sediment | host: Sediment | place: India: Wazaribad , New Delhi | collected 2017-02-21 ... | reverse complement strand
ACACGTTAAAGAGGAAATTCATCACGTCGCCGTCCTTGACGACGTATTCCTTGCCCTCGGCGCGCATCTTGCCGGCTTCCTTGGCGCCGTGCTCGCCCTTGCAGGCGATGAAGTCGTCGTAGGCGATGGTCTGGGCGCGGATGAAGCCGCGCTCGAAGTCGGTGTGGATGACGCCCGCCGCCTGCGGCGCGGTGTCGCCCTGGTGGATGGTCCAGGCGCGCACTTCCTTGACGCCCGCGGTGAAGTAGGTCTGCAAACCGAGCAGGTGGTAGGCGGCGCGGATCAGGCGGTTGAGGCCCGGCTCGGTCATGCCCATGTCGGCGAGGAAAATCTCCTTGTCCTCGTCCGGCAGGTCGGCGATTTCGGCCTCGACGGCGGCGCACAGCGCCACCACTTCGGCGCCTTCCTGCTCCGCCCGTTCGCGCACGGCGTCGAGGTAGGGGTTGTTCTCGAAGCCGTGTTCCTTGACGTTGGCGAGATAGAGCACCGGCTTGGCGGTGAGCAGGAAGAACTGGCGCAGGTTGCCCCATTCCTCCTTGGAGAGGTCGAGCGAGCGCACCGGCTTTGCCTGGTCGAGTTGCTTCTGGCATTTCTCGAGCACGTCCACCAGCAGCTTGGCCTCCTTGTCGCCGCCGGCCTTGGCCTGCTTGGAGTAGCGCGCCAGGGCCTTGTCGACGGCGGCGAGGTCGGCCAGCGCAAGTTCGGTGTCGATCACCTCGATGTCGCGCAGCGGATCGACGCTGCCCGAGACATGCACGACGTTATCGTCGGCAAAGCAGCGCACGACATGGACGATGGCATCGGTCTCGCGGATGTTGGCGAGGAACTGGTTGCCCAGACCCTCGCCCTTGCTCGCGCCGGCCACCAGCCCCGCGATGTCGACGAACTCGACGATGGCGTGCTGGATCTTCTGCGGCTTGACGATCGCGGCCAGCGCCTCCAGGCGCGGATCGGGCACCTCGACGATGCCGACGTTCGGCTCGATGGTGCAGAAGGGATAGTTTTCCGCCGCGATGCCCGACTTGGTCAGGGCGTTGAACAGGGTGGACTTGCCGACGTTGGGCAGGCCGACGATGCCGCATCTGAGGCTCATGTGGTTTCCTTTGGGGGCGCCGGTTTTGCGTTGATCTTCTGCATGGCGGCGTTGAAATCGGCCCTGGCCAGTTGCGGCCAGGCCAGCAGCGCGCGATCGATGGCGGTATCGATGCCCTCCCGCTCTTCCTTGCGCGGCGGCTTGAGGACGTAGTTGATGACTTCGTTGCGGTCGCCGGGGTGGCCGATGCCGATACGCAGCCGCCAGTAGTCCTGCGTGCCGAGGTGGGCAGTCAGGCTCTTGAGACCGTTGTGACCGCCCAGTCCGCCGCCGAACTTGATCTGGGCTCGGCCCGGCGGCAGGTCGAGTTCGTCGTGCACCACCAGCATTTCCGCCGGCTGGATACGGTAGAAACGGGCCAGCGCCTGCACGGCGCGGCCGGAATCGTTCATGTAGGTCGCCGGCATCAGCAGCCACAGTCCGGCTTCACGGGCATTGGCCACCCAGCCGTGGTAACGCGACTCCTTGCCGAACGAGACCTTGATGTCGTTCGCCAGCCGCTCACAAAACCAAAACCCGGCGTTGTGCCGGGTTTCAGCGTATTCGGCCCCGGGGTTGCCGAGGCCGATGACCAAGCGCAGCGCCGGTTGCGTCAACTCACTTCTTCTCGGCCGGCTTCTTCTCGGTGGTGATCTGCGTCTCGGCCGGACCCGCGGCCATTTCCTCCGACGCGGCGCCACCGCCACGCACCACCACGCTGGCAACCACCGGGTCGCCCTCGCCGTGATGGAGGATTTCGACACCGGCCGGCAGCTTCAGGTCCGACACATGGATGGTGTGGCCGCTGTCCATGTCCTTGAGGTCGACTTCGATGAACTCTGGCAGGTCGGCGGGAAGACACTTGACGTCCACTTCGTTGGTCACGTGCTGGATCATGCCGCCATGGAGCTTGACCCCCGGAGCGATCTCGGCGTTGATGAAGTGCAACGGCACCTTCTGGTGGATCTTGTGCGTCGCGTCGATACGCTGGAAATCCACATGCAGGATCAACTGGCGGAACGGATGACGCTGCACGTCGCGCAGCAGGCACATCTGCCTGGCGCCGTCGACATCGAGATTGAGCACGGAGGAATAGAAGGCCTCCTTGCGCAGGTGCTGCCAAAGAGCGTTGTGATCGAGCTCGATGGCTTGCGGCTGTGCTTCGCCGCCATAGAGGATGCCCGGCACGCGGCCGGCGCGACGCAGGCGGCGGCTCGCACCCGTGCCCTGAACTTCGCGCTTGGTGGCTTTGACTTCGATTTGCATGGTAATACTCCAAGATGACTGCCCGCGACCAGGCAGTGGGTTAAAAAAACTATTCGACGAACAGCGAGGACACCGACTCCTCGTTACTGATGCGCAGCATCGTTTCGGCCAGCAAGGCGGAAATGGACACGACCCGCACGCGGGAGCATTTGCTGGCATCCTTGCGCAGCGGAATGGTGTCGGTCACCACCACCTCGTCGAGTTCCGATTCCTCGATGCGGGCGATGGCGCTGCCGGACAGCACCGGATGGGTGGCGTAGGCAACCACCCGTTTCGCGCCGTGCTGCTTGAGCGCGGCGGCAGCCTTGCAGAGGGTGCCGGCGGTATCGACGATATCGTCCATGATCACGCAGCTGCGGCCCTCGACGTCGCCGATGATGTGCATCACTTCGGAGACATTGGCGCGCGGCCGGCGCTTGTCGATGATCGCCAGATCGGCTTCGAGCAGCTTGGCAGCGGCGCGGGCACGCAGCACGCCGCCGACGTCGGGCGAGACGACCATCAGGTTCTCGTGGCGTTGGCGCCAGATGTCGCCCAGCAGGATGGGCGTCGAGTAGATGTTGTCGACCGGGATATCGAAGAAACCCTGGATCTGGTCGGCATGCAGGTCGACCGTCAGCACGCGCTGGACGCCGACGGCCTGCAGCATGTTGGCCACCACCTTGGCGGCGATCGGCACGCGAGCGGACCGCGGCCGGCGATCCTGCCGGGCATAACCGAAGTACGGGATGGCGGCGGTGATGCGGCCGGCCGAACTGCGCTTGAGCGCGTCGGCCAGGATGATCAGTTCCATCAGGTTGTCATTGCTCGGCGCGCAGGTCGGCTGGAGGATGAAGACATCCTTGCCGCGCACGTTTTCCAACAATTCAACGCTCGTCTCGCCATCGGAGAAGCGGCCGACGGCGGCGCGCCCAAGCGAAATATTGAGCCGCTTGACGACATCGGCCGCCAACTTCGGGTTGGCGTTGCCGGTGAAAACCATCATGCTGTCGTAGGCCATGACCCTGTCCGTGCCGATTGCCGCAGAAAAGACTCGGGCAGACCGCCGAAACGCGATCTGCCCGGGAGAAATTCTGGCTGGGGCTCCAGGATTCGAACCTGGGAATGCCGGAATCAAAATCCGGTGCCTTAACCAACTTGGCGAAGCCCCAATCCCGGCGGCGCCCCCGTCAGGAGGCCGCCGAAAGGACGCGCATTGTCCTGTTTTTGCGGTGCAATGTCAATTCGGGATGGGGTGCGAATCGAGGCCGCGCGCCACGAATCCGCGCATGTCGGCCGGCAGGGTGGCAAAAGCCGCGCGGGCATCCGATTCCGTCCGGAACTCGGCAAAACAGCAGGCCCCGGAACCGCTCATGCGGGCCGGGCCACGCGCGCGCAGCCAGTCGAGATGACGCCCCACCTCGGGGAACAGGCGCCGCGCCACCGGTTCGAGGTCGTTGGCGCCGACACCCGGCCGCCACGCCGCCGGCACCATGGCCGGCGTATCGCGCCGCAGGTCGGCCGCGCGAAATACCTCCGCCGTCGGCACCGATACCTCGGGGATCGTCACGAGATACCAGGCGGAAGGCAACACGAGATCGGTGAACTGCTCCCCCACGCCTTCGGCGAAACAGGCCCGGCCGTGGATGAAAACCGGAACGTCGGCCCCGAGCGCCAAGCCAAGGCGCTGAAGCTCGATGGAGGAGAAGCCGCACTGCCAAAGCCGGTTGAGCGCCATCAACGTGGTCGCGGCATCCGAACTGCCGCCGCCCAACCCGCCGCCCAGCGGCAGGCGTTTGGTCAAATGTATGGTAACGCCGCCCTCCTGGCCGCCATCCAGACCGCCTTCCCGGCGCAGCAGCCGCGCGGCGCGAACGGTCAGATCGGCCTCGGGCGGCACGCCGGGCAGGGAGCGGGCGGCGACGATTTCACCATCCTTGCGCGGCTCGAACCTGAGCTCGTCGCCATGGTCGAGAAAACGAAACACCGTCTGGAGCAGGTGATAGCCATCGGCGCGGCGACCGACGACGTGGAGGAACAGATTGATCTTGGCCGGCGCCGGCCAGACATGGTCCCAGGAGCTCATCGGACCCGCCCCCATTCATCGATTTTCAGGCGCACCTCGATATCGCCGCTGCTGACTTCGAGCAGGATTGGCAAGGCATCGGCGGCGGGGCCCTGATATTCCAGGTAGCTGACGCGCCACGCCGACGAGAGCGGCGGCGGGTGGCCGGTCAGCCACCCGGGCAACTGGTCGAGCGGCAGCCGCGAACCGAACAGCCGCGCGGCCAGTTCTTCCCAGTCGGCCGCGACGTGCTCCTCGCCGTTCGCGGTCTTGAGGCGCGCTCCCGAAGCGCTTCGGGTCAGTTCGGCCACGCCCTGGCCAAGCGGCGTCGTCAGGAGAATGTCATCCCGTTCTCCGGTGTGGCGCCAGGAGATGTTGGCGTAATGCCGATTCTGGTCGACACGCACGGTGACGCGGCCGTCGAATTCGAACTCGCTCACCGCCGGCGGCGTGCGCGCGGCCGGCGCGGACTCCGGCAAGCCGGCGCAGCCCGCCGCCAGCAGCGCCACGGACATCATGGCAGCATGGAAAGCCGTTTTCAGGGCTGGTACTTCTTGATGGTGCCGAGCAGCGGCGCGTTGTCGGGACTGACTTTCACGGCGGCCTCCCAGGTGCGGCGCGCCTCGTCCTGCCTTCCCAGCGTCCACAGCACTTCACCCAGGTGGGCGGCGATCTCGGGATCGGCACGCAAGGTGAACGCCTTTTGCAGTGTCTCCAGCGCGCCCTGCGCATCGCCGCGCCGGAACATCACCCAGCCCTTGCTGTCGAGAATGAACGGGTCTTCGGGCGCCAGTTGCAGGGCCTTGTCGATCAGTTGCTGGGCCTCGTCCAGCCGGAGATTGCGGTCGGCCAGGGAATAACCGAGGGCGTTGTAGGCATGGGCATGGTCGGGCTTGATCTCGATCAGGCGGCGCAGGTTGCGCTCCATGATGTCGAGCCTGTCGATCCGTTCGGCCAGCATCGCCGATTCGTAGAGCAGGTCGGTCTGGTCGGGATGCGCCGCCAGTCCCTCCGCGACCACCGCGTAGGCATCCTCGCCCTTGCCGGCTTCGCGCAGCAACTGGGCCTCCGCGATCAGGATCTGGCCGCGCTCGGCCGGATTCCCCGCCGAGGACTGCTGGAGCAGTTGACGCGCTTCGGCCAGCTTGTCCTGTCGCGCCAGCATCCGCGCCGCCCGCATTCTCGCCTGCATGTACTGATTTCCCGGCGTCACCGCGCCGTACCATGCCAGCGCCTCGTCCCAGCGCTTGCGATCCTCGCCGATCTGCCCCAGGTAAAGCCGCGCCGCATTGACTTCGGCATGCTCCATGCCCACCAGCCGCTTGAAGCGGGCTTCCGCTTCGTCGAAATCCTGGAGTTGCAGGGAGAGCACGCCCACCGCGAAAATTGCGTCGCCGTCGTTCGCCGTGTCGGGACTGTCGAGCAGAACCTTGAACTGGCCGCGCGCCTCGCCATACTGTTTCTCGCCGACCAATGCCCGGGCATAGGCCAGCCGGACATCACGCGCCTTGGGATTGGCCTCGACGAAGGCGGCCAGGAATTTGATCTGTTCCTGCACGTTGCCGGTGAGCTGCGCGCGCGCCAGCGCCGCGGACTCCCAATCCGGACGCAGCGCAAGCGCGCGGTCGAGTTCGGACAAGGCCAGGCCGGTATCGCGCGCGACTTGCGCCACTTGCGCGCGGGCAAAATGCGCCTCGGGAACATCGAGGTAAGGCGCCGTGATCTGGTCGACGATGCGCTGCGCTTCGCGCTTGTCGGGATGGCGGGCGAGGAGCCGATGCAACTGCATCAGCAAGGCGCCGCGCTGCTCGCCGGCCGCTTCCAGTTCGCGCGACAGATGGGCCGCCAGTTCATCGGAGCGACTGGTCATCGACAGCAGCCCGCCGATCATCTGCTTCGGCCTGTCGGCGCCCGGTTCGATCTCCGCCCACAGGCGGGCCGCCTCCAGCGCGGTGTCGTAATGCCGGGCGAACAACGCGATCTCGGCCGCCCGGCGGGCGACGCGCGGATCACGCGTCCGGCGCGCCAGGTCGATGTAGGCCTCGGACGAAAGCCCGACCTGCCCCCGCCCGCCGGCGATCTCGGCCAGCAGGAACTGGTACATCAGCTGCGGCGTCAGGGCCACCGCCGGCAGATTGGCCGACGGCGCGGCCTCGCCGTCCTGCGGGGCGGCATGGGCGCCAAGCGCGACCGCGGCAAGAACTATCGGGAGCAAACGACGTTTCATGGGATCGATCCATGCGCGGTGTTCCGGACTCGCGGAACCGCCGCGCTCACATACAATATCCCGATGATGTTAGCAGTTTCGCTCTGGGAAAGGCACTGACCCGCATGCCGGAACTCCCCGAAGTGGAGGTGACGCGCCTGGGCTTGGCGGCCCGCCTGACCGGCGAGAAGGTCGACCAGGTGACGATGCGCGTACCGGCCTTGCGCTATCCCCTGCCCGCCAGCTTGCCGGACAGGGTGGTCCGGCACGCCCTTCGCCAGATCCGGCGGCGCGGCAAGTATCTGCTGTTCGATTTCGGCGCGGGGCATTTGCTGGTCCACCTGGGCATGTCGGGAAGCCTGCGCCTGGTGGCCAGGAATGAGCCACCCCGCAGACACGATCACTTCGACATCGGATTCGGCCGCCAGGTTCTCCGCATGCATGATCCGCGCAGATTCGGCGCCGCGCTCTGGGTCGAGGGCGATCCCGAGGACCATCCGCTGCTCGCCCGCCTGGGCGTGGAACCGCTGTCCCGCGCATTCACTTCCGCCGCGCTAAAGTCAGCCGTGGCGGGACGCCGAACCGCCATCAAGCCGGCCATCATGGACGCCGCCATCGTCGTCGGCGTCGGCAACATATACGCGTCGGAGAGCCTGTTTCGCGCCGGCATCGACCCCCGCCGGCCGGCCGGCACGATCGCCGACGCCCGGCTCGCCCGGCTGGTCGTGTCGATCAAGGAAGTCCTGCGCGCCGCCATCCGCGCCGGCGGCAGCAGCCTGCGCGATTACGTCGGTTCCGACGGCGCCTGCGGCGATTTCCAGTTCCGGCATCGGGTCTACGGACGCGCGGGCACGCCATGCCTCGCCTGCGGGACCGCCATCAAACAACTGCGCCAAGGCAACCGCGCCACGTATTACTGCCCGCGCTGCCAGCGCTAAAGCCGACCGACCATGAGTCTCGCCCGACAATTCGATGCCTATCGCGCCTGGCGCGAACACCTCGACCAGCAGGTCGTGCGCTTGCGGGACTGGCTGCGGGATGCCGATCTGCTCGACGCCCAGGCCGAGCAACGGCTGCGCCGCGTGCGCGGCCGCCTTGCCGAGGACAAGCTGGTCGTGGCTTTCGTCGCGGAGTTCTCGCGCGGCAAGTCCGAGCTCATCAACGCGCTGTTCTTCGCCGACCACGGCGGCCGCGTGCTGCCCTCCGCGGCCGGACGCACGACGATGTGTCCCACCGAGATTTCCTGGGAACAAGGCCAGTCGCCCGGAATCACCCTGCTGCCGATCGAGACACGGGCGGAAGGCACCAGCATCGCCGAACTGCGCGGCATGCCCGAGGCGTGGCAGACCTTCCCCTTCGATCCCGCCGCGCCGGAAAGCATGGCCTCGGCGCTGCGACGGGTCGGCGATGTCAAGAACATGCCGGCCGACGCCGCCCGCGGGCTCGGCTTCGCCGTCGGCGACGGCGCCGATGGCGGCCTGGTGGCGGACGACGAGGGGCTCGTCGAAGTGCCGCGCTGGCGCCATGCCATGATCCGCTTCCCGCATCCACTGCTGGAAGAGGGCCTGGTCGTCCTCGACACCCCGGGGCTCAACGCCATCGGCGCCGAACCGGAACTGACTTTGTCGCTCCTGCCCGGCGCCCATGCCGTGCTGTTCGTGCTGGCCGCCGACACCGGCGTCACCCAGTCGGATCTCGCGATCTGGCGCGACCATGTCGGCAATTGCCCCGGCCGCCTGGTGGTGCTGAACAAGATCGACGGCCTCTGGGACGGCCTGCGCCCCGACTGGGAAATCGAGACCGAGATCGTCCGCCAGGCCCGCTCCTGCGCGCAGATCCTCGATCTCCCGACCAACCGGGTGTTCGCCGTTTCGGCGCAGAAGGGCCTGGTGGCCAAGGTGAACGGCGACGCCGGCCTGCTGGCGCGCAGCAAGCTGCCCCGGCTGGAAGACGCGCTGGCGACGGAACTATTGCCGGCCAAGCGGGATATCGTCGCCCGCGGCACGGCCACCGAGGCCGTGCGACTGGCCGCCGAGACGAAGCAACTGCTGGCCACCCGTCACGCCGCCATCGTCGCCCAAGTGGCCGAACTGACCGGCCTGCGCGGCAAGCACGAAAGCGTCATCACCCAGACGATCGGCAAGGTCGGCGCCGAAAAGGAAGCCTTCGAGCGTGGCCTGCGCGAGTACTACGCAGTCCGCAGCGTTTTCTCGCAGCTCTCGGAAACGCTGTTCACGCATCTCGGACCGGAAAGGCTGCGCGGCCATTCGCGCCAGGCGCGCGAGGCCATGGCACGCGCGACGTTCACACCGCAACTGACCGCCGCGATGGGTGCCCTGTTGTCGGCCGCGCGCGCCAGCTTGAAATCATCGGCGAAATGCATCGCCGAAATCGACGACATGATGCGCGCCATGCACCGGAAGTTCGGCGGCCAGCATGGTTTCGCGCTGGAGCCGCCACCGCCGTTCTCGTTGCAAGACAGTCTCGGACAGCTCGACAGGCTGGAAGGCGATTTCCGGCGGCACTTCGGCAGCCTGCTCAACCTGCTGACGCGCGACAAGCGCACCCTCAGCCAGCAGTTCTTCGAAACCGTCGTCACGCAGTTGCGCCGGCTGTTCGAACAATGCAATCGCGAGGCCGACCATTGGCTGCGCGCCATGATGGTGCCGCTCGAAAATCAGGTTCGGGAACTCCAGCGGCAACTCAAGCAACGCCAGGACAGCATCCGCCGCATCCACGAAACCGCCGACAGCCTGGAAGACCGCATCGAGGAACTCTCGGCAAACCGGAACGCGCTGGAAGCGCGGATGCGCGAACTGGACGACCTGACGCGCAGCCTGGCGGCGGTTTCGCCGCCTTGACGGCTCGAATCGAGCGCCGGCCGGGGAGCGGCCGGCAACGGCTGGAAACGGCTTACTTGCTGCTGGTCAGCTTGAGGAACTTCGCCATCAGCTGATCCTTGGTCTCGACGTGGCCGGGGTCCTCGGGAATGCAGTCCACCGGGCAGACCTCGCGGCACTGCGGCGTGTCGAAGTGGCCAACGCATTCGGTGCACTTGTCCGGATCGATGATGTAGATCTCGTCACCCTGGGAAATCGCGTTGTTCGGGCACTCGGGCTCGCAAACATCGCAGTTGATGCATTCGTCGGTGATCATCAGGGCCATGTCGAATTACCTTTCTGAAAAGCGATTTCAAGAACGTGTGTTGAATCTCTTCGCCAACCGGGCCCCCACCAGAGGCTGGACGAACTTGGACACGTCGCCGCCCAGCGACGCGATTTCCCGCACCATGGTGGCGGAAATGAACATGTATTGCTCGCCCGGCGTCAGGAACACCGTTTCGACATCGGGATGCAGGCTGCGATTCATCCCGGCCATCTGGAATTCGTATTCGAAGTCGGAAACGGCGCGCAGGCCGCGGATGATGACCGTCGCCCCCTGCTCGCGCAGGAAGCTCATCAGCAGGCCGCCGAAGCCCAGCACCGTGGCGTTCTTCACCGGCGCGAGCACTTCCCGGGCCATTTCGACCCGCTCTTCCAGTTCGAAGCAGGGCTTCTTGCCCGGACTGCGGGCGATGCCGACGATGACGTGGTCGAACAGACCGCAGGCACGGCGCACGAGATCCTCGTGGCCGCGCGTCAGCGGATCGAAGGTTCCCGGATATACGGCGAGTCGGCCGCTCATGCGCGCTCCAGCAAGTGAAAGAAAACCTGTCCGGCCCTGCCCTGGCGATGGACACGCCACGGCGCCGGCGGCGCCACGGCGGTTTCCGCCTCGACGTACAGCCGGCCGTCCGGCCTGACGATCGCCGGCAACACCGGCCACACGCGATCGAGCCAGGACTGCCGATAAGGCGGATCGAGCATCACCAGATCGAACATCCGTCCCTGCCGGGCACAGCCAAGCGCGAATTCTAGCGCATCCGACCGCAGCACCTCCAGGCGGCCGCCGGCAAGCGAGGCGGCATTCTGCCGCAAGGTCGCGCAAACGCGTTGATCCCGCTCAACCAGAACCACGCTTTCCGCCCCGCGCGAGGCGCACTCGAAACCGAGGATGCCGCTGCCGGCGAACAGGTCGAGGCAGGAAAATCCGGACAGATCCTGCCCCAGCCAGTTGAACAGCGTCTCGCGCACGCGGTCGGGCGTGGGGCGCAGGCCGGGCGCGTCGGCGACCGTGATCAGCCGGCTGCGCCATTCGCCGCCGGTGATGCGGATGCGATTCATGCTGAATATCGAACCAAGTGCAATGTCCCAAACCGATGGCGGCGAGTGTATGTCAAAACCCGGCGCCGGCGGGACAGCCCTTGGGACTGAACGGAAAGCGCTATTTCCCTTGCCTGGTTTTCTTCTTGAGCGCGCAGAACCGCTTGATCGTCTCAAGGAGAAAATCCTTCTCCGCTTGGGAAAGGCCGACCATCAATGCCCCGAGAGTCTCCGCATCGCTGCGTTTCTCTTGCGGGGCCTCTTCGAACAGCCGCGCCAGGTGAATGCCGAATATGTCGGCAATTCGGTGGAGGGTCGGCAGCGACGGCAGCGTCACCCCCCTCTCGAAGCGTGACACGGTAACCGGATCGACATCCAGGGCGAAAGCCAGTTGTTCCTGGGTCATGCCTTGGGAACCTCTCCAGCGGGCGATGGTTTTGCCTATGGCAAGGGCGAGCTCGTGGCGCACGGTAAACCTAATCTGATTGGCTAATTACCAAGCAGAAATGATTGAGCCTCAAGGGAATTTGTGTTAGGGTTCAATATGCCTATTTACTATTTAGGCGTTTTAGGTTTACTCAATGCATATTTCATAGACTTGGGAGGCTGTCGATGAAAGTTCAAACCACGGGCGCCGCGCTGGCCATTGCGGCGATGCTTGCCGGTTGCGCCACGCCCTACAGCGAGGCGCCGCTTGCCACCAATTTCCCCACGACGAAACAAGAGAAGGTGCAGGCGGCAGCCCACTGGAACGTCATCGCCAAGGATGTGGCCAAGCAGATATCGTCAAGGCTCGCCGGCCGCCCCCTGCATGTGGTCCCCTCCACGGGCAAGTCCGCCTTTGAACGCGCGTTCTCGAATCAACTCGTTTCATCCCTGGTCGCGAATGGCCACGCGGTCATGAAGCAGCCTGCCGGCGCATTGAGCGTCGAGGTCGACACCCAGGTCGTGGGCTTCTCTCCCAATCGCCCGCAATACCCCCATGCGGGCACGGCGACGGCCTTGGCGACGGGCATCTGGGCCCTGCATGACGTCGGCAAGGCGACCGCGGGCGCCGCGCTCTACGCCACCGTGGCGGCGGCGGATGCCTATGGCTGGTTCCGCTCCGAATTCGCCACCGGCGAAACGCCGCGAACCGAGATCGTCGTCACCACCAGCGTCAGCGATGGCAACCAGTTCCTGTCCCGCGCTACGAGCGTCTATTACGTGGCCGATTCCGACAAGGCGCTTTACGAGTCCGCGGCGACCGGGGTTTCGGGCCACAACATCAAGATGAAAGGGGGCGAGTGATGTCGGGAAACCTGAAGCTCGCCATCGTCGCCTCCATCGCGGCCGTGGCAATGGCGGGGTGTTCCAATGCCCCGGAAAAGAAACCCGAGCCCACCTGGGAGCAGGCGACCAGCAATCCGCTGATTCCGGCCAACTACAAGGCCGCCGAGGCGCTATTGACCCAACTCCCGCCCACCCTGAACAAATCGCAGCCCCTGATCATCGCGACGGTCGTCAATATCGACAATCTGGATCAGTCCTCGACGCTGGGCCGGCTGACGTCCGAGCATGTATCGGCACGCTTCACCAAGGCCGGCTTCCGCATGATCGAGCTGAAATACCGCAACAGCATCTACGTCAAGCGCAGCCAGGGCGAACTGATGCTGACGCGCGAAATCAGGGAACTGGCGCAGTCTCACGACGCCCAGGCCGTCATCGTCGGCACCTACGGCCAGAGCGACGATTCCGTTTTCGTCAACCTGAAGGTGATTCAGCCCGCGACGAATATCGTCCTGGCCGTGCAAGACTACGTCCTGCCGCTGGATGTCTCGACGAGATCCTTGCTGAGAGCGCGCTAAACCAGCCAGCGTTTCATTCGCCCCCCACCGCGATCCATGCCTGACTCGCCCTGAACCCGCTTCGCCGGTCGATACGGCGCGCCAGGTCGGCCATGCTGGCGGCTGGTGGCATACATGAAAGGCAGCGCGAAAGTCGTTAAACTTGCCGGGATTGCATGAAAGGAGCGGAAAGATGGGCGCCGCCGAACGTGTTGCCGAACTGATGAAAGCCATGCAAGAGCGCGAAATTGGCGAGGTGCTCGACTTCGCCGAGTTTCTGATCGCCAAGCGCGAGCGGAAGGATGCCTTCGCGGTGTTCGAGAAGCATGCGGGCCTGTGGTCTGGCAAGTTCGACCGCGACGACGCCTATGCCGACCGCAAAGTGCTTCGCTGATACCAACGTCGCGATCTACGCTGTCGATGCGGACGTCGCCAAGCGCGCAATTGCGCTGGCCGTGCTGGCTGCCCGGCCGGTCATCAGCACCCAGGTCGTCAACGAATACCTGAGTGTCCTGCTGACCAAGCGCAAGCTCGCCCGTGCCGAGATCAACGAGTTGGCGCGTGCGCTGATGGCCGCCTGCGATGTTGCCGCCATCACGCCAGACATGACCGAGTTGGCCATGCTCATTGGCGAGCGGCACCAGATCAGCCACTGGGACTCCCTCATCGTGGCGGCGGCGCTGGTCACTGGCTGCGATACGCTCTATTCCGAAGACTTGCAGGACGGGCAGGTGTTCGAAGGGCGGCTGACGGTGAAGAATCCTTTCGCCGGCTCGTCGTAACTCAATCCGCCGCGACGATCACCGTCACGAGATGTTCCGGCTTGACGTGGCGGGCGAAGGCTTCGCGCACGTCCTTCGCTGTGACCGCCGCGACCCTCGCGGGGAAGTCGTCGAGATAGGTCAGCGGCAGGTTGAAGAAACCGATCGTCGAGAGGTAGCCGAGCAGTTTGGCGTTGCTGTCGATGCGCAGGCCGAAGCCGTCGATCAGGTTCTTTTTCGCCGCCGCCAGCTCGGCGGCGGTCGGGCCGTCCTTCAGGAAACCGGCCAGCACCTCGCTGGCCACCTTGAGCGCGTCGGCCGCCTGCTCGCGCCTGGTTTGCAGGCCGATCTCGAACGGGCCCTCGATCCGCTTCGGCGCGAAGTACGAATAGACGCTGTAGGCATAACCGCGTTTTTCGCGCACTTCCTTCATCAGCCGCGAGACGAAGCCGCCGCCGCCCAGCGTGTAGTTGCCGACCAGCAGCGCGAAGTAGTCGGGATCGCCGCGCTTCACCGCCGGCAGGCCGACGTGGATGTGGCTTTGCGTCGCCGGATGCGCGACCTTGATCGTTTCGGCCTTGGGCAGCGTCACCGCGGGCAGCGGCGTTTCCGGCACGCCCGCCGGCAAGGATTCGGTCAGCGACTGGGCGATGTGCTCGGCCTCGGCGCGCGTGATGTCGCCGATGATCGACACCGCGGCCCGACCGGCCGCGTAGTGGTCGCGATGGAAGGCGACGAGATCGTCGCGGGTGATGCCGCCGACCGACTCCACCGTCGCGCTGAGGCCGTAGGGGTGGCCGGGGTAGATGGCGGCGGCGAAACGCTTGGCGGCGATGGCGTCCGGCTTGGTGTCGGCTTCCTGGATCGCGGCGACGGTGCGCGCCTTTTCGCGCGCCAGCACGGCTTCGGGGAAAGTCGGCCGGGTCATCACGAGGCGCAGGAGGTCGAGCGCCGCCTCACGTTCCTTCGGATACGACAGCGTGCGCAGCGTGAGCGATGCCCGGTCGCTGTCCGAGGAGCCGCCGAGCCGGGCGGCGATGTCGCTTTCGCGCTCGGAGATGGCTTCCTCGTCGAGATCGCCGGCGCCGGCGCCGAGCAGGCCTTGCGTCAGGCCGGCAAGGCCGGTCTTGCCCGCCGGCACATAGACACCGCCGGCGGCGAAGCTCACGTCGATGTCGAGGATCGGCAGGTCGTGCGTCTCGACGAAATAGACGCGCGCGCCGGAGGGCGCAACCCAGTGCTGGATCTTCACGCCGGCCTCGGCGGCGAGCGCGACGGTCATGGCCAGCACGGCCAGCAAAATTCTTCTCATGTCGGTTTCCTCGGTGGCGCCCGGCGGCGCTTGGTGATGTTCTTAGTGGCGCTCAGTGGCCATGAGTGGCCCTCAGTGGCGTGTGGCCACGCCTGACTTTGCGTCGGGCCTGGGCTTCGCCTGGTCGAGGGGCAGCGGGTCCAGCACGGCGACCGTCAGGCGGTCGTCGCTGCCTGCGCCGAAATATTTCCTCGCCACAGCCTGCACTTCCTCGGGCGTCACCGAGCGCAGCCTGTCGAGCAGCTTGTCATGGTTGCGCCAGCTGAAGCCGGCCGCCTCGAAGCCGCCGATTTCCATGGCCTGCGCCATCATCGAATCGCGCTTGTACACCTGGCTGGCGACGATCTGCGTCTTGATGCGCGTCAGTTCTTCTTCCTTCACGCCCTCGTCGCGGATGCGCGCCAACTCGCCGCGCAAGGCGGTTTCGAGTTCCGCCACGGTCCGGCCCTCGGCCGGCTGGCCGACCAGCATGAACAGCGCCTCGCCGCGCACGGTGCCGTCGTAGCCGGCGCCGGCGGACTGCGCGACTTTCTGGCCGCGCACCAGATTCCTCGGCAGCCGCGCCGAATCGGTGCCGTCGAGTACGCCGGCCAGCACCTCCAGCGCGAAGGACTCACGGTCCTTGTCGATATCCCTCAGACGGGGCACTTTCCAGGCCATCGAAAGATAGGGCAGCTTGGCCGGCGCCTTCACCGTCACGCGCTTGACGCCCGTCTGCCCGGGCTCGTTTTGCGGCTTGCGCGCCGGCAGCGGCTTGGCCTTGATGCGCCCGTAGGTGCGCTCGGCATCGCGGAAAACCTTCTGGTGATCGACATCGCCGACCACCAGCAGATAGGCGTTGTTGGGCGCGTACCAGTGGCGGTACCAGTCCAGCGCGTCCTGCCAGGTCATGTTTTCCAGATCGTCCATCCAGCCGATGATCGGCCGGCGATACGGATGCGCCTTGAACGCCGTCGCGCCGAGCGCCTCGTGCACCAGCGACTGCGGGTTGTCCTCCGTGCGCATGCGCCGCTCTTCCATCACCACCTTGATCTCGGAGGCGAAGTCCTCGGGCTTGAAGGACAGATTCGCCATGCGGTCGGCCTCCAGCGCCATCATCCGCGGCAGCGCCGCCTTCGGCACGATCTGGAAATAGGCTGTGTAGTCGAGGCTGGTGAACGCGTTGTCGCGGCCGCCGGCCTCGGCCACGATCTTGTTGAACTCGCCGGCCTTCACCGTCTTCGTGCCCTTGAACATCATGTGTTCGAGCACGTGGGCGACGCCCGAAGTGCCATCCTTCTCGTCCATGGCGCCGGCGCGGTACCAGACCATGTGCACGACGGTGGGCGCGCGCCGGTCTTCCTTGACGATGACGCGCATGCCGTTCGCCAGTTGCTTCTCGTGGGGGTTGGCCAGCAGCATGCCCGGAAGGAGCAGCGCGGCCGCGAGCAGGGCTTTCTTCATGTTCATGTAAGCGCTTCTGTTAAAATGGTTTTTCTTCATCCGGGATGATAACCCGGCCCTTCCTACGACACCTATCCCCATGTTTGGTTTCCTGAAAAAGAAAGACGACGACGGGGCCGCCACCGCGGCGCCCGAAGAGAAAAAACCCTCCTGGACCGAGCGCCTGAAAGCCGGCCTCGCCAAGACCCGCGCCCAACTCGGCGGCCAGCTCGCCGGCCTGTTCCGCCGCGCCAAGATCGACGACGAGCTGCTCGAGGAACTCGAATCGACGCTGCTGATGGCCGATTGCGGCATCGACGCGACGCAATGGCTGCTCGACGAACTCAAGGCGCGGGTCAAGCGCGACAAGCTGGAATCGCCGGCGCAGCTGCGCCAGGCGCTGGTCGAGCTGCTTTCCGGCCTGCTCGAACCGCTCGAACAGCCGCTCGACATCTCGACCCACAAGCCCTTCGTGATCATGATCGCGGGCGTCAACGGCGCCGGCAAGACCACCTCGATCGGCAAACTGGCCAAGCATTTCCAGAACCAGGGCAAGTCGGTGCTGCTGGCCGCGGGCGACACCTTCCGCGCCGCCGCGCGCGAGCAGCTGGCCGAATGGGGCCGGCGCAACGATGTCACGGTGATCGCGCAGGAATCGGGCGACCCGGCCGCCGTGATCTTCGACGCCATCGCCGCCGCCAAGGCGCGCGGCATCGACGTGGTGCTGGCCGACACGGCCGGCCGCCTGCCGACGCAACTCAACCTGATGGAAGAAATCGCCAAGGTGCGGCGCGTGATCCAGAAGGCCGAGCCGACCGGCCCGCACGAGGTATTGCTGGTGCTCGACGCCAATATCGGCCAGAACGCCATCACGCAGGTCAAGGCCTTCGACAAGGCGGCCGGCGTCACCGGCCTCGTCGTCACGAAACTGGACGGCACCGCCAAGGGCGGCGTGCTGGCCGCCATCGCGCGGCAGTGCCCGAAGCCGATCCGCTACATCGGCGTCGGCGAGGGCATCGACGATTTGCAGCCCTTCCGCGCCGGGGAATTCGTCGAGGCGCTGTTCGAGCAGTGATTCGATTCGACCACGCCAGCAAGCGCTATCCACCCGGCATCGACGCCCTGGCGGATGTCAGCTTCGAGGTCGGCAAGGGCGAGCTGGTCACCGTCGGCGGCCACTCCGGCGCCGGCAAGTCGACGCTGCTCAAGCTCATCGCCGGCATCGAGCGGCCCACCGGCGGCGCCGTGCTGGTCAATGGCCAGAACGTCGGCAGCCTGAAGCGCAGCGCCATCCCCTACCTGCGCCGCAACCTCGGCCTGGTCTTCCAGGACCAGAAGCTGCTGTTTGACCGCAGCGTCTTCGACAACGTCATGCTGCCGCTTTCGATCACCGGCTTCCCCGTCGCCGAGGCGAAGCGGCGCGCGCAGGCGGCGCTCGACAAGGTCGGCCTGCTCGACCGGCGCAAGGCCATGCCGGTCATGCTCTCCGGCGGCGAGCAGCAGCGCCTCGCCATCGCCCGCGCCGTGGTCGGCCGCCCGAACATCCTGCTGGCCGACGAGCCGACCGCGCACCTCGACGCCGGGACCGCCGCCGACGTGGCGCGCATCTTCCTCGATTTCCGCGACGTGGGCGTCACCGTGCTGATCGCCACCTACGACGACAGCCTGTTCGGCGCGCCGCGACGGCTGACTTTGGACCACGGCAGGCTGCAATGAACACATGGCTCGCCCAGCACTGGCAGGCGTTCGCGCTCGCGCTGCGCCGCCTGGTCGCCACGCCGGTCAACACCCTGCTCTCCCTGCTCGCCATCGGCATCGCGCTGGCGCTGCCGGCCGGCGGCCAGATGCTGCTGGCCAACGCGCTGCAACTGGCGCGCGACGGCGCGCCCACGCCCCGGATATCGCTTTACGTGGATCTGGCCGCCGACAAGCGGGCCGTGCAGCAGATCGAAGCGCGGCTGAAGAGCCATCCGGCGATCAAGTCCGCGCAGCTGATCCCGCGCGAGGCGACGCTGGCGCGCATGAAGGCCAGCGAAGGACTGGGCGACGTGATCGACGCGCTGCCCGGCAACCCGTTTCCCGATGCCTTCGTCGTCACGCCGACCGACGACGCCCCGGCGGCGATGGATGCGCTCGCCGACGAACTGCGCAAGCTGCCCAAGGTCGAGCACGTGCAGCTCGATTCCGACTGGGCGCGCCGGCTCGACGCCCTGCTCCGCGTCGGCCGCACCGGCGTCGTGCTGCTGGCGCTGCTGCTCGGCGTCGGCCTGGTCGCCATCACCTTCAACACCATCCGCCTGCAAGTGATGGCCAGCCGCGCCGAGATCGAACTCTCGCGCCTGCTCGGCGCCACCGACGCCTTCGTCCGCCGGCCCTTCCACTACTTCGGCGTGCTGCTCGGCCTGCTCGGCGGCGGCCTCGCCTGGCTGATCGTCGCCGCCGCCACGCTCTGGCTCGATGAGCCGATCGGCGAACTGGCGCGGCTCTACAGCCTCGACTTCGCGCTGCGACCGCTCGCGCTGGTCGATTCGCTGGCGCTGCTCGTCGCCGCGGCGGCGCTCGGCTGGCTGGGCGCCGGGCTCTCGCTGCGCCAGCACCTCGGCGACTAAGCCTCGACTCCGGCGAGCGGCGTGCCGCCGCGGCTGACTTTGACGCCTGGCCGCCGCCCGCCCAAGAAAAAAGCCCCGCCGAGGCGGGGCCAACCCACAAGAGGGGGGGAGGGAAGCCGGCGACCGCTCAGAACTTCAGGGTCACGCCGGTGTAGAAGGAACGGCCCATGCCGGGAACGGCGATGCCCCAGGGGATGCCGTTGATGCTCATGGTCGTGCCCTGCGCGACATAGGCGCCGCCCAGCGGCAGCTCATAGCGCCGGTCGAACAGATTCTCGACGCCGAAGTCGACGCGCGCCTGCCGCCACGAGTAGCTGGCGCGCAGATGGACGAGGCTGTAGCCGGATGTCTTGATCTCGTTGCGGACGTCGGACACCTTGTCCTTCGCCTTGACGCCCACCAGTTCGACGGCATTGTCCCAGCCGCCCAGTTTGTGGCTCAGGGTCAGCTTGGCGTTGAGCGGCATGATGTTGTACAGGTCGTCGCCGGTGTCGCGGTTCCTGCCGTTGGTGTAGCTGACCAGGCCGCGCAGACCGAACGCGCCGGCGCCGGTGTTCGCCAGCGGCATGCGGCCGGACAGGTCGATGCCGTAGAGCCGCGCCGACTGGTTGGCGTACTTCAGCACGACGAACCGGTCGGTGCTGCTGGCGTTGGCCGGCGTGCAGGCGGCGCCGGCCGGGCAGCGCACGGCGTCGATGTAGTCGTCGACCCGCGAGTAATGCGGCGTGGCCTTGAATTCCCAGGCGCGGTCGGCGGCATGCCAGTCGATGGTGGCGCTGACGGTGTCGGCCTTTTCGGGCTTGAGTCCGACGTCGCCGATGTAGCCGTTGCCGTCGCCGGCGAAGTTGTTCATCACCGCCGCCATGGCCCAGGTGGACCAGCTGTAGCGCTCGTAGAGATTGGGCGAGCGCACCTTGCGCGCCAGGCCGAACTCGACGTCGGTATTGCCGTTGGCGGCGTAGCGCAGCAGCGCCGTCAGGTCGACGTTGTTGTCGGCGCGGGCGTGGCGGCGGGCATTGAAGGCGTTGGCGTCGGCGAACTGATTGCCCATGGCCGTCGCCATCGTGTTGTATCCCCGGGCGGCGCCGGCATCGGTCTCGACCCGCTCGTGGCGCACGCCGGCCAGGGCCGTCCATTGCGCGCCGAGGTGGCCTTCCCATTCGGCATAGAGCGCACGCCGGTCGCGCTCGCCGTCGCGGATGTTCCAGAAGGTGCCCGGCCACATGCCGCCGCCCGAGGGCGGCCACCAGTCGTCGAGGCGATAGCGCTGGAGTTCGGCGCCGAGCCGCAGTTGATCCCGCGGCGACAGGTCGATGCTGGCCTTGATCGTGGCGCCGGTGGTCTCGCTTTCAGTGTCCATGGGCATGCCGGCGGCGCAGGTCATGCCGATCGGCGAGCACGGACCGCCCGCCCCGCCCGGCCCGGCCGAGGCCGTGCCGTACCAGAAGCGCTTGTCGGCGCCGAAGTCCATGTGGTGGCTGACCTTCTCGCGGTAGGCCCGCGCTTCGAGCGCGCCCCAGCCGAACTGGCCGAGGTAACGCAGGTTGAAGCGCTTCTGCTCGTTGTCGAGCATGTCCATGCGCTGGTTCGGATAAAGCTGGTACGGCAGGTCCTGGTAGCCGAGCTTGAGCTCGACGAGATGGTTGCCGCCGCGCAGGGCCAGGCCCAGCGTGTGGTTGCGCGTCTCGTAGGCGGTCGAGCCGACTTCGTCGCGCGCGAGCTGGCGGCCGATGCGGCCGGTGGCGGTCGTCGTCCTGAAATTGCCGCCGGCCTCGTAGTTGTCGGATTCGGCGAAGGCGCCGGCGTAGCTGATGCTGAGCGACTCGTTGGCGTAGGTCGCCGAAACGTTGCCGCCCTTGGCGTTGCCGTTGCTGCGGTAGAAGGCGCCGACCTCGCCCTTGAGCAGGCTGCCCTGGCCGGGCGCGGCGAACACCGGCGCCGGTGTCTCGGCGACGATGCTGCCGCCGATGCTGTCGCCGCCGACGCTGACCGGCGCGATGCCGGCATAGACCTTGAGCGCGCCGATGTTGCTCGGGTCGAGATAGGACAGCGGCGGATTCATGTGGTTGGGGCAGGAGGCGATCAGGTCCATGCCATCGACCTTGATGCGCAGGCGGTCGTCGGCTAGGCCGTGGATCGCCGGCAGGCTGGAGACGCCGCCGGCGCCTTGCAGGCTGACGCCGGGGATGTCGCGCAGCAGCGCGGCGGTGTCGCTGGTGGCGGCGCGCAGGGCCGGCAGGGCGGCGCGGTCGACCGCCGCCGACGCGGCGGCGTCGTCGACGCGCGCGCCGGGAACGACCACCGGCGAAAGGCGGGTTTCCTGGCCGAAGGCGACCGGGGGCAGGGCCGCGAGGGCCAGGGCGATGGGAAGCAGCTTGGTTTTCATGGCGGGCGTTATGAAGGAGGGATGACTGCCGCGAATTCTAGGCAGGCGGTGCGCGCCCTCCGTGTGACACGTTGTCGCACCCCCCCCGGCTCAGACGAGCAGCAGGCGGCGCAGGCCGAGCAGGATCAGCACCGCCGCCGCCGCCCGGCTCAGCCAGCGCGACAGCCAGCCGCGGCCGGCGCGCATCTCCCGCCCCAGGCGGCCGGCGAACGGCACGAGGACGAGGATGGGCGTCATCGCCGCGCCCAGCCCGAAGGCCAGGCCGAAGGCGGCGCCGCCGGCCGGGCTGCCGGCCTGCGCGGCCAGCGCCAGCAGCGATGCCAGCGGCGTGCATGGCGTCAGCGACAGGGCGGCGCCGAGGAACAGCGGCGGCAGCGAATCGCGCTTGCGGTGCAGGCGCACCGGTTGCGAAGTCAGCCGTGGCGGCACGCCGCCGCATCGCGCGGGCGAGCGAAGCAGCCAGAGACCGGCGATGATGCTGGCGCCGCCGATGGCGGCATTGCCCCAGGCGCCGCCCAGCGCCTTGGCCAGCCCGGTGCCGATGGCGCCGGCGAGCGCGGCGAGCAGGGTGTAGGTGACGACGCGCCCGGCGAGGAACACGCCGGTGTGCAGGAAGGCTTCGGCGCGGCCGCTGGCGCGGCCGAGCGCCCAGGTGCCCATGAACGGCAGGCAGGTCACGGTGCAGGCCGTCAGCCCCATCGAGACGCCGAGCAGCCAGACGGTGGCCAGCGTCACGCCGCCGGCCGCCGCGGTCTCAGGTATTGGCATTGGCTTCGCCGCGACGGACGAATTTCACCGTCTTCACCGTGCCGTCCGGCAGTTCGCCGGCGACGCGCTTCTTGTAGTAATCGCGGCTCGACGAGAACAGCGCCAGCGGCCCCCACTTGAGGCTGATGACACCGTCCTGCGGACAGTATTCGGCGCAACGGCCGCAGAGCGTGCAGTCCTCGTGGTAGGCCTTGCGGCCGGCTTGCCGCGATATCTCCGGAATGTCCATCGGGCAGGCATCGGTGCAGATGTGGCACTTGCCGCACTTGTCGGCGCTGGGCTTGACCAGCCGCATCGGCGACAGCCGCTGGAACAGCGCGTTGAAGGCGAGCAGCGGGCAGATGCGGCAGAACGGCTGGCGCA
>ERZ1645187.1392-NODE-1392-length-22243-cov-111.617496_pt1 | contig 22243 bp, 15 predicted proteins | sample MGYA00575352_ERZ1645187 | MGnify/ENA primary metagenome ERZ1645187 (study PRJEB40837, sample SAMN11349314) | freshwater sediment metagenome | isolation source: river sediment | host: Sediment | place: India: Wazaribad , New Delhi | collected 2017-02-21 ... | reverse complement strand
GGCTGGTCCGACGCCTTCGCCAGAACAATCCTCGGTCAAATGCGATAGCCCTGAGACGTCGGCCTTCCCACCGGTCAGCAACGCCCCGTAGACGTTGCGATCGGCCGGCGGCGGCGGCGACGTCGGGCCACCGGTCAATTGCAGAGCCTTCGCCTCCAGTATCCCCCGAGCCCCGGGCCGCACCGCCTCCGCCTTGGCGAAGACCTCGTACGCGTAGTCGCCGGCCGGATCGGCTTTGGGTGTCGAAGTGCCGAGCTTCACCTTCGGGTCGAGCATCCGCTCCAGGAGGTCGGACCCATCCGCGGCCACGCCCGCGCTCGGCATCGCGAAGGCACACAGCGCGTTGCGAGCGAACAGCACCACCGGCCCCATCCGTCCCGTCGCCGCCAGCGCCTGCGGATGCTCCATGTTCGCCGAGGTGAAGACGTCGGCGCGGCCGCCCGCTTCGATCTCGTTCTTCAGCGTGCCCGAGGCCTTGAAGGTCTGCTCGACGCGGATGCCGGTCGCCCGTGTGAAAGCCGCTGCGGCCTCGGACAGCGCCCCCCGCAAGCTGCCCGCCGAAACGTGGACGATCCTCTCCTCGGCAGCGGCGGAAACCGGGGCGATGGCCGCGGCGACGATGAGACAGGCGATGATGCGATTCATGGGAAGGCTCCCGCCCCTCGCCGCCGCGAGCGGCCGACGCGGGACTCGTTGTGTTGTGAACAGCACAACGAGTCCCGGTTCGCACCCGCCCGCATCCGGCTCCGACGTCGCGGGTGCGAGATTCGCTCGGGACCGGGAGACGCCGACGGAGGCCGACGCTCCGGCCTCCCACCCGCCTTGAAATCGCCCCCGTCCCCGGCGTATGAACCTCCCCGGTCGGCAGTTCACCGAGGCGTCGCCGCCCCTCCGGGGCAAGCTGAACCTGCCATCTCCACCGATCTCGACACGCCGTCTCGTCGTGCCGCGTCGGCAAGGGCGACCACCGGCAGTCCTCCGGACCCCTGCGGCACATCGCACGAGGAAGAGCGATGTCCAGAACTCCCCTGCCCTTCGCCACCAGCGACATCTCGGCGCTCGCCCGGTCGCTCGCTCATCAGGTCGCGACCCACGACGGCGCGCCCGGTCACGTCGAGTGGCTGAACATGCTGGCGCGCGGCGCCGGTTTCACCAACTACCAGCACTTCCGCGCGCAGACCGAGGCCCGCGACGCGCTCGAGACCCCACCGCCGCAGATCGTGCCGGTCGACATGGTGCGGCTCGCCCGCATCGCCCGATACTTCGACGACGCCGGCCGGTTGATCCGCTGGCCGGGCAAGGCGAGCCATCGGCCGGATTGCCTGTGGGTGATGTGGTCGCGTCTGCCCGCCGGCCTGGTCATGCACGAGCGCGAGGTCAACCGCCGCTTGAACGAGGAACACCTCTTCGGCGATCACGCCCTGCTGCGCCGCGAACTGGTCGACGGCGGCCTGATGTGGCGGACGATCGACGGTCGCGAGTATCGACGCATCGAACGGGCCCCGCCCGCCGAGGCGCGTGAACTCGTCGCCGTCCTCGCCCGGAGGCGCCGCGCCGCCGCCGCATGAGCCGGACGCTCGGACCGACTCAGGCCGGGCCGAGCGTCACCTTCACGTCCCGCGGCGGCGCCTGATAGGGCCAGGAGGTGACCAAGAGATCGACGCCGGCGGCGACATGCGCTCCGGCGTTGGCGGCGGTCACCCCGCCCGCCGCGGCGACCATCACCGTCGGCGACACCGCGCGGGCCCGTCGCACCGCCTCCTCGACCTCGGGAAGCGCACATTTCTCGAGCTGAAGGACGTCGAAGCCGGCATACGCCGCGGCCTCCGCCTCGTCGGCGCTCGCCACCTCGATCACCAGCTTCTTCTCCGGCGCCCGCGCCCTGAGACGCGCCACCGTCGCGGCGAGCGGCTCGTCGAGGAAGGCGCGATGTTCGGCGAAGACCAGCACGGTTTCGGAGAGCCCGAGCCGATGGGCGACGCAGCCGCCGATGCGGGCCGCCCCCATCTGCAGACGTCGCGCCCCCGCCAGCGTCTTGCGCGTACAGGCGACCGGCACCCGCCGCCCGTCGGCGGTGGCCGCCTCGACCATGGCGCGGGCCGCGCTGGCGATGCCGGAGAGGATCTCGACCACCGTCTGGGACTGTTTCCAGGCGGCGTGCAGCGTATCGGCGCGGCCCATCGCCTCGAGCAGCACGGTACCCGCCGCCACCCGCACCCCGTCTCCGACCAGCGTCCCCGCCGCGCCCCCCGCCCGGCGGACGAGCCCTGCGGCGATCTCCAGTCCCGCGACCACCATCTCGTCGCGGGCGACGAAGCTCATCCGCGCCGGCCGGTCGGCGATGCCGAGCGCTTCGGTGGTGAGATCCCCCATCGGCACGTCCTCGCGCAACAAGGCTTCGAGTTCGCTCGGGGTCGGTGCTAGGATCATCGAATTCGACCTTTCGTTCGCTCCGACCGGGGCAGGAAGTCCAACATGTCCGACGTCGTCCTCGCCTTGCACGAATCGCGCCGCCCCACACCGGCAGACCAACTCTCCCGTTCGCGGTCGCGGTTGCGCATCGTGCTCGGCGCCGGCCATCGCCTCGGCCCCGGCAAGATCGACCTCCTGGAGGCGATCGAAGCGACGGGATCGATCACCGCCGCCGGCCGCTCGATGGGCATGAGCTACCGCCGCGCCTGGGTGCTGATCGACGAGGCCAACCGCATGTTCACGAAGCCGCTGGTCGTCACCTCCGCCGGTGGGGCCGGAGGCGGCGGGGCGAAACTCACCGACCTCGGCCGCGATCTCGTCGCCGCCTTCCGTCGCATCGAGGCCCGCACCCGCACCGCGATCCTCGACGAACTCGCTCCGTTCGAAGCGGCCTTCGCCGATCTCGACGCGCCGCTGCCGGAACGCTGAGGCCCTCAACCCGGCACGATGCGCAAGCCGGGCACGCCGCGTTCGTCGATCGACACCGCCTTGATCAGCGCATTGACGTCGTCGCCGACGTCGAGGCCGAGGTCGTCGATCGCCAACCGGGTGGCATAGGCGTGGAGCCGGTCTCCACCGACGAGGTCGATGGTCACCAGCGCGAAGGGCCCGTGGTCGGTGTCGACCTTGACCACCCGCCCCGTGAGCGCCGTCCGCACGCTCACCTGATGGCTGCGGCCGAGCGACAACGTCACGTCGGTGGCGCGCACCGCCAGCCGCACTTCGCTGCCGATGCCGGAGAGCGCCCCCGGCAGAACGATCCGCCCGGCCGGATGATCGATCATCGACAGGCCGTAGACCGAGTCGAATCGGGCGAGCCGCCCGGTCAGGACCGACATCGCCTCGAAGCGATGCGCCGCCCGTGCCACCGCCGTCGGCGCCAGCACCTCCGCCGGCCGGCCGATCTGGACGACGCGACCGGCTTCGAGCCGCACCACGCTCGCCGCCAATCGCGCCACCTCTTCGACCGAATGGCTGACGTAGACGATCGGAATGGCGAATTCGTCGCGCAGACGCTCGACGAAGGGCAGGATCTCGAGCTTGCGGTCGCCGTCGAGAGCGGCGAGCGGCTCGTCCATCAGCAAGAGATCCGGCGCGGTGAGCAGCGCCCGGCCGATCGCCACCCGTTGGCGCTCGCCCCCCGACAGCGTCGCCGGGCGGCGTTTCAAGAGATGGCCGATGCCGAGCACCTCGATCACCGCGTCCCACTCGATGCGGCGCAGGTGCTTCGGGGTGAAGAAGCGGCCGTAGGCGAGATTCGTCGCCACCTCGAGGTGGGGAAAGAGCTGCGCGTCCTGGAAGACGAGGCCGATGCGGCGGCGATGGACCCCGAGCGAGATCCCCGCCGCGGTGTCGGTCAACACCCGATCGCCGAGCACGATGCGACCCTCGTCCGGACGCTCGAGCCCGGCGATCGCCCGGATCACCGTGGTCTTGCCGCAACCCGACGGGCCGAACAGCGCCGTCACGCCGGCGCCGCCCTCGAAGGCGACGTCGAGGGCGAAGTCGCGTCGTGCCAGCTTCACCGCCACCGAGATCATCGCGCGTCCCCCTCGCGACGCGCCCGGCGCACCGACCACTCCGATACCACCAACGCCCCGAGCGCGATCGCCGCCGCCACCAGCGACAGCTTCAGCGCCCCGGCCTCGCCTCCGGGGGTCTGGGTGTAGGCGTAGATCGCCGACGGGATGGTCTGGGTCTGCCCCGGAATGTTGGAGACGAAGGTGATGGTGGCGCCGAACTCCCCGAGCGCCTTGGCGAAGGCGAGCACCGCACCGGCGACGATGCCGCGCGCCGCCAACGGCAGCGTCACCGTGGCGAAGACCCAGAGCGGTGGCGCTCCGAGTGTGGCCGCCGCCTGCTCGACGCGGACGTCGATCGCCTCGATCGACAGCCGCACCGCCCTGACCATCAGCGGAAAGCCCATCACCCCGGCGGCGAGCGCCGCCCCCGTCCAGCGGAAGGAGAAGACGAGGCCGAGGTGATCGGCGAGGAAGGCGCCGAAGACGCCGCGCCGGCCGAAGAGCACGAGCAACGCGTAGCCGGTGACCACCGGCGGCAGCACCAGCGGCAGGTGGACGACGCCGTCGAGGAGCGACTTGCCCCAGAACTCGCGCCGCGCCAACACCCAGGCGATCAGAATCGCCGGCGGCAGCGACGCCACCGTGGCGATGCTCCCCACCTTCAGCGACAACAGGATCGCCGTCCATTCCTCGGCACCGAACACGCCGTCCCCTCACTTCGCCACGGCGAACCCGTTCGCCTCGAAGATCTTCGCAGCCTCCGTGCCCTTCAGGAAGTCGAGAAATGCGCCGGCCTCGGAACTGGTCGCATCCTTGGTGATCGCCGCGGGATAGACGATCGGCGGGTGGCTCGATTCGGGGAAGGTGTCGACCACCATGACCTTGGGCTCCGAGCGGGCGTCCGAGCCGTAGACGATGCCGAAGCGCGCCTCGCCGCGCGCCACCAGCGACAGCGCGGCGCGGACGTTCTCGGCTCCGGCGAGTTTCGGTTCGATCGCCGCCCAGACGCCGAGCGAGGTCAGCGCCGCCTTGGCGTATTTGCCCGCCGGCACCGATCGGACGTCGCCGGTGGCGAGCCGGCCGTCGCCGAGGGCGGCGGCGAGCGCGAAGCCGGGCGCGATCTTCGGTTCGGCCGCGCTTCCCGCCGGCGCGATCAGCACCAGCGTGTTGGTGAGCAGGTTCACTCGCGTCTCGGTACGGATCAGACCCTTGCTCTGGAGATGGTCCATCCAATCGAGGTCGGCCGAGACGAAGAGGTCGGCCGGCGCGCCCTGCTCGATCTGCTTGGCCAGTGCCGAGGCCGCAGCATAGGAGACGACCGCCTTGCGGCCCGTCTTCGCCGTCCAGACCGTGCCGATCTCGTCGAGTGCGGTCTTCAGCGAGGCGGCGGCGAAGACCGTCGGACCGCTGCTCTCGGCGACGGCCGGATCGCCCCGCAGGACGCCGAGGACGATGGTCGCGGCGAAGAAGCCGCCGACGAGACCGCGGCGGAGCATCGATGTCGACATGGGGTTTCCTCCTTCGGGGGCCCGGCGTGAGCGGCGGCGGGAGCCACCACCCGTCCGGCCTCAGTCGACCGCCACCAGAACGTCGGACGACTTGATCAACGCCTTCGCCGGCTTGCCGGCGACGAGGCCGAGATCGTCGACCGCTTCGTTGGTGATCGAGGCGGTGATGCGCTGGCCGGGCGCGATCTCGATCACCACGTGGGCGGTGGTCGCACCCTTGGTGACCGATACGACGGTGCCGGAGAGAATGTTGCGCGCGGAAATCTTCATGGCGTGGCTCCTCGGTGGATCCGATCGTCATATCTGAACAGATACGACGATCGCTGTCCATCTCCGAAGCCGCGGCCGACCGCGAATAATTTCAGCGCACTGCCCAGACGCGGGTCAGCGGCCCTCGCCGCGCCGCGACGCCAAGCCGGCGAGCACGGCGCGCGCCATCGGCGCCTCGAACAGGGCGTCCATCGGCAGATGGAGACGCCGCCGCCAGTTCGGCCGCTCCCGATCGGTGCCGGGCAGGTTCAGCCGCTCTTCCTCGCCGGCGAGATCGTCGGCCTGGACCAACGCCAGCGCCGAACCGGCCCGTGCCAGCCAAGCGTGGATCGCCGCCGCCACCTCGGCCGGCAGGGTCTCGGGCAACTCGCACTCGCTCCACGAATCGTCGAGCAGGCCGGCCCGTGCCAGCGTGCCGAGAAGGATGCGCCGCTCCTTGACCCGCTCGCCACTGAGGCGGACACCGACGTCCGGCGAAAAGAGGCCGAGCGCCTCGTTCTCGTCGATGTCCGTTCCCGCCCACCATCCGGCGAGCGTGGCGAGATCGTGGGTGGAGACGCAAGCCGCGCCGAGCGGCGGATAATACTCGGGCGACCGGAAGTTCGGCCCCTCCCGCTCGAACCACAACACCTGATAGGACAGCACCCGCGCTTCGGCCATCCGCTCGCGGAAGCCGTGCGGCACCGTGCCCAGATCTTCGCCGACGACGAGGCATCCGGCGCGCCGGCTCTCCAGCGTCAATTGCCCGAGGAGATCCTCGAACGGCATGTCGACATAGGCGCCCTCCCCGCCCCGCATCCCGTCGGGCACGACGAAGAGACGGCGCAGGCCGAGCACGTGGTCGATCCGGAGCGCGCCGGCATGGGCCATGTTGGCGCGGACCAACTCGGCGAAGGGGGCGAAACCCGACCGCGCCCATTCGACCGGGTTCGGCGGCGGCAGCGACCATACCTGCCCGTTGGGACCGAGCGGATCGGGCGGTGCGCCGACCGAGACGAAGCGCATGAGGTTCGCCCCCGCCCCCCAGGCCTCGGCCCCGTCCGGGGCGCAGCCGACGGCGAGGTCGCGATAGAAGCCGAGGTCGAGCCCGGCGGCCCGCGCCCTGACCGCCGCTTCCGACATCTGCCGGGCGGCGAGCCATTGCAGGAACATCGAGAAGGCGACCGGGCGCTCGTGTCGCGCGGCGAACTCGGCGACGCCGGCGGCCTCGCTCGTCGTCAGCTCGGCCGGGAACCCCGACGCGGAGGTGGCGCCGGTCACCATCGCGATCGCCTCGAAGGTGGCGAAGCGCGCGAGCCCCTCGCCTCCCGCAGCGCGGAAGGTGGCGAATTCGGCGACCAGCGGATCGCTCGGCCGCTTCGCCGTCAACTCCTGGAACGCCGTGAAGGCGGCCCGCAGCACCGCCTGCTTCGCCTTCCACACGCCGGGATAATCGACGTGGGACCGCGACGCGAGACGTGGGAACTCGAGTGCCGTCCGCACCGCCTCGGTTCCGAGACCGGCGAGCAGCGCACCGGGAAGCGCGGTGACGTCGATGTAGATCGGATCGAAGAACCGCCGGTCGGAGGGCGAATAGGGGCTCGCCCGCTCGCGATCCTCGGGGAAGAGCGCATGGATCGGGTTGATCCCGAGCGTCACCGCCCCCGCCTTCGCCGCGAGTTCGCCGGTCCGTCGCAGCGTGGTGAAGTCGCCGATGCCCTGGTCGCCGTCGTGGCGCCAGGAGTAGAGGTGGCCGGCGATGCCGAAACGCTTGCCGCCCCGCGCCAGCGCCTCGGGCAGATGGCACGTCGACGGCGCCACGGTCAGCGCCGTCGAGAGGTGCGGCCGGTCGAGATGGACGACGTGGCGACCGATCGGCAGATCGGGCAACCGCACCCAGCGACGCGGGACGATGCGTCCGTCGGGCGTGGTGTGGCGTTCGATCCGCCCCTCGCCCGGCTGGACCGTGAAGGCGAGCGCCGCCCCTTGCTCCGTCTCCACCGCCAGGGTGAAGGACCTCAGCCCCCGCGACAGGTCGGGGCCGAGCGGCAGTTCGAAGGGCCGGCCTTCGAAGAGGGTATGGGCGAGCGGCAGCGGCCGATCGCTCGTCTCCGCGACCAGACGCTCCAGACTGTCGCGCGCCTCGCCGACCGTCTTCGCCGGCAATCCCATGGCGCCGAGGATCGCTCGCTTGGTGTCGTCGCCGACCCGCGTGGTGTGGCCGGAGAGGTCCCACCAGTCGCCCGCGATGCCGGCGGCGCGCGCCAAGCGTTCGAGGGTGTGCCCGTCGACGGGCTTGGCCCGCGCCTCCTCCGGGATCGGTTCCTCGACCACGATGGTGACGGAGCGACCGTCGATGGCGAACTTGGCGCCGAAGGTGGTCTCCCGATCGGGATTGGCGCTGTCGAGCGCCATCCGCCAGCGATGCCCCGGTCGGGCATCGGGCGGGAAGAACACCGCCACACCGGGATCCGGCGACAGGACGATGGCCACCCGATCGACCGCGCCGTCGTCCGTCGCGGCGGCGAGGACCGCGACGATGCGGAAGGTCTCGTGATCGTGCCAATCGTGGGCCTCGAATCGCCGGCCCGACACCGTCAGCCAATCGACGTCGGAAAGCCCACTGTCGCCGACCGGCTCGCCGGTGAGCGGCCGGTCCTCGGTCAGCGCCGGATGGGCCCGCCGCAGGGCGACGAGCCGCGCCGTGAAGTCGGCGAGGTCGGTGTCGCCGTGGGCCCAGTCGAGCCAGGAGATCTCGTTGTCCTGGGCATAGGCGTTGTTGTTGCCGCGCTGGCTGCGGCCGAGCTCGTCGCCCATCGACAGCATCGGCGTGCCGCGCGACGCGATCAGCGTCGCGAGCAGGGCCCGCACGTCGCGCGCCCGCGCCGCGACCACCGCGGGGTCGTCGCTCGGCCCCTCGACGCCGTGGTTCCACGAATGGTTGGTGTCGGTGCCGTCGCGGTCGTCCTCGCCGTTGGCGCGATTGTGTTTGCGCGAATGCGAGACGAGATCGACGAGGGTGAAGCCGTCGTGGGCGGTGATGAAATTGACCGAATCGGAGAGCCGCCGCCGCCGTCGTCCGCCGAAGACGTCGCCGGAGCCGGCGAAGCGGGTCGCCACCTCGCCGATCAGCCCCTCGTCACCGCGCCAGAAGCGGCGCATGCAGTCGCGCCAGCGATCGTTCCACTCGCCCCAATTGGCCGGGAAAGCACCGAGCCGATAGCCGCCCGGCCCGATGTCCCAGGGCTCGGCGACGTGGATCAGATCGCGCAGCACCGGATCCTGTTCGAGCGCCGCCAGGAACGGCGCGCTCGGATCGAAGCCGTCGGCCTTGCGCCCCAGCGTCGTGGCCAGATCGTAGCGGAAGCCGTCGAAACCGCCCCGGGTCGCAGCCGTCCTGAGCGCGTCGAGCCCGAGACGCATCACCGCTTGGCGATCGAGCGCCGGCACGTTGCCGCAGCCGGCGTCGTCGACGTAGCGCGACGGGTCGTCGGGGCGCAGGCGATAGTAGAGCGCGTTGTCGAGGCCGCGGAAGGCGAGCGTCGGGCCGAGATGGTCGCTCTCGCCGGTGTGGTTGAGCACCACGTCGAGGATGACCGAAATGCCGGCGTCGTGGAGCGCGTCGACCGCCTCGCGCACCTCGTCCCAGCCGTCGGGGGCGAGCCGCGGATCGGGCGCATGCAGCGCGATCGGGTTGTAGCCCCAGTAGTTGGTGAGGCCGAGCGGCGCCAGATGGCGCTCGTCGATGCCGGCCCAGATCGGCATGATCTCGACCACGTCGATGCCGAGGCGCACCAGATGGGCGATCGCCGCCGGATGGCCGAGCCCGGCGAAGGTGCCGCGCAGCTCCGGCGGGATGTCCGGGTGCAGCCGGGTGAAGCCCTTCACGTGCAATTCGTAGATCACCCGGTCGCGTGGCCGCGACCGCGGGCGGATCACCGGCCGGATCGGCGTCGGCGCCGAGACGATCGCCTTGGGCACCGCCCCGGCGCTGTCGCGCTCGTCGCGCTCCACCCCGCTCGCGCGCCGATCGAAGATCGTCGGATCGAGCCGGAACGGCCGGTCGAGCCGCGTCGCGTAAGGGTCGACCAACAGCTTGGCCGGGTTGAAACGATGCCCCTTCTCCGGCGCCCAGGGTCCGTGGACGCGGAACCCGTAGCGGGTCTCGGCGGCGAGCCCCTCGATGCGGCCGTGGAAGACGTCGCCGGTGCGCTCCGGCAGGCGGATGCGCTCGATCTCGTGATTGCCGGTCTCGTCGAAGAGGCAGAAGTCGATCGCCGTCGCCGCGGCGGAGACCACCGCGACGTTCACGCCTTCGCCATCGTGGACGACGCCGAGCGGCTCCGGCGAACCGGAGCCGATGGTGCCGTGGATCATGTCGTCCGCCCCCTCTCGGCCCCCCGGCCGTCGCGCCGGCTCACCGGCCGCAGCGTCAGCCGCCCCGTTCGGCCACCAGTCCGCGATAGAGCGCCGCGTAGCGCGCCGCCGACCGCTTCCACGACACGTCGGTGCGCATCGCGTTCTTCATCAGCCGCCGCCACGTCGAAATATCGGCATGGAGCGCCGCCGCCCGCTGCACCGCAGCGCGGAACATGTCGGCATTGGGCGGCGTGAACATCACGCCGGTGCCCGATCCCGCTTCCAGTGCCATCTCGTTGGCGTCGATGATCGTATCGGCGAGGCCGCCGACCCGGGTCACCAGCGGGATCGCGCCGTAGCGCAGCGCGCAGAGTTGGGTCAGCCCGCAGGGCTCGAACCGCGACGGCACCAGGAGCACGTCCGAACCCGCCTGGATCAGATGCGCGAGGCTCTCGTCGTAGCCGAAGTGACAGGCGACCCGCCCCGGATGCGCCGTGGCGGCGCGGCGGAACCCGTCGACCAGATCGCGGTCGCCCGAACCGAGCAGCGCCAGTTGCCCGCCGGCGGCGAGGATCGCCTCGAGCCCGTCGAGCACCATGTCGAGGCCCTTCTGCCACGACAGCCGGCTCACCACCCCGAAGACCATGGCGCGGCGATCGACCCGGAGGCCGAGACGCCGTTGCAGGGCCGACTTGTTCGGCCGCCGCGACGACGGCGAAGCCGCGTCGTAGTGGCTCGGCACCAGCGGATCGGTCGCCGGGTTCCAGACGTCGACGTCGATGCCGTTGAGGATGCCGGAGACCACGGAGGAGCGGCCGGCGAGCAGGCCCGACAGCCCCATGCCGCCCTCGCCCGAGCGGATCTCCGCCGCATAGGTCGGCGACACCGTCGTCACCCGGTCGGACATGCGCAGCGCCGCCTTGAGGAAGCCGATGGTGTCGTAATATTCGACCCCGTCGACGCCCCAGGCGTGATCCGGCAGGCGCAACGCCTCGAGCAGTTCCCTCGGATATTGCCCCTGGAAGGCGAGGTTGTGGATGGTGGCGACCGTCCCCGGTCGCCGCCGTCCGGTGTATTCCATGTAGGCGGCGGTCAGCCCGGCCTGCCAGTCGTGGGTGTGGACCACGGCCGGGGTGAAGCCACCGGCGCCGGAGAGGCCGATCTCGGCGCCGACCTTGGCCAAAGCCGCGAAGCGGAACGGATTGTCCGGCCAGTCGACCCCTTCGGAGTCGTGATAGGGATTGCCCGGCCGGTCGTAGAGATGCGGCGCATCGATCACGAAGAGATCGAGCCCACCGGCCTTTCCCATCAGCACCCGCGCCGGACCGCCGAACAGATCGGCGATCTTCATCACCACCTTGGGTTTCTCGAGCGCCGCCGTCACCGCCGGATACCCGGGGATCAGCGTGCGCACCGCCACCCCCTCGCCCGCCAGCGCACCGGGCAGCGCGCCGGCGACGTCGGCGAGCCCCCCGGTCTTGACCAGCGGATAGACCTCCGAGACGACCGAGAGGACTTCGAGCGCCGACATGGGGAACCTCACAGGTCGAGGAGATCGATCATCGGCTGGGTGATCAACACCACGCCCTTCTCGGTGCGGCGGAACCGCTTGGCGTCGAGCTCGGGATCCTCGCCCACCACCAGACCGTCGGGAATGGTGGTGCGCGCATCGACCACCACGTCGCGCAGCCGGCAGCCCCGCCCGACCCGGCTCTGCGGCAGGATCACGGTGTTCTCGACCATCGAATAGGAGTTCACCCGAACGCCGGTGAACAGCAGCGAGCGCTTCAGGAAGGCGCCCGAGACGATGCAGCCGCCCGAGACCAGCGAGGAGACCGCCGAACCGCGCCGCCCGTCGATGTCGTGAACGAACTTCGCCGGCGGGGTGATCTCGCCATAGGTCCAGATCGGCCACTCGCTGTCGTAGAGGTCGAGCTCGGGAACCACGTCGGTGAGGTCGATGTTGGCTTCCCAATAGGCGTCGACGGTGCCGACGTCGCGCCAGTAGGGCGCCTGCTCTTCGCGCGAACGGATGCACGACTTGGAGAAGTGGTGGGCGACCGCCTTCCCGTGCTTGACGATGTAGGGGATGATGTCCTTGCCGAAGTCGCGGCTCGACTTCGGGTCGGCGGCGTCGCGCTCGAGCTGATCCCACAGGAACTGCGCCTCGAAGACGTAGATGCCCATCGACGCGAGGCAGCGATCGTCGCTGCCCGGCATCGTCGGCGGGTTCTTCGGCTTCTCGACGAAGGCGACGATGCGGTCGTTCTCGTCGACGTGCATGACGCCGAAGCCGGTCGCTTCCTCCTTCGACACCTCGAGACAGCCGATGGTCACGTCGGCACCCTGCTCGACGTGCTGCTGCAACATCTTCTCGTAGTCCATCTTGTAGATGTGATCACCCGCCAGGATGATCATGTACTTCGGACCGGAGTCCTTGATGATGTCGAGGTTCTGATAGACCGCGTCCGCGGTGCCGGCGTACCACGCCTCCTCGGAAACGCGCTGCGAGGCCGGCAGGATGTCGAAGCTCTCGTTGCGTTCGGGACGAAGGAAGTTCCAGCCGCGCTGCAGGTGGCGGATCAGCGAATGCGCCTTGTATTGGGTGGCGACACCGAAGCGGCGGATGCCGGAATTGAGCGCATTCGAGAGTGCGAAGTCGATGATGCGCGACTTGCCGCCGAAGTAGACCGCCGGCTTGGCGCGCCGGTCGGTCAATTCCATCAGCCGCGACCCCCGCCCACCGGCCAACACATAGGCCATCGCATGACGCGACAACGGTGCGGTCGATGCGCTTCTGGTCGGAGCCATCGTCGGCATGGTGTTCATTTCGCCCTCCCGAAGTCGATCCTTCGTGTACTCGAGTTCATTCGCCGTCCCATTCGAAGATCAGGGTCGCCAGAGGCGGCACCAGGATCGACGCGGAGGCCGGCAGGCCGTGACTTTCCTCGGCCGAGGCATGGATCACGCCGCCGTTGCCGAGGTTCGAACCGCCGTAGCAGGCGGCGTTGGTGTTGACGATCTCGCGCCAGCGACCCGGCATCGGGAAGCCGATGCGATAGGGATCGCGCGGCACCGGCGTGAAGTTGGAGACCACCACCACCGGCTTGTCGCCCCATTCGCCGAAGCGGGCGAAGGCGTAGACCGACTGGCCGCGATCCTCCACCACGATCCAACGGAACCCCTCCGGCTCGCAGTCCCGGGCATGGAGCGCCGGCGATGTGCGATGGGCCGCGTTGAGATCGCGGATCAGGTTCTGAAGGCCCTTGTGTTCGGCATGGGCGGTCAGATGCCAGTCGAGCCCCTTGTCGTGGTTCCACTCCGCCCACTGGCCGAATTCCTGGCCCATGAACAGGAGCTTCTTGCCCGGATAGGCCCACATGAGACCGTAGTAGGCACGGAGCGTCGCGAACTTCTGCCAGTGATCACCCGACATCTTGCCGATCAGCGAGCCCTTGCCGTGGACCACTTCGTCGTGGCTCAGCGGCAGGACGAAGTTCTCGGCGAAGGCGTAGAGCAGACCGAAGGTGATCTGGTCGTGATGCCAACGGCGGTGGATCGCTTCCTTCTGCATGTAGGTCAGGGTGTCGTGCATCCACCCCATGTTCCACTTGAAGCCGAATCCGAGCCCGCCGGCGAAGGTCGGATGGGAGACGCCCGGCCATGCGGTCGACTCTTCGGCGATGGTCATCGCCCCGTCGCCACGACCGTAGACGAGTTCGTTGACCCGCTTGAGGAAGGCCACCGCCTCGCGATTGTCGCGCCCGCCGTCTTCGTTCGGCAGCCACTCGCCCTCCTTCCTCGAATAGTCGAGGTAGAGCATCGAGGCGACCGCATCGACGCGCAGTCCGTCGACGTGATAGCGGTCGAGCCAGAACAGCGCGTTGGCACACAGCATCGACACCACTTCGGCGCGGCCGAAGTCGTAGATCGCCGTGTTCCAGTCGGGATGGAAGCCCCGCCTCGGGTCGGCGTGTTCATAGAGCGGTCCGCCGTCGAACTCGCGCAGGCCGTGTTCGTCGGTCGGGAAATGCGCCGGCACCCAATCGAGAATGACGCCGATCTCCGCCGCATGCGCCTTGTCGACGAAGCGGGCGAAACCGGCCGGCTCGCCGAAGCGCCGGGTCGGCGCGAACAGACCGATCGGTTGATAGCCCCACGACGCGTCGAGCGGATGCTCCGAGATCGGCAGCAGCTCGAGATGGGTGAAGCCGAGATCCGCGACGTAGGGCACCAGCCGGTCGGCGAGTTCGTCCCAGGTCAGGAACCGCCCGTCGTCGCCGCGCGCCCACGAGCCGAGATGCACTTCGTAGACCGACATCGGCCGCCGCCGCGCATCGCCCGGCCGCTGCGCCATCCACGCGTCGTCGGTCCACACGAAGTCGTCGATCTTGGCCACCACCGACGCCGTCGAAGGCCGCATTTCACCGGCGAAGCCGAACGGATCGGCCTTCAGCGGCAGCAGACGGCCGTCGGCGGCGACGATCTCGTACTTGTAGGCGGTCCCGACCCCGACGTGCGGCGCGAAGATTTCCCAGATGCCGCTGTCGATGCGCTTGCGCATCTGATGGCGCCGGCCGTCCCAGGCGTTGAAGTCGCCGACCACCGAGACGCGCTTGGCGTTCGGCGCCCAGACGGCGAAGTTCACGCCCTCGACCCCTTCGTGGGTCATGAGCTGCGCGCCCAGCCGCTCGTAGAGCGTGTGGTGTGTACCCTCGACCAAAAGATAGTCGTCGAGCGGTCCGAGTGCGGGAGCGAACGAGTAGGGGTCGATCAGTTCCCACGACGCGGTCCGGTTGGTCGCCTTCAGACGATAGGCCGGCCGATCCGACATCCCCGCCCAGGGTTCGACGACGCCCTCGAAGAAGCCGGCATCGTGACGGCGCTCAAGCCGAGCCAGCACCGTGCCCTCGACGTCGATGACGTCCAGGAATTCCGCGTGCGGCACGAAGGCACGCACCACCGGCGCAGCCGCGGTGCCGTGACGACCGAGTACCGCGAAGGGATCCCCGTGACACCCTCCGACGATCGCATCGACGTCCGATTGTGCCGCAATCCATTTCCGGTCGCCCATCGCGCCCCCCTCTCGAGCCCACGGCCGCGGCCGTGGCGCCGCGACGTTTCAACCCGCATCGGGGACCGAGGGCGCGTACGCCCACGGCCGCCATGCCGCCGTGCGTTGGTCCGTCGATCAACCCGAGATCGGGTAGACCGGGACGTTCCAGATGTCCTCGGCATATTCGGAGATCGTCCGATCCGAGGAGAACCAGCCCATGTGGGCCGTGTTGAGGGCCGCCGACTTCACCCAGGCCGACCTGTCCCGCCACTTGCGGAACACGGCGCGCTGGGTGGCGTAGTAGCTCTCGAAGTCCGCCGTCACCATGAAATAGTCGTGATGTGTCAGTGCGTCGACCAGGGGCTTGTACCGATCGGGTTCCCCCGGAGAGAACACGCCGGAACCGATGGCGTCGAGCACCTCGGCCAGGATCGCCGATTTGGCGATCGACTCGCGCGGATCGTAGCCCTGGGTCCGTTTGGCCGCGACCTCTTCCGCCGTCAGGCCGAAGATGAAGATGTTGTCGTCGCCGACGTGCTCCTTCATCTCGACGTTGGCGCCGTCGAGCGTGCCGATGGTCAGCGCGCCGTTGAGGCCGAACTTCATGTTGCCGGTGCCGGACGCCTCCATGCCCGCCGTCGAGATCTGCTCGGAGAGATCCGCCGCCGGGATGATCTGCTCGGCGAGACTGACGTTGTAGTTCGGCAGGAACACCACCTTGAGCAGTCCGCGCAGCGTCGGATCGGTGTTCACCACCTTGGCGACGTCGTTCGCCAGCTTGATGATCAGCTTGGCCTGAGCGTAGGAAGCCGCCGCCTTGCCGGCGAAGATCTTCACCCGCGGGATCCAGTCGCGCGTCGGCTGCGCCCGCATCGCGTCGTAGACGGCGACCGTCTCGAGGATGTTGAGGAGCTGGCGCTTGTACTCGTGGATGCGCTTGATCTGCACGTCGAAGAGCGCGTTGGGGTCGACCTTGACCTCCATGCGGTCGAGGATCAGCCGGGCGAGGCGCTGCTTGTTGGCCAGCTTGACCACCGCGAACTTCTCCTGGAACGCCGGATCGTCGACGTGGGAGGCGAGCTTCGGCAGTTCCTTCTCGTCGTCGAGCACCTTCGGCCCGATCGTCTCGACCAACAGGTTCTTCAGCCCCGGGTTGGACTGATGCAGCCACCGCCGGAAGGTGATGCCGTTGGTCTTGTTCACGATGCGGTTCGGATAGGCGACGTTGAGGTCGTGGAAGACCGTCACCTTCATCAGATCCGAATGCAGCGCCGAGACGCCGTTGACCTTGTGGGAGCCGAGATAGGCGAGATGGCCCATCCGCACCCGCCGGCCGCCCTGCTCGTCGATGATCGACAGCGCCGACAACAACCCGCCGTCGACGTCGCCGCGCTTCTTCAGCTCGTCGAGATGCAGCGCGTTGATCAGATAGATGATCTGCATGTGGCGCGGCAGCAGCCGCTCGAGCAGCGGCACCGGCCAGGTCTCGAGCGCTTCCGGCAGCAGTGTGTGGTTGGTATAGGAGAACGTCCCCACCGTCATCTTCCACGCCGTCTCCCATTCGACGTCGTGGATGTCGACCAGGATGCGCATCATCTCGGCGACGGCGATCGCCGGATGCGTGTCGTTGAGCTGGATCGCCACCTTCTCCGGCAACAGCGTGATGTCGGAGTGCTGATTGAGGTGGCGGCGCAGCAGATCCTGCAACGAAGCGGAGGCGAAGAAGAACTCCTGCCTCAGGCGCAGTTCCTGACCAGCCGGGGTCGCGTCGGACGGATAGAGAACCTTCGAGATCGCCTCGGCCTTGACCCGCGCCGCCGCCGCGCCGACGTGATCGCCGCGGTTGAAGGCGTCGAGCCGCAGCGGATCGGAGGCCTTCGCCGACCACAGGCGCAGCGTGTTCACGTGATGACCGCGCCATCCGACGATCGGCGTGTCGTAGGCGACCGCCATCACCGTCTCGGCCGGACGCCACTCGTGGCGCACCGTGCCGTCGCGCTCGGTCATCGCCTCGACCCAGCCGCCGAAGCCGATCGGATAGGCGACCTCGGGACGGGCGAACTCCCACGGATTGCCGTTGGCGAGCCAGTCCTCCGGATATTCGAGCTGCCAGCCGTCCTTGATGCGCTGGCGGAACAGGCCGTGGTCGTAGCGGATGCCGTAGCCGTAGGCGGCGATCGACAGCGTCGCCATCGATTCCATGAAGCAGGCGGCGAGACGGCCGAGACCGCCGTTGCCGAGCGCCGCGTCCGGCTCCACTTCCTTGAGCATGTCGAGATCGACGCCGAGTTCGGCCAGCGCCGCGCGCACCGTCTCGGTCATCTCGAGATTGCCGAGGGCATCGAACAGCAGCCGGCCGATCAGGAACTCGAGGCTGAGGTAGTAGACCCTCTTCTCGTCGGTCCGATAGGTCTTGGTGGTCGAGTCCACCCAGCGGTCGACGATCTCGTCCCGCACCGCCAGCGCGGTGGCGACGAACCAGTCGTGCCGGCTGGCGACGATCGGATTCTTGCCGACCGCATATTTCAGTTTTTCGACGATCGCCTCGCGCACGAAAGCCACTCCGGGCGGCGTCGCCTGCTCACTCGCCGCGTTCTCGACCGGTCGATCACTCATGCTCGATCCTTCCTCATCGTCGCCGTCACGAGCCTCCCGCCCGCGTCGTACCCCGCGACTCCCGTCCGTCGCGCCGACCCCATCGATCGCACGGTTCGAGCCGCGAAGGCAAATCCGTTGCCGTGGCGGCATCGCATTCGGCGACCCCCGCGAACGATGCGGACGGTCGAGAACTCCGGCCGAATCAGCCGCCGGCGTGGGTCCGCCGCCACTCCGGCATGAAGGAGAAGACCTCGTCGATCAGATGCGGCGTGTGTTTGCCCGGCGAGACCTTCAACGCCCGCTCATAGTATTCGGTGAGCGCCGGCCGCCACGTCGGATGGGCACATTTCTCGATGACCTGCTTCGCCCGTTTCTTCGGGCAGAGTCCCCGGAGATCGGCGATGCCCTGTTCGGTGACGATCACCTGAACGTCGTGCTCGGTGTGGTCGACGTGGGTGACCATCGGCACGATGCAGGAGATGGCGCCGTCCTTGCGCGACGACGGGGTCATGAACATCGAGATGTAGGCGTTGCGGGCGAAGTCGCCGGAACCGCCGATGCCGTTCATGATCGCCGACCCGCCGATGTGGGTCGAATTGACGTTGCCGTAGATGTCGGCCTCGATCATGCCGTTCATGGCGATGATGCCGAGACGGCGGATGATCTCCGGATGGTTGGAGATCTCCTGCGGGCGGAGGATGATCCGCTCGCGATAATATTCGATGTTGCCGAGGAACTCGGCCATCGCCGTGTCCGACAGCGACACCGCGGTCGCCGAAGCCATCGCCAGCTTGCCCGACTTCAAGAGCCGCAGCATGCCGTCCTGGAGCACCTCGGTGTAGGCGGTCATGTCGCTGAACGGCGCATCCTCGAGCCCGGCCATCACCGCGTTGGCGATGTTGCCGACGCCCGATTGCAGCGGCAGCAGGTTCTCCGGCAGACGCCCCACCTTCACCTCGTGACCGAGGAATTCGATGATGTGGCCGGCGATCTCTTTGGAGATCTCGTCCGGCGGCGTGAAGTCGGTGTTGCGGTCGTGGGCATGGGTCTCGACGACGGCGATGATCTTGTCCGGATCGCAGTGGAAGTAGGGAACGCCGATGCGATCGGAGGGGTGGATCATCGGGATCGGCCGGCGGTGCGGCGGCCGGTCGGTGCCGTAGTAGATGTCGGCCATGCCGTCGAGGGCGAGGCTCTGCCAGGAGTTGACCTCGAGGATGATCTTGTCGGCCTGATCGATCCAGGTCTTGTTGTTGCCGATCGAGGTCGACGGGATCAGGCGACCGTCGGGCATCACGCCGGCGACTTCGATCACCGCGTAGTCGAGATGGCCGAGGAAGCCGAACCAGGCGTATTGCGCGACGTGGCTGAGATGGATGTCGGTGTACTCCATCTCGCCGGCGTTGATGCGCTTGCGGCAGGTCGGATCCGACTGATAGGGCAGCCGCATGGCGATGGCGTCGGCCTTGGCGAGCGCCCCGTCGAGCTCCGGCGCCGTCGAAGCACCCGTCCACACCGAGATCTTGAAGGGATCGCCGGCCGCATGCGCCGCTTCGATGCGGTGCGCGAGCGCCACCGGCACCTCTTTCGGATGACCCGAACCGGTGAAGCCGCTCATGCCGACCCGCGCTCCCGAGGGGATGAGGGCCGCGGCTTCGCGGGCGGACATGATCTTGGAGGTCAGTTTCGGGCACATGACCCGAGAGTGGAGGGGAGCGGCATCCATGGGTCGTTCGGCCTTCTCACATACCTCGATCGCCGACCTTCGTCGTCCGACCCCCGACGCGGGGGAGACCGGTCCGCGATCGATCCGCCTCGTGGGGCGGGGTTCGGCGCTGCGTAATCCCGAGTGCATCGCAGCGAAAGTCCGAAGAAAGACGTGCGGATGAACCCGCCCCCCTCGGACGACCTTCGACGACGGACTCTAAGCCTCTGAGATGAATAAAGGATGAGGAGGTTGCGGACGTGCCGTTCTGCAATGTCGCACCGTCCGTGACGACATGACGACAGGGTCTCCTATGCGCTCCCTGCATGGCTGAGTTTCATTCCCACCGACCGGGGTGCGCCGCGGCGGTTCGTCGCGATCGACTCGCGCCGCCGGACCGCGTCGTCTTTCGCGGTCGCGAACGCCCGTCGTCGCCGCAGGATGCCCGCCGCCGCAGCCCCGAAGGCCCCGCGCTCGCGGCCGGACGGCCTCGCCTCACATGGCGAAGGAGGTGCCGCAGCCGCAGGTCGCCGTGGCATTGGGGTTCTTCATCTTGAAGGCCTGCCCCATCAGATCGTCGACGAAGTCGAGTTCCGAACCACTCAGATACTCGGCCGAAATGCCGTCGATCACCACGATCGCGCCGTCCTTCTCGATGACGAAGTCGTCGGCCTCGCGTCGGGTCGTCAGCTCGAACCCGTAGGAGAAGCCCGAGCAGCCGCCGCCCGACACCGAGATCCGCAGCACCGTGCCCTCCGGCTCGTCGGAGGTGACGAAGCGGATGCGCGCCGCCGCCGCGGCGGTGACGGAGATCGGGGATGCCTGGGTCTCGCTCATCGGCTTCGGCCTTCGCTGGCGCGCGGTTCCCTGCCGGGATCGTCACGCGCTTGAAACGGGGGGATCGTGAGGATCAAGTACGCCGCGCCGCCGCGGATTCAAGTCCGTGAGTCGGGCGTCTCGCGCGAAAAGAGGGCAGAAGTCGTGTCGGATCTCTTCCGTCGCATCGGTCTCGGCGCCGAACCACGCGCCCCCTGGGCGGTCGACCCGGCCGCCTCGCGCGGCCGTCTCGCGCCCGAGAGCGCCAGTCCGACCCGCACGCCCTACCAGCGCGACCGCGACCGCATCGTCCACTCGACCGCCTTCCGCCGCCTCGCCCACAAGACGCAGGTCTTCCTCTATCACGAGGGCGACCACTTCCGGACGCGCCTGACCCACACCATCGAGGTGGCGCAGATCGCCCGCGCCCTCGCCCGCGCGCTGCGCCTCGACGAGGACCTCGCCGAAGCCCTGGCGCTCGGCCACGACCTCGGCCACACCCCCTTCGGCCATGCCGGCGAGCGCGCCATGGAACGCGCCATGGCGGCCTACGGCGGCTTCGACCACAACGCCCAGACCCTGCGCATCGTGACGAGGCTCGAGCGGCGCTATGCCGAGTTCGACGGCCTCAACCTCGCCTGGGAGACGCTCGAGGGACTGGTCAAACACAACGGCCCGCTCACCGACGCCGGCGGCCGGCCGCTCGGCCCCGCCCACGGGCAGCATCCCGCCCCGGCCGAACTCCCTTGGGCGATCCGCGATCACGGCTCCCGCCAGGATCTGTGGCTGTGGAGTTGGCCGAGCCTCGAGGCGCAGTGCGCGGCGATCGCCGACGACATCGCCTACGACGCCCACGACATCGACGACGGCCTGCGCGCCGGCCTGCTCGACCTCGAGCGCCTCACCGAGGTGCCGCTGGTCGGCGCGGTGATCCGCGAGGTCGCCGACCGCTATCCCGGGCTCGAGCGTGCGCGGTTCCAGCAGGAGGTGGTGCGCCGCCTCATCACCCGCATGGTCGAAGACGTCATCGCCGCGAGCCTCGAGCGGCTGGAGGACCAGTTGCCCGGCTCCTCCGACGACGTGCGCAACGCCGGCCGCGCCCTCGTCGGCTTCTCCGAGGCGATGCGCGAGGCCGACCGCGCCATCAAGACCTTCCTGTTCCGCACCGTCTATCGCTCCGAGGCGGTGATGGTGCAGATGCGCGCGGCGGAGAAGGTGGTGGAGACGCTGTTCGCCGCCTACATGGCGAGCCCGGCGGAGCTGCCGCTCGAATGGCGACGGGACCTCGATCCCACCGACCGCACCCGCCTCGCCCGCCGCGTCTGCGACTACATCGCCGGCATGACCGACCGCTTCGCCCTGATCGAGAACCGCCGATTGGCCGGCGGCGGCGGCGAGATCGGCTGACCGGCGGGAGCGGCCCGCGCCCCTCCCCCTTTGACGCTTCCGCCGATCTGGTATAGCTCGCGGGCACGTTTTCCGGCGCTTCCGGCCGACCCGGCCGTGGAGGCGCCGCCCTTTCCCGAGATCGGAGCGATCCAACCATGGACATCTTCGCGGATTTCGACCGGCGCGTCGCCGCCGCCATCGCCCGGCTCGGCTGGACGGCGGCCGATGGTTCGGCCCTCGACCTGACGCGCGTCGTCGTCGAGCCGCCGCGCGATGCCGCCAACGGCGACCTCGCCGTCAACGCCGCCATGGTGCTGGCCAAGCCGATGGGCAAGAACCCGCGCCAGCTCGCCATCGCCCTGATGGGCGAACTCGCCGCCGACGAGGACGTCGCCGAGACCGAGGTCGCCGGCCCTGGCTTCCTCAATCTGCGCCTGAAGCCGAGCTATTGGGCGAAGCTCCTCGCCGAGGTCGTCGCCGCCGGTCCGCAATTCGGTCGCGGCGATCCGAAGTCCGGCAAGGTCAACGTCGAATACGTCTCGGCCAACCCGACCGGCCCGATGCACGT
>ERZ1645187.1391-NODE-1391-length-22252-cov-18.904717_pt1 | contig 22252 bp, 19 predicted proteins | sample MGYA00575352_ERZ1645187 | MGnify/ENA primary metagenome ERZ1645187 (study PRJEB40837, sample SAMN11349314) | freshwater sediment metagenome | isolation source: river sediment | host: Sediment | place: India: Wazaribad , New Delhi | collected 2017-02-21 ... | reverse complement strand
ATCACAACGGCCTGCACACCGAGCGGCGAATCAGGCGCCGGCGACGGGACTTCCATCGTCGTCGGCGCCTACCCGTTCCAGTTCGCCGCCGAGCGGGTGGCGGGCGACCTGGCCGTGGTGACCAATCTGCTTTCTCCCGGCAGCGACGGCCACGACCTGGAGCTTTCCCCGAAGCAGGTCACAGCGGTCACCAACGCAGACCTGGTGGTCCACCAATCGGGTTATCAGGCGGCCCTCGACGAGACGATCACGCAACAGCAGCCGGCGAGGGTCCTCGACACCGCCGACTTCCTGCAATTGCTCCCAGCCACACAAACAGAAGATGGCCACGATCACGGAGCCTACGACCCGCATGTCTGGCTGAACCCGATGAACCTCGCCGAGATCGGCGGGCAGATCGCCGCCGTGCTGGCCGAAATCGACCCCGACAACGCCGCCAGCTACGCAGCGAATGCCGCGCGCCTGACCGACGACCTGACCGGTCTGGACGACCAGTTCAGCGCCGGCCTCACCAACTGCCGCACCGACACCTTCATCACCAACCACGCCGCCTTCGGCTACCTCGCCGACCGCTACCACCTGCACCAAGTGGGCATCAGTGGCCTGTCGACCGAGGCCGAGCCCAGCCCTGCCCGCATCGCGGAGGTGCAGCAGATCGCCAGGGAACACGACCTGACCACGATCTTCTACGAGACGGCGGTCTCGCCCAAGCTGGCGCAGACCATCGCGTCCGACCTCGGCCTGAAGACCGACGTGCTCGACCCGCTGGAGACCCTCAGCTCGGAGTCGCGAGGGGACGACTACATTCAGGTCATGACTGCCAACCTCACCTCACTGCGAGACGCGAACGGATGCCAGTGAACCAACCCGTGATCAGCGCGCGGGGCGTCGACACTTGGCTGGGTGACCAGCAGATCCTCTTCGGCGTCGACCTCAATGTCGCAACCGGCGAGGTGGTGGCGCTGCTCGGGGGCAACGGCTCGGGCAAGACCACCCTGCTGCGGACACTGCTGGGCCTGATCCCCCACCAGTCCGGACAGATCGAACTGTTCGGGCAGCCCGCAGCCCGGTTCCGCGACTGGTCGCGGATCGGCTACGTGCCGCAACGTGGCCGGCTACAGGTGGCGAACGCGACAGTGGACGAGGTGGTCATGCTTGGACGCCTGGCGCGCCGGCGCCTGTTCCGACTGCCCGGCAGCACCGACCGCGCCGCCTGCGATGAGGCGGTGGAGCGGGTGGGTCTGACGGGGCTGGGCCCCCGTCCCATGTCGCAACTGTCGGGGGGCCAGCAGCAACGCGCGCTGATCGCTCGCGCGCTGGCCGGCCGGGCCGACCTGCTCGTCCTCGACGAACCCTTCGCAGCACTCGACGTGCGCACCCAGACCAGCCTGGCCAGGCTCCTCGGGCGACTACATCAGCAGGGCCTGACCATCTTGGTCGTCCTGCATGAACTTGGTGCCATGGAACCGCTGTTGGAGCGCAGCGTCGTGCTGCAATTGGGCCGAGTGATCCACGACGGGCCATTGGCGTCCGGACCGCCACTGGACGGCTGCCACACACCCGACTGCACTGATGTGGGCAGAACACTCGAACCGCAGTTGACTCAGGTCACCGGGGGGACGAACTGACATGGGCATGCTGGCGCTCGACTTCATGGTTCGTGCACTGATCGCCGGGGCGCTCACCGGGGTGATGGCACCTGCGGTGGGCACCTACATCGTGCAACGTCGGCTGAGCCTGCTGGGCGATGGCCTGGGGCACGTCGCCATTGCCGGGGTCGGGCTGGCGCTGCTGACCGGCCGGGCGCCCGTCCCCATCGCGATTGCGGTCACGGTTGTCGGGGCGGTGGCGATCGAGTTGCTCCGTCAATCCGGGCGGGCATCCGGTGACGTGGGCTTGGCGATCCTGTTCTACGGCGGGCTGGCCTCCGGCGTCCTGATGGCCGGGCTGGCCGGGCAAGGCGCCGGCACCCTCTCCCAGTATCTGTTCGGCTCCCTCACCTCGGTCAGCAATCCCGACCTGGCGGCAGTGGCGGTGATGGCCGTCGTGGTGCTCATCACCGCGCTCGGCCTGTCACCACAACTGTTCGCGGTCTGCGCCGACGAGGACTACGCCCGCGCTCAGGGGTTACCCACCCGGGCACTGAATTTGATCATCGTCATCATGGCGGCGGTCACGGTGGCGATCTCGATGCGAACCGTTGGACTGCTTCTGGTCAGCGCACTTATGGTAGTTCCGGTGGCCACCAGCCAGAACCTGGTGTTGGGTTTCCGCCGCGGCTTGGCCACGGCGATGGGGCTCGGCCTGATACTGGCCCTGGCCGGCGTGGTGGCGTCCTATTACCTCGACACTGCAACAGGGGCGACGATCGTGGTGCTCGGGGTCATCGTCTTCGTCGGGACACTTCCGGTGAACTCCGTGCTGGAACGCCATCGACGAGCCAACCGGCTCGAGGCCGACGAGGAGCGCATCTTTGAGCGTGCCGAGCCTCACGACTCGTTGTCGGACGCCCACTTGCACCCGGCGGTGCTGCACGGAGACCATGTCGACTATCTGCACGATGGGCATCGGCATGCCCCCCATGGGGACCACTTCGATGAGCACTGAGGCCCATCCCCCGCTTCCGCGGCTGACCCGGCAGCGTCAGCTGATCCTCGACCGGCTGGCCGAGGCCGACGAGTTCCTGAGCGCACAACAGGTCTACGGGTTGCTGCGAGCCGATGGCGAGTCGATCGGGCTGGCCACCGTTTACCGCGGGCTGCAGTGGCTTGTGGACGTCGGCCTGGTCGACAGCATCCGCAATTCCGAGGGCGAAACTACCTATCGCCGTTGTTCACCGGTCCACCATCACCACCTGATCTGCCGGCGTTGCGGACGCGCGGTCGAGGTGGCCGGGGAGCCTCTTGAGGCGTGGTCCCGACAGGTCGCCGCCGAGCACGGCTTCCGCGAGCCCGAGCATTTCGTCGAGGTCTACGGCATCTGCTCGTCCTGCTGAGGCCAGAATCGGGGCATGAGCAATCCTTGGCAGCTGTATGACGACCTCGTTGACGCCCTGCCCGAAGACGTCGTGGTGGACGACTGCGTCGTGTCCCGTTTCGCGCTGGTGGCCACCAGCGCCGGGGGCCACGGTCTGGCCTTGGCAGATCGTGCGGGCCGGCGCGCGGCTCGCGTCCCCGGGTCGGTGATCGGACAGGACCTGCGCAGTGTGGCGGCGCTGGCCAAGTCGTGGGACTTCGAGCTGGCCGCACTCGGCGTCGCCGCCATGAACTCCTGGTTCAACACCGAGCAGCGGGTGCTCGACTCGGCCGCGACACTGATCGGGGACGCACCCTGTCCCGGCTGCTGGAGCTGGCGGCGGATGCTCGGACCGTGCTGGTCGGCCCGTCCACCCCGTTCGCGCCCGAGGTCTACGGTGGCAGGGTGGACGAGATCGGTGGGGCGTGGGTCGCCGACGCCGCCATGGCGGGGCAACTGGCACGCATGGGGGCCTCGATGCGGTCGATGAAGCAGGTTTTCACTAGGTTCAACGCATCTTTCGATCATGGAGGACGGGAATGACGATCCCGGTCGATGTCGACCAGCTTGCCAAGGTGTTGGGCCGCTTCGGGCCCGGCTATCTGCTCACGTTGAAGCCTCCGCAAGCCGACGGGCCAGCGGTGAAGGTGCACTGCGTCGATCCCGTCTTCGACGATGGACGCCTGCTGGTGCCCTGTGAGCATCGCTCCGCCATCGACAACGCCGGCCAGGACCCGCGGGTCACGATCGTCTGGCCGCCGCTGGTGCATCATGGCCACAGCTTGATCGTCGACGGAAGCGCCGCCGTCCACCGCGACCGGCTGGTGGTGGACATCGTTGGTGCGATCCTGCACCGGCCGGACGCCCACTCAGACGGGCCCGATTGGGTCTTCGGCGATTGAGCATCCCTGTTGCTCAGCAACCTCGCAGCAGACCCACAGCAAACTCACAGTTGGAACGGATTGGCTGGATCGACAACTCAGGAGGCAAGAATGAGCAACGAACCAACTCCCAACCCGTGGAGCCGCCCGGCCACGCCGGCCTGGGACGCCAGCGCGCCCGGGCTGGACGGCTCAGGCGCCACGGGCACCCCATACCCCAGCGCACCAGGCACCCCTTACCCGAATCCATCCGGCGGGCAGTACCCGCCCGGTGCCGGCGCCAGCGCCCCGGCCGCCTTCACGACAACGAGCACTGTCGCGCCCGAGCTGCCTGGTCAGGCTGAAAAGTCGGCGAAGGCCGGCCGGGGCAAGATTGCCGGTTTGATGCTCGTGGCGCTGCTGGCAGGGGCAGTCGGAGGCGGCGCGGCGGGCTACACCGTCACCCAGCTCGGCTCACCCGCGCAAGTCACGCAGACCGAGGTGGTGCAGGCGGACCCGTCCAACCCTGACTGGACAACGGTGGCCGATTCAGCGACCCAGGCGGTGGTAGCCATCCAGGTGGTCGGCAGCGACGGAACCGCCGGCCAGGGTTCGGGTGTCGTCATCGACGGCGCGGGCCACATAGTGACCAATAACCACGTGGTGGCGTCCAGCAGCGCGAGGTCCGCTATCACCGTGGTGCTCGGCAACGTCGCATACTCTGCGACGATCGTGGGCACCGACCCCACCACCGACCTTGCGGTGATCCAGCTGAACGAACTCCCGGCTGATCTGGAGGTCATGGGCTTCGCCGATCTGAGTTCGGTTCAAGTGGGTGATCCGGTGATGGCCATCGGGAACCCGCTGGGCCTCAACGACACCGTAACAACGGGCATCGTCTCGGCCCTCAACCGTCCGGTGTCGACCCGCGCAGTGACCGACACGCCGACCACGCAGCAGGGCGAAGTGGTGGTGACCGCAGCCATTCAGACCAACGCCGCGATCAACCCGGGCAACTCGGGCGGCGCGCTGGTGAACACATCCGGTGAACTGGTGGGCGTCACCTCCTCGATCGCCACGCTGTCGTCCTCGTCCGATTCCCAGTCAGGCAACATCGGGTTGGGCTTCGCGATCGGGGCCGACCAGGTGCAGTATGTGGCCGAACAGCTGATCTCCCAGGGGTACGCCGACCATCCCCAGGTCGGCCTATCCGCGACCGATGAGAGTGGCAGCGGCCAACTCGGTGCCCGAGTGGTCCGGATCACCCAAGGTTCCCCTGCCGAGCAGTCCGGGGTTCAGGTCGGCGATCTGATCACCGCTGTTGACGGCGTGCCGGTCCCGTCCACCGAGTCGCTGGTGGCGCTGGTGCGAGCCGGCCGGGTCGGCGAACCGATCGAGTTGACCCTGATTCGCGGCGGCCAGACGCAAACAGTGACGGTCACGCCGGTGGCGGCGCCCCGCTGACCGGCCGGGGCTGGCGTCAGGATTCAGCGTTCGACCAGGCGCAGCGACCGCAGGCCGCGATCCAGGTGCCAGGACGCGAAGGCTGCCACCAGCCCACTGGCTTGCTGGCAGACTGCCTCAGGTACATCGGCGGTGGCCTGCCAATCCCCGCTGATCAGCGCGGACAGCAACTGCCAAGTCGGCGGGGCGGGCAACACGGTTCGTGGCGGACGACACTCGACACAGACCATGCCGCCGGTCTCGGGGGCGAAACCGGCGTGCGGGCCCTCTGCACCACAGCGGGCACATGAGGTGAGGGCTGGCGCATAGCCGGCGACCGACAACGCCCGCAGCAGATAGGAGTCGAGCACCATGGTGGCCGGACGCGGACCCACCGGCGTCCCCTCGCCCAGCGTGCGCAACGCCCCGAGCAGCAGCCGGTACTGCCGAAGGGCAGGTTCGCGTTCCTCGGCGACCAGCCGGTCGGCGGCCTCCAGCATCGCCTGACCTGCCGTGAACGCACCGTAGTCAAGCCGCAGTGGCCCGTCGTAGGCGTGCAGCGTCTCGACCTGGGTCACCACGTCGAGGCTGCGTCCGTTGGCGAACTGGACGTCCACATGACTGAACGGCTCCAGGCGTCCCCCGAACTTGGACGAGGTGCGCCGAACCCCCCGGGCGACTGCTCGCACCTTGCCATGGCTGCGGCTCAGTAGTGTGATGATGCGATCGGCCTCACCGAGCTTGTGGGTGCGCAAGACCACGGCATGGTCTCGATAGGTCGGCACTCGTCCATTGTCTCCCGGGCACCGAAGCAGCCCGGCACCGACACCCGCACCCCGCCGCTGCCGACGCCGGGGCGGTCGGCGGGGCTACGGTTTAGTCATGGCTGCCCGTGTCCGTCCCGCCAAGCGCGCCCCGATCCCGCACCCCAGCGGTGCCCGTCCGCCGGCGATTCCCCAGTCGGCGCTGCCCAAGCATGTCGCGATCGTGATGGACGGCAACGGCCGCTGGGCCAAGCAACGCGGCCTGCCGAGGACCAAGGGTCACGAGGCCGGTGAGGCGGTGCTGTTCGAGGTGATCGAGGGCGCCATTGAGTTGGGCATCAAGTATCTTTCCGCCTACGCCTTCTCGACCGAGAACTGGAAGCGGAGCCCCGAGGAGGTCTCCTTCCTGATGGGCTTCAACCGCGACGTCATCCACCGCCGCCGCGACGACCTGGACGCGCTCGGAGTCAAGGTGCGTTGGGCCGGACGTCGGCCCAAGCTGTGGGCCAGTGTGATCCGCGAGCTCCAGGACGCCGAGGAGCAGACCGAAGACAATGACGTGCTGACCATGCAGTTCTGCGTCAACTACGGCGGACGCGCCGAGATCATCGACGCGGTCAGAGCGATCGCCCGCGACGCCACCGCCGGCCGGATCAACCCGGACCGGATCACCGAGAAGAGCTTCCGTCGCTACCTGGACGAGCCTGAGATCCCCGACGTTGACCTGTTCGTCCGCAGTTCGGGCGAACAGCGAATCTCGAACTTCCTGATCTGGCAGTCGGCCTACGCCGAGTTGGTCTTCGTCAACAAGTTCTGGCCTGACTGGGACCGACGCGACCTTTGGGCTGCCGTGGAACGGTACGCGTCCAGGGATCGAAGGTTCGGTGGTGCAGTGCCAAACGAGTGGCCGCCCGGAGCCTGACCCCAGACGCGCCTCCCGATCGATTGGGCAGGCCGGTTCAGCGTTGCCCTTCCATCACGATTTGGTCTCGATCTCGGCCAAAGCTGTCAGCAAGCCGCTAAGTTCCGTTTCATTACTCTCAACACCTTTAGGTGTAACCGGTCACAGCAAAGCTGCTGAGAAGGAGCCGTCGATGTCCACCGAGACTGGCCTGGAATCCGTGGATTACCTCATCTCCACCGAACCGGGTGACCACGATCGTGTAGTAAGCCACCGTCAGCATGAGCCGTTGTGCTGGAGTCTGGACGGAACTTGGCGATTCCACTTCTCCCCCACGACCAGCGCCGCCCCCGCCGACGCGGCAGAGGTCGACCTCGACGACTCGGGCTGGGAACCGATTCAGGTGCCCAGCCACTTCGTGCTGACCGACGACTCCCGCTGGGGTCGGCCCATCTACACCAACGTCAAGTTCCCGATCCCTCTCGACCCACCGCACGTGCCGGACGCCAACCTCACCGGCGATTACCGCCTCGAGTTCGAACTCCCCGGCGCCGAGACCACCACCGAAGGCATTCGGCCCGGTGAGCCGTGGCAGGGCTGGCGCGACTTCCAGCGCGTCCTGCTGCGCTTCGACGGGGTTGAGTCGATCGGCTTGGTGCACTTGAACGGCAAGCGGGTCGGGGTGGTGCGGGGGTCGCGGCTACGCACCGAACTCGACGTCACCGACCTGCTCAGGCCGGGACGCAACCTGTTGCACGTCCGGGTCCACCAGTGGTCTGCCATGACCTACGTGGAGGACCAGGACCAGTGGTGGCTGCCCGGTATCTTCCGCAGTGTCTGCCTGATCGGACGCCCCGCCGGAGGCATCGACGACTTCTGGTTGGACGCCGGCTACGACCACCGCACCGGGCGCGGCCGCATCGTCCCCGAAATCACCGCGGCCGACGACGCCTGGCCGATCACGCTGCGCATCGACGACCTGCACTTCGAGCAGACCTTCGCCTCCGCAGACGAACTGCTGCCGCTCGATCTGGGCGAGGTCGTGGCGTGGGACTGCGACACCCCCCGGCTTTACACCGCCACTCTGGCGTCCAACGGCGAGACCATTGAGGCGAAGATCGGTTTCCGAACGGTGCGGGTGGTCGGCCGGGAACTGCTGGTCAACGGTCGGCCGCTGCGGATGCGCGGGGTGAATCGCCACGAGTTCGACCCCGACAAGGGCCGCATTGTCAGCGAGGAACGGCTCCGCGCCGACCTGATGATGATGAAACAGCACGGCATGAACACCGTACGCACCTCCCACTACCCCCCACACCCGAGGTTCCTCGACTCCTGCGACGAACTCGGCCTGTTCGTGGTGTTGGAGAACGACCTCGAAACCCATGGCTTCGAACTGGCCGGCTGGGTGGGCAACCCGACCGACGACCCGACCTGGACCGATCACCTGGTCGACCGGATGCGCCGCACCGTGGAGCGCGACAAGAACCACCCGAGCGTGATCATCTGGTCACTCGGCAACGAATCCGGCACCGGGGCCAACCTGGCCGCCATGTCCGCGTGGACCCACCGCCGCGACCCCGGACGTCCTGTGCACTACGAGGGCGATCACGCCGGCCGCTACACCGACATCCTGAGCCGCATGTACCCCCCGCTGGAGGGCCTGGAAGACCTGAGCGACGGCTTGGGCTCCGCTCTCACCGACATCCCCGGCCAAGCGGCCCGGCAGACCGATCGTCCGATCATGCTTTGCGAGTTCGTGCACGCCATGGGCAACGGACCCGGCGGCGTAGCTGGCTACGAGCACCTGTTCGACACCCTGCCGGGCGTGATCGGCGGCCTGGTCTGGGAGTGGCGCGACCACGGCCTGCGCACCACCATCAACGGCCAGCCTGACTTCGGCTACGGCGGCGACTTCGGCGAGGTCTTCCACGACGCGACGTTCGTCATCGATGGCCTGACCACCCCAGACGGACACCCAAGCCCGGCGATGGCCGAGGTCGCCGCCCAATTCACCCCGATCCGCCTTGAGATGGATCAAGAGGTGGTCTTCATCCGTAATCTGCGGCACAGCGCCGACACGTCCGATCTGGTCTTCACCGTGGTGGTCGACGGGCCGGACGGCGAGGTCGGTCGCGAAGAGATGGACGTGCCGGTGATCGAATCCGGCGACGAGATCGCGGTGGTCCTGCCCAGCGTCGCACCATCGGCCCACGAGCGGTGGCTGAGTGTGGTGGCGAGCTTGGGCGATGACAGCGCGTGGGCGCCGGCCGGTCACGTGGTGGCCCGCGCCCAGGTCATCATCGAACCAACCCACGGCCCAGCCGCAACACCGCGTCCGCGTCCGGCGCACCTCGACGGTTGGCAGGTCGGGCCGGTCACGCTAGACCCGGTCACCGGGCGCCCGTCCAGCTGGGCGGGTGTGCCGGTCAGCGAATCGGACACCACACTGTGGCGGGCTCCCACCAGCAACGACTCATTGCGCACGTTCGGTTCCTATGAACTGGCCGACGTGGTGGCCACCAGAGGATTGGGCGTCGATGCACCCTCCTCTGCTGAGCGCTGGCGCGACGCCGGGCTCGACCGGTTGGTCTCCCGACTCGTGGAGTTGCGGCACGACGGCGACCGCATCACCGTCCGGCGCCGGCAAGCCCCGGCACAGGGCACCTGGGGTGTCGAAGTCATCGAACAGTGGACCGAACTCGAAGGCCAGGCGGCCCTCGGCATCGACATCGTCCCGTTCGGGCGCTTCGACTGCACGTGGCCGCGGGTCGGCTGGCATCTGTTGTTGCCCGGCGGATACTCCGAGGCCAGCTGGGTAGGCACCGGCCCGGGCGAGGCGTATCCCGACTCGGACGCCGGAGTCTGGCTGGGCAGCTTCAGCGCCGACATCGACGACCTGTGCTTCGGCTACATCGTCCCGCAGGAAACTGGGCACCGACCGAACCTGCGCCGGTTGGCGATCAGCGGGGCGGGACTACCAACCCTGCAGGTCTCCTCCAGCGGTCCGCACCATCCGGGCTTCACTCTGGCCCGCCATGACGCCCACGAACTCGATGCCGCCAGCCACTGCAGCGAACTGGGCACCAGTCGCGGGGTCCACCTGTATCTGGACGCCGCCCAGCACGGGTTGGGCAGCCGTTCGTGTGGCCCCGATGTACGACCAGAGTTCCAACTGTGGGCCAAGGCAGTGCGAATCGACCTTCAGCTTGGGGTGATGCGATGAGCCGTACGACGATCAACGACATCGCCGCGCTCGCCGGGGTCTCCAAGGGCACCGTCTCGCGCGTCCTGAACGGCCATCCGCGAGTCTCCGAGCGCTCACAAGAGGCCGTCTGGCAGGCGGTGACGCAAACCGGCTACCGGGCGAACGTCCATGCCCGTTCGCTGGCCACCGGGCGCAACAATGCGATCGCCCTGTTGATCGCCGCAGCAAGTGAACAGCTTTTCAACGACCCGACCTTCGCCGAACTCATTGAAGGAGTGCGCGACGGACTTCTCGACAGCGATCTCAGTCTGGTGATCCTGATGGGGGGCAGCGAAATCGAGGATCACCGCACTGTCTCCTACATCAAGGCTGGTCACGTCGACGGTCTGATCCACCTCAATCCCTTCATCGACGACCCGATCACCGCGGGGCTGGCTGACAGTGCGCTTCCGTTGGTCTTGTGCGGTCCCCGTCCGCCCATCCCGTTGCCGCGCCGGAACTGGCTGGTGACGATGGACGATGTGGGTGGCGTCCGCCAAGCGCTGGACCACCTCGCATCCCGGGGAGCGCGCACGATCGCGATGATCGGTGGCGATCCGCGCGGAGTCTCGGCCGGCATCAGGTTCCAGGCCTACCGCGACTGGCTGGGCCCGAACTTCGACCCAGACCTGTTCGAACCTGGTGACTACGGCACCGGCTCCGGAAACGTCGCCTTCGGACGTCTCCTGGACCGTCGTCCGGGCATCGACGCGCTCTTCTGCGCCTCCGACCGCATGGCCATCGGGGCGCTGGAGACCGCCTACAGACGGGGCCGGCACGTCCCCGGTGACCTGCTGGTGATGGGCTTCGACGACCACCAGATCGCCGCGCAGGCAGACCCGCCGCTCAGCACGATCCACCAACCCATCCGCGAGATCGGACGCACCGCGGCCAGCACGCTGCTCGCAGCCATGGCTGGCGAAACACCATCCGACAAGATATTCCCGACCCAACTCGTCGTCCGTGGCAGCACTTGGCCCCAGTCGACTCCAACCGATTCCCACTGAACCCAACCAACCATCCAACCAAGGAGGAGAACCCATGTCACATCTCAAGCCCACGGGGTCGCTGCCGAGCTTCAGCCGCCGCACCCTGATCAGAGGCGCCCTGGCCGCCGGGTTAGCCAGCACCGGCGCCGGCTCCCTCGTTGCCTGCGGCGGCGGCGGGGGCAGCAGCTCCGGTGGCGGCACCGTAGGTGGCGAGGTCACCTTGGGCGTGTACCAAGGCGACGAGGTGCCCCGCAAGGCCATGCAGGCGATGATCGACGGCTACGCACACGGCAGCAACGTAAAGATCAACTTCGTCGACCACGAGACCTTCAAGAACAACATCAACAACTACCTGCAGGGCAACCCCGACGACGTGTTCACCTGGTTCGCCGGCTACCGCGCCCGCTTCTTCGCCCAAAATGGGCTGGTCAGCGACCTGTCGGATATCTGGAAGAACTTCGACGGCATGCCCGAGTCGATGAAGAACGCCTCGTCGACCACCGACGGCAAGCAGATCCTCGTGCCATCCACCTACTACCCGTGGGGTGTGTTCTACCGGCCGAGCGTCTGGCAGGCCCGCGGCTACACCGAGCCGAACAGCAAGGCCGAATGGCTGACGCTGTGCGAGAAGATGAAGGCCGACGGCATCATCCCGCTCGCCTTCGCCAACAAGGGTGGCTGGGAGTCGATGGGCACCTTCGACATGATGAATCTTCGCGTCAACGGCTACGACTTCCACGTCTCGCTGATGGCAGGCCAGGAAGCCTGGGACGGTGAGAAGGTCAAGAACGTCTTCAAGACCTGGAGCGAGTTCACGCCGTTCGAGCAGCCGGACGCCAACGGTCGCACTTGGCAGGAAGGCGCCCAGGCGCTGATCAATGAGCAGGCTGGGATGATGACGCTGGGCATGTTCATCGGCCAGCAGTTCGAGACCACGCAGTACGCAGACGATCTCGACTTCTTCATCTTCCCGGAGTTCGACCCGGCCATCGGCGCTGACGTGGTGGAGGCCCCGATCGACGGCTTCATGATGGCCGCCAAACCGAAGAATGAAGCCGGCGCCAAGGACTTGCTGACCTACCTTGCCTCGCCAGAAGCCGTCAACATCACCCTCCAGTTCGACCCCTCGGTGATCGGAGCCAACAGCAACGCTGATCAGACGGCTTACTCCGCCTTGCAGAAGAAGGCCGTCCAAATCATTGGTGAGGCCAAGAACATCTCGCAGTTCCTCGACCGCGACACCCGGCCCGACTTCGCGTCCACCGTAGTCGGCCCGGCCCTGCAGTCGTTCATCCAGAACCCTGCCGACATCGACAAGATCCTCGCCAACGTCGAACAACAGAAGAAGTCGATCTTCGGCTGAGCCATCCAGCTTCGACCCCAGGAGGTACCACCATGTCAACCGCCCAGCCCGCCACCCAGGCGGGCACGGGAGCACCCGCTGGTGGCGGAAAGGTCAAACTCCGTCACCAGCGGATGAACTCCCAAGATCGCACGACCGTCGTCCTGATGGCTGCCATCCCCACCGTGCTGGTGCTCGGGCTGGTCTGGTTCCCAGCGATCAGCTCGGTCATCTTGTCGTTCACAGACTGGAACGGCATCGGCCCGCTGAGCGATATCAACTTCATCGGCTTCAAGAACTACGTCGACATCTTCACCATCTACCCGCCGTTCTGGCCGGCCCTGCAGCACAACCTCATGTGGTTGATCTCGCTCTTCCTGATCTTCACACCGCTGGGCATGCTGCTCGCCGTCCTGGTCGATCGGGAGATCCGGGCCTCCCGGTTCTACCAGACCTCCTTCTACCTGCCGGTCGTCCTGGCCGGCGCGTTGATCGGCTTCATCTGGCAGTTGCTGTTCTCGCGCGATCAGGGCCTCATCAATGCAGTCCTCGGCACGACGATCGACTGGTACGGCAACCCGGAGGTCAACATCTACGCCGCGATGATCGCCAACGGCTGGCGTCACACCGGCTACATCATGTTGCTCTACCTAGCCGGGCTGAAGGGTGTCGACCCCGCCATCCACGAGGCCGCCTCCATCGATGGGGCCAGCCAGATGCAGACGTTCTTCCGGGTCACGTTCCCGGTGATGCGTCCGACCAACATCATCGTCATGGTGATCACCTTCATCGACGCGCTGCGGGCATTCGACCTGGTCTGGATCATCAACCAGGGCCGCAATGGGCTGGAGTTGATCGCGACGCTGGTCACGGCCAATGTGATCGGGGAGGCCAGCCGAATCGGATTCGGATCGGCACTGGCAGCCCTGATGCTGCTGCTGAGTTCGATCTTCATCATCATCCAACTGCGCATCATGGTGAAGGGAGACGACTGACATGGCCACCACCACTACCGCACCAGTCAACGCAACAGGCTGGGACGGTGACATCGAACTTCGCAAGCGGAAGGTTTCACCCGGGCGCGTGGCGCTCTACGTCTTCTTGACGATCATGGCGCTGATGTGGCTGTTCCCGATGCTGTGGGCGGTGTACAACTCACTGCGCGACTATGGCTACACGCTGGAACACGGCTATGTCTCGTTTGGCGGGTTCACCTTGGAGAACTTCCCGAATGCCTGGCGTCGGGGCGGGTTCGCCACCAGCTTCGGCAACTCGGCTGTCATCACCATCGCCGCGGTGGTCTTCACACTCGCCGCGTCGAGCTGCATGGCGTTCGTGCTCGCCCGGGTGAAGTTCCGGTTCAATTTCGCCATGCTTGCCGTCTTCGTGGCCGCCAACCTGCTACCACCGCAATCGCTGCTGATCCCCGTCTACCGGATGTTCCGTTGGGTGCAGTTGCCGGCATGGTTGTCGGATTCGGGTTCGTTGCTCAACACCCACGCCGGTGTCATCCTGATCAACGTCGCCTTCCAGACCGGTTTCTGCACGTTCGTCTTGCGCAACTACATGATCGGGCTTCCCAAGGCGATGTACGAGGCGGCCGAGATCGATGGCGCGTCCTTGTGGCGGCAGTTCTATGGCATCACCCTGCCACTGATCCGACCCGCACTGGCGGCATTGGCGACGCTGCAGGTGGCCTGGATCTACAACGAGTTCTTCTGGGCGACGGTCTTGCTGCAATCCGGTGACAAGATGCCGGTGACCAGCTCGCTGAACAACCTGAAGGGCACCTTCTTCACCGATTTCAACCTGCTCTCTGCCGGCTCGATCATCGCTGCCTTGCCAGTTCTGGTGATCTTCTTCGTCCTGCAGAAGCAGTTCGTCTCTGGTTTGACCTTGGGTTCCGACAAGGGCTGATCATGGGCAAATGGGACGCCGGGCTGCCGTTGGCGGCCCGGCGTCTTGTGCGTTGGTGGCTCTCTTCGGCACAGAACTGATGCCTGCCGATCTGGTGGCCGCCGGCGCCCAGCCGGTGAGCGGACGCGTGCTGGTCCGGGCACTGATCGACTCGGGCCTGCGCGTCCGCAAGGCCGGCTGAACCGACGCTAGCTTCCCCGTTCGCTGCGCAGCGGCGCCCGGTCGCCACGGATCGAGGCGACCATGTCAACCACCCGGCGGGTCGCCCGCACGTCGTGTGCCCGGAAGACCGTGGCGCCCTGCCAAGCGGCCACTGCGGTGGCCGCCAGCGTTCCTTCGAGACGCTCGTCGGCCGGCAGATCAAGGGTCTCACCGACGAAGTCCTTGCGACTGATCGCCATCAGCACCGGGTGACCGAGCGCCAGGAAGCGCCCTGTGGCAGCCACCAGGCGCAGCGAGTCGACCGTCCGCTTGCCGAAGTCGAGGGTGGGGTCGACCAGTACCGCTTCGGACGCCACCCCCGCCGAGACCGCACGCTTGGCACCCTCGGCCAGCCCACTCAGCACATGCTCAACCACGCCATCCCCGGGGCCGTAGTACACCCCCGTCGGATCGGTGCGTGGCGCAAGCCCGCCGGTGTGTGACACGACGTAGCCGGCGCCTTGTTCGGCCGCCACCGCGACCAAGCCGGCGTCCGCCCCCGCCCAGGTGTCGTTGACAAGGTCGACCAGCCCCGCACAGGCGTCCGCCACCTCGGCGCGCCAAGTGTCCAGGCTGATCAACAGCTCAGGGTGCGCCAGGCGCAGTGCCACCAGGAACGGCCGCACGCGATCGATCTCGACGGCCTCGGTGACCCAGTCTCCCTCTTGGCCGGCCCGCACACCGCCGACGTCGATGATGTCCACGCCCTCGGAGATCATGCTCGCCGCCCGGGACAGCGCGTCGTCCAGTTCGAGGTGGCGGGCCGGAGGGTAGAACGAGTCGGGGGTGCGGTTGATGATACCCATCACCGCCGGACGAGCCGCGTCAAACCGTCGGCCGCGGAGCACTAAGGGCGCAGGTTGGGGCAAGGTCATGCTTTCGAGTCTGCCACTGTTGCGCGGCGTCTCCCCCGCAGCCGACGCCAAGGGCGCCCCAGCGAGACCACCGGGACGCCCTCAGGGTTCAAAACTCACATCGCGACGGCGTACGCCTCCCTGCGATGCCGGTTGACCGCGCTCATCACGGCCTTCAGCGAGGCGGTAGTGATGTCCGGGTCGATGCCGACGCCCCAGTGCACCTCGGTCTCACCGTTTTCGACCTCGCATTCGACGTAGGCCGCGGCCTTGGCGTCCCCGCCGGCGGTCAGCGCATGCTCGTTGTAGTCGAGGACGCGCACCTGCACCCCGACTTGGCCCAGCGCGTCCACGAACGCCGAAACCGGGCCGTTGCCCTCTCCGGTGATCACGCGTTCGCTGCCGTCGACCATGATGCGAGCCTTGATCGTTGCCAAGCCGTCTTCCACCGACTCCAGGGTGAATCCCTTGCCCTGGAACGGCTCGGTACGGTTCAGGTACTCGTCGGAGAAGATCTGCCACAGCTGCTCACTGGTGACCTCACCGCCCGCGGAGTCGGTGTGCTCCTGGACGACCCGGCTGAACTCCATCTGCAGCCGCCGCGGCAGCACCAGGGCATGGTCGGCCTTCATCAGGTAAGCCATGCCGCCCTTGCCGGACTGGCTGTTCACCCGGATGACCGCCTCGTAGGTGCGCCCCACGTCGTGCGGGTCGACCGGCAGGTACGGCGCTTGCCAGCCCACCTCGTGGATGGTGACGCGATCCCGGTCGGCCTTGATCTCCAGGTCTTCCAGACCCTTCTTGATGGCGTCCTGATGCGAGCCCGAAAAGGCGGTGTAGACCAGATCACCCGAATAGGGCTGGCGGGCCGGAACCGGCATGCCGGTGCAGTACTCGACGGTACGACGGACCTCGTCGAGGCGGCTGAAGTCGATCTTCGGGTCGATGCCCTGGGTGTACAAGTTCATGCCCATGACCACCAGGTCAACGTTGCCGGTGCGCTCGCCGTGACCGAACAGACAGCCTTCGACGCGCTGGCCGCCGGCCATCAGGCCCAGTTCGCTCGCCGCCACCGAGGTGCCCCGGTCGTTGTGGGTGTGCAGTGAGATGCAGACGTTCTCGCGCGAGTTGATGTGGCGCGAGAAGTACTCGATCTGGTCGGCGTAGGTGTTCGGGGTGCTCATCTCGACCGTGGCGGGCAGGTTGAGGATGATCTCGCGGTCGGCGTCCGGCTGCCAGACATCGATCACGCCGTTGCAGACCTCGACCGCGAACTGGGTCGGGGTCTGGGTGAAGATCTCAGGTGAGTACTGGTAACCGAACTCCACGTCGCGCAGGTACTTCTCGGCGGCGTCGATGACCCAGCGGGTGCCGTCCTGGGCCAGTTGCTTGCACTCGGCCTCGCTCATCCGGAAGACGATCCTGCGGAACAGCTCCGCGGTGGCGTTGTAGAGGTGGATGGTGCCGCGCTGGGCGCCGATCAGCGACTGGGCGGTGCGATCGATCAGGTCGGGACGCGCCTGGGTCAGCACCGAGATCGTGACATCTTCGGGCACCGCATCGGTCTCGATCAGCGAGCGGACGAAGTCGAAGTCGGTCTGGGAGGCGGACGGGAAGCCGACCTCGATCTCCTTGTAGCCCATCCGAACCAGCAGGTCGAACAGCTTGCGCTTGCGTCCGGGGGTCATCGGGTCGATCAGGGCCTGGTTGCCGTCGCGCAGGTCGGTGGACAGCCAGCGTGGTGCCTGGTTGAGGCGCTTGGTCGGCCAAGTGCGGTCTGGCAGGTCGATCGGGATGAACGGGGTGTACCGCTGAAACGGCATCGGGGACGGCTGCTGCACCGGGCGCGACTGCGGCTTGGTGCGGGGCTTGGGATGGTGGATGTTCTGGACGGTCATGATCTGTCTCCTCGGCTACGGGGTGATGGTGGTGGCAGCCAAACACAACAAGACACCGCAGCGAGGAAGACTGCCCTTCAGCAAGTCTCGCTGCGGCGACCAAGGAGCAGCGCAACAGGGGCGCTCATGGGCCAAGCCACGTGACAAGAGTAACCCCGGCCCGCCATCAGTGACAAACCCTCGACAGCGATGGCTTGTCCGCACGCACCCCCTTGAATGCGACACTAACGCGATATATCGTGAGCGTTACGTGATCAACGAAAGGAAAACGAAATGAAGTACGACGAAAAACCTGAGGACTGGCGCGCGAAGGAAGACGCCTCGAATCCCCCGGGTCGGTCGCGATCCGCAGGCCACGGTCGCGAACGGCATGGCTACGGCCCGAGAGGCCCCTTCTTCGAGGAGTTCGATGCACAGTCCCCGTTCGGCCCGGGAGGCCCCTTCCAAGGAGCCCGCATCCGTTCGCGGCGCGCGGGCCGGGTCCGCCGCGGTGATGTCCGCCTGGCGATCCTGGCATTGCTCCTCGAGGAGCCGCTGAACGGCTACCAGATGATCCAGACGGTCAGCGAACGCACGGACGGCGCGTGGCGGCCCAGTCCGGGTGCGGTGTACCCGGCACTCAGCCAACTCGAGGACGAGTGCTTGGTGGAGGCCTTCGACAACGACGGCCAGAAGGCGTTCCGGCTCACCGAGGCTGGACGCACCGCCGCCGACGACGTGGACCCCAAGCCGTGGGAGCTGGTGAACGACTCGGAAGGGATGGCATCGGGGGACGTGACCGACCTGTGGCGTGAGTTCGGAGCACTGGCCGGCGCCGCCAAGGCGGTCGTGGCCTCCGGTTCATCGCAACAGATTCAGACCGCAGCCAAGACCCTCGCCGAGACCAGGAAGCGACTGTTCGGCATGCTGGCCGAAGACGCAGACACTGATCGCTGAGACTGTGCCACCGCCGGCCGGGGTCACACCCCGGCGACGGCCATGGCGGACCGTGCTCAGCGACCGCTCGAGCGTGCCCCCGAGACCGGCAGTTGGCCGTTGTACAGCTGCTGCAGGTTGACCAGCACGAACCCGCGATCCAGCAGCCCGTCGTAGACGCGGCCGGCGGTGCGTCCGGTGTTGGGGTGGATATCGTGCTGCAAGACGACCGATCCTGGGATCGGCTGATCCACCGCGCGTCCGATCAGCACTTCGTCGCTGGGCTGACGCCAATCAAAGGTGTCGACGTCCCACAAGATTGCGGGCTTTCCGGCAACCGCCAGAACCGCCTCGTTGTACTCCCCCCAGGGGGGCCGGAAAACCGTGACGGGCACCCCGGTGGCGGCAAGAATCGCGGCATCGGTTCTGCGCAACTCGTCTGCGGCCTTCGCGACAGTCGTCTTCGACAAGGCAGTATGACTCCAGGTGTGATTCCCGACGACGTGTCCCTCAGCCACCATGCGACGGGCCAGATCGGCGTTGCCGGCAACCCTGGCTCCGATCAGGAAGAAGGACGCGGACGCATGCCGGGCCGCCAACTGGTCCAGGACGCCAGCAGTCAGCTCACCCGGGCCGTCGTCATAGGTCATCGCCACGCACGGCAACAAATCGCAGCCCACCAGGTCGAGGCCGGCTGCCACCGGAGCGGGCGCGATGAAGGGCGCACCCGCGGCGGCCACGACTTGGACACCAAAGACACTCAACAGGGGCTCCGCGACCTCACGGGGAACAGCCCAAGTCGAGGACCGCAGCGTGTCCGTGATCCCCAACGCCGCGAGTTCGGGCGCGTTGAATCCGGCCGGTACGCTGACCAGAAGCGTGCCATTCGGACCGACCTCGGTGCTCTCCAGCAAACCTGCGGTCAACTCCGGACCACCGGGGCCGGCCGCGATGGGAGCGAGACTGAGCAGACCGGCCTGCCGACGCAGCGATTGCGCGATGCCCGCCCACAAGGCCTCGGCCGCACCGGGCGCCCACAGCTGCGCACCCGACCCCCCTTCGCCAGTGCGGGTGTCGAAGTAGAAGACGCGGGACGTGTCGGACGTGACCATGCCGTCTTGCGCCCCGAGCACACGCAGTCGCTGACCCAGGACCGACCCGGACGCGAAGACGATGTCGCACACCACGGCCACACCGCTGCCCCCGATGGGACCCGTCGCCGGATCGGCAACGACCTCGGCAGCCGGCCACGCGGTCGATCCGGTCACGCAGCCGCGTGCAGCCAGGCCCGCCCCTCGTGCGAACACCTTGGGTTGGTACGCAACGCCCACAGACTCGCCACGCAAGGAGACGATGCCGCGAATAGCCTCGACGATCGCAGCGTTACCCGAGCCGGCTCCCGGCAGCTGCTCCCAACGGGCTTGCAGCCCGATTTCATCGTTGCGGAGGCGCCGCTCGACAAGGCCCAATCCGGTCGCCTCGAGTGGTTTGGGCAGACTCGTCGCCTCGGCGAACACCCCCTGCCACTTCGGCGGTGTCCAGTCCGACTCCGGTGCCGGCTCGTTCGCACGCGGAGGGGACCATTCAGCGCCAAGGGCGGTGGCGCAGGAGGTACACCCACCCACCCCGAAAACCATGACCATGAAAGCGGCGGCGATCTCGCGCAGGGTTCGGTTCACGACAGTCGGATCCCCTCGAGCAGTTCCGCCAGCGCGGGCAGGTAGCTGGACAGGTCCTGCACCGCCTGCGCGTCCACCAGCACAGCCGCCCCCTCACCGCCGACCGCGGCAACGAATCGTCGATCGTCCAAGCCGTGCACGACCGTCAGCCCGGACGCCAAGGTCTCCGATCTGGACAGCGAAGGTGCAACATCCCAGGCTTCGGTGTAGCCGACCACCGGTTCGACGGGAACCAAGCGCAATGTCGCGGTCAGCACACCGTCGGGCGTCGACACGTTCACCGTGTCCTTCCCCAGACGCGTCCCTGCCACCTGCCAGCCGGCCGGCACCACCACCGTCGTCCTGCTCTCGATATCCGTTGGTGTCACGCCATCGGCGGTATGCCCGAAGGAGTCCAGCCCTCCCACGAGCAACCACGCAAATGACGCCAACACGACGAGCAACGGCACACCCAAGATCGCCGTGGCCCGGCGACGCCGACTTCGCATCCGCGGGCTCGGCCGCCGCCAGCTTGCCGCGGCATTCATGGCAGCACACTCTAGAGCAGTGCGATCACCGGCTGCGGGAGCATCGCCGAGCGGACTGGGTTCCTCGGCGTGTCAGACCCACGGCGGCAGAGACTCCGTGCATTGGTCCCGGACAGTGCCGCGGAACGGCTGCAGGCTGAGCGCCACGGCGTGCGTCCTGCGAGAATGGGCATCGTCGACGTGGACGATCACTACTCCGCACCAGCCACAACCAGATAGGTGAACACGATGGCCAACCTGAATCGCTCCAATGCCCCGTTCGAACGCCGCATCGGCGCCTCCGCCCCCGATGCGACCGGCATCGTCCACTTGGGGATCGGGCAGTTCCACCGAGCGCACGCGGCCGTGAACACCGCGCTGGCCATGGCCGCCGCCGGCGGCGACTGGGGCATCGTGGGCGTGGCGAACCGCTCGCGCCGCATCATCGACCCGATGATCAACCAGGACTTCTTGTACTCCATCCTGCAACTCAGCCCCGAGGGCACCGACGTGCAATTGGTGGATGTGCACCGCCGACTCTTCGTGGCGGCCGAGCAGCCCGCCGAAGTGCTGGCCGCGATCGCCGACCCCAACCACAAGATCGTCACGCTGACCATCACCGAGAAGGGCTACAACGCTGACGGCGTCACCGGCAGGTTGATGCTCAATTCCCCCGAGATCGCCCCGGGCCTTGCCGGCCCCGACTCCGCAACCGCCCCACTCGCCCAACTTGCCTGGGGCCTGGTCAAGAGGGCCAAGGAGTCACAAGCCCCGATCACCGTGCTGTCCTGCGACAACATGCAGTCGGCCGGCAACACCACCGCCTCGATGGTGCTGCAGTTCCTGGAGGCCGCCAAGGTCGACAGCGAGGTGCTCGACTACGTGGCCGGCCAGGTCAGCTTCCCGAACGCGATGGTCGACCGGATCGTGCCGGGCACCAACGAACAGACCAAGACGCAGGTCGAGCAGATTCTCGGGCTGCGTGATGAGGCCCCGGTGCCAGCCGAAGCCTTCACCATGTGGGTCTTGGAGGATCACTTCACAGCCGGCCGCCCCGCGTGGGAGGCCGCGCCCGGCGTCACCTTCTCCGAAGAGGTCGAGCAGTACGAGTTGGTGAAGCTGCGTCTGCTCAACGGCTCGCACTCGCTGATCGCCTACCTGGGCGGGCTTAGCAACTCCCCGACCATCCCGTCCGCCCGCGACAAGGAGTTCGTCGCCAAGTCGGTGCAGGCCGCGATTCGCAACGAATACCTACCCAGCATCGACCCGCTGCCCCAAGGCTTCGACCCTGATGCCTACATCGCCCAACTCTTCCACCGCTGGCAGAACCACGCGCTCGGCGACAAGACCGCGCGGGTGGGTTCGGACGGGTCGGCGAAGCTGCTGCAGCGCATTCCCGAGCCTGCGCTGCGGATGCTCGACATGGGTGAGATGCCGCACCAGATGGCGCTGACTGCGGCGGCTTGGATCGCCTGCGTCGCGCCGCCCGCCGGCTTCGATCCGGGCCCCATCGCTGCCGAGATGGAAGAGCCGCAGCGCGACAACCTGGCGAAGACCACCGCGGGAGCGAAGGACATCGGGGAGCATGTTGAAAGGATCATGACCGGCGGCTACTTCCCCGCCGAGTTGGGCGAGCGCGCCGAGTTCACCGACCGGATCGCCGAGTTGGTCGAGATCATCACCACCGACGGCGTCGAGGCCGCCGCGAACAACGCACTGGGCGA
>ERZ1645187.1390-NODE-1390-length-22263-cov-7.676378_pt1 | contig 22263 bp, 22 predicted proteins | sample MGYA00575352_ERZ1645187 | MGnify/ENA primary metagenome ERZ1645187 (study PRJEB40837, sample SAMN11349314) | freshwater sediment metagenome | isolation source: river sediment | host: Sediment | place: India: Wazaribad , New Delhi | collected 2017-02-21 ... | reverse complement strand
GCCCGACCTGTCGACCTTCGGCAAGGTGGTCGGCGGCGGCATGCCGCTCGGCGCCTTCGGCGGTCGCCGCGACATCATGGAAAAGATCGCGCCGCTTGGCCCGGTCTATCAGGCCGGCACGCTGTCCGGCAATCCGCTGTCCGTCGCGGCCGGTCTGGTCACGCTGAAGAAGATCGCGGCACCCGGCTTCTACGAGAATCTGGCGGCGAAGACCGGGGCGTTGGTCGATGGCTTGTCCGCCGCCGCCAAGGCACGTGGAGTTACCTTCAGCGCGCAGTCGGTCGGCGGCATGTTCGGCCTTTACTTCGCTGCGGCCTGCCCGACCTCGTATGCCGAAGTGATGGCCTGCGACAAGGATGCCTTCAATCGCTTCTTCCACGCCATGCTCGAGAAAGGAATCTATCTGGCGCCGTCGGCCTTCGAGGCCGGCTTCGTCTCGGCGGCCCACAGCGATGCCGACATCGCCGCGACCGTGGCGGCGGCCGATGCGATTTTCGCCACCCGCTGAAACTCGGCGCTGACGGGACGGCACAGCGGGCGCCATGTTCAACCTGACGCGCTACTTCTCGACGCTGTCCTTCATCTTCATCGCGCTGGCGAGCGGCCTGGTCGGCGCCTATTTCGAGAACGAAACCGTCCGCAATACCGTGCTGGCGGTCCTGACGCTGCTGTTCCTGTTCCAGCTGTTCGTCGTGCGTCGCGCGCAAGGCATTCTCGACAAGCAGAGCGCAGCGCTCGAACAGGTGAATCGCGAACTCGATGATCGCGTGCGGCTGCGTACGCGCGAGCTGCAGGCCGAGGTCGTCGAGCGTCGCAATGCCGAGGCGCGCCTCGACCACCTCGCCCACCACGATCCGCTCACCGGCCTGCCGAACCGGCTGATGTTCATCGAAAACCTCAAGCACAGCATCGCCCTGGCCTCGCGCGGCACCCGCCAGCTCGCGGTGCTGTTCATCGACCTCGACCGCTTCAAGGAAGTCAATGACACGCTCGGCCACGCGGTCGGCGACGAGTTGCTGATCGCCGTGACGCATCGCCTCGCCGGCCACCTGCGCAGCTCGGACACGCTGGCGCGGCTGGGCGGCGACGAATTCGTCTGCGTCCTCGAGGACATCAAGGATGCCAGTGAAGCCGGCCGCGTCGCCGACAAGCTGATCGGCCTGCTGTCCCAGCCGTTCAACATCCTCGAGCACGAATTGTTCGTCTCCGCCAGCATCGGCATCTGTCTCTACGATGCCGATGGCGACGATGTCGATACGCTGGTGCGCAATGCCGACACGGCGATGTACCAGGCCAAGGCCAACGGCCGCGGCTGCAGCTATTTTTATTCGCCGGAAATGACGGCCTATGCGCGCGAGCGCAACCGCATCGAGGCGCTGCTGCGCCGCGCGATCGAGGCCGACGAACTCGCCGTGCATTACCAGACCAAGGTCTCGCCGGACGGCAGGCCGACCGGCGCCGAGGCATTGCTGCGCTGGCACAGTGCCGAACTGGGCAGCGTCGCGCCGGTGCGCTTCATTCCGCTCGCCGAGGAAACCGGCATCATCGTCCCGGTGGGCGAATGGATCCTGCGCCAGGTTTGCCGGCAGATGGTGGCGTGGCGCGCGGCGGGCCTGACGGTGCCGAAGGTCTCGGTCAATCTCTCGGTCAAGCAGATCGAGCGCATCGACATCGTCGCGCTGGTTCGCTCGGTGCTCGTCGAGACCGGTCTCGATCCGGCTACGCTCGAACTGGAAATCACTGAATCCGTGATCATGAACATCGAGGATTCGCTGACGATCCTCGACAACCTGCACCGGCTTGGCGTGCATCTTGCCATCGACGATTTCGGCACCGGCTATTCCTCGCTCTCCTACCTGAAAAAACTGCCGGTCAATACGCTCAAGATCGACCGTGCCTTCGTCATCGGCATCGGCAGCAATTCAGGTGACGAGGCGATCATCGACACGATCGTTTCGCTGGCGCGCAGCCTTGGCCTGACCACGGTCGCCGAGGGTGTCGATAGCCAGCAGCAGCTCGACTACCTCAAGGCGCTCGGCTGCGACGAGATCCAGGGCTACTTTTTCAGCCAGGCTGTGCCCGCGGATGAATTCGCCGCGAACTGGCGGCGCATGACTGCCAGATAAAAGTCGGCGCTGGCGAGACGGCACCCGGAAAGACGATGCGCACCTTTTTCCTCACCCGCTACTTCACGATCCTGTCCTTCGTGCTGATCGTGCTGGCCGGCGGGGTGCTCGGCCATTTCGTCCATCGCCAGGAGTCGGCCCAGCTGCTGCACGGAGCCGAGGCGCGCAACGTCGCCTCCACGCACATCTTTCGCAACGCGCTGTGGGGCGATTTCGCACCACTGACTGCGCCGGGCGTGGCTACGACACCGGATACCTTGCGCGGACTGGCGGAACGGCACAGCCTGCAGGCCAAGGTCGCGAACCTGATGCGCGACACGGAGATCATCAAGGTCAAGGTTTACAACCTCGACGGCGTGACCGTGTTCTCGAGCGACCCGAAGCAGACGGGGGAGGACCGGCGCAACAACCCCGGTTTCGTTGCGGCCGCCAGCGGCAAGGTGACCACCGAGCTCACCCATCGCAACGAGTTCGATGCCTTCGAAGGAGCCCGGAGCGACATCGACATCATCTTCAGCTACGTGCCGGTGCACGACGGGGAGCGCATCGTCGGCGTGCTCGAGGTCTATCAGGACGTCACGCATTTCGTGAGCGCGGTCGAAGCAGCGCGGCACACGATCTGGCTGTCCGTGCTCGCCGTGCTGACCGTGCTTTATCTGCTGCAGCTGGTGATCGTTCAACGCGGCCAGCGCTTGTTGTTTGTGCAGGCCGACGCACTGGCCGCGGCCAACCGCGATCTCGACCTGCGCGTGCAGGAACGCACCAAGGCGTTGCAGGCCGAGATCGTCGAGCGCCGCAATGCCGAGGCGCGCCTTGATCATCTCGCCCACCATGACCCGCTGACCGGATTGCCGAACCGCCTGATGTTCATCGAGCAGTTGCGCCACAGCATCGGACTCGCGGAGCGCGGCAAACGCCAGCTCGCGGTGTTGTTCATCGACCTCGACCGCTTCAAGGAAGTCAACGACACGCTCGGCCACGCGGTCGGCGACGAGTTGCTGATCGCCGCGACGAAACGGCTGGTCGGTCACCTGCGCCGCTCGGACATGCTGGCACGCCTCGGCGGCGACGAATTCATCTGCACCATCGAGGATGTCCGGGACGTGCATGAAGTCGGCGTCGTCGCCGACAAGCTGATCGAATTGCTGTCGCAGCCCTTCCTGATCGGCGAATATGAGCTGTTCGTCTCGGCCAGCGTCGGCATCTGTCTCTATCCGAACGATGGCGACGACGTCGATACGCTGGTGCGCAATGCCGACACGGCAATGTACCAGGCCAAGGCCAACGGCCGCGGCTGCAGCTATTTTTATTCGCCGGAAATGACGGCCTATGCGCGCGAGCGCAACCGCATCGAGGCGCTGCTGCGCCGCGCGATCGAGGCCGACGAACTCGCCGTGCATTACCAGACCAAGGTCTCGCCGGACGGCAGGCCGACCGGCGCCGAGGCATTGCTGCGCTGGCACAGTGCCGAACTGGGCAGCGTCGCGCCGGTGCGCTTCATTCCGCTCGCCGAGGAAACCGGCATCATCGTCCAGCTTGGCGAGTGGGTTCTGCGCCAGGCCTGCCGGCAGATCATGGCCTGGCGACAGGCGGGCATCGTCGTGCCGCGCGTATCGGTCAACCTGTCGGTCAAGCAGATCCAGAATTCCGACATCGTCGATACGGTGCGAACCGTGCTGGCCGAAACCGGGCTCGAGCCCGCAGCCCTCGAACTGGAAATCACCGAGTCCGTGATCATGAACATCGAGGATGCGCTGGACATCCTCGAACACCTGCACGGCCTCGGCATCCATCTGGCCATCGACGATTTCGGCACGGGCTACTCCTCGCTCGCCTACCTGAAGCGCCTGCCCGTCAATACGCTGAAGATCGACCGTGCCTTCGTCACCGGCATCGGTGAAAACGCCGGCGACGAGGCGATCATCCGCACCATCGTCGCACTCGCCCGCAGCCTCAAGCTGACCACGGTCGCCGAGGGTGTCGAGAACGCGCTGCAGGCCTCCTTTCTGGCGGCACATGGCTGCGACGAAATCCAGGGTTACTATTTCGGCAAGCCGCTGCCGGCCGATGCGTTCGCCGCGGCGTGGCAACCAATGCCGCCACCGGTTTGAACTTACGAGGGCGCGTGCCGTCCTACCAGCGCCGACTTTTCTAAATTGCAGGGCTCGATCATGTCCCCACTGTTGCGCCGTTTCCTCATCGTCATCACCGTGCTGGCGATCAGCGCCATCGCCATCGGCTGGTTCACCCGCCCGAAACCGACCCCGGTCAGGCTCCACACCATCGCGGCAGGCAAGGTCGAGGCGACGCTCGCCAACACGCGCGCCGGCACGGTCGAGGCCTGCCAGCGCACCAAGCTCTCGACCATCATGGGTGGGCGCATCGAGATCCTGAACGTCAAAGAAGGCGACCGCGTCAAGAAGGGCCAGTTGCTGCTCAAGCTGTGGAACGACGACCAGCAGGCACAGCGCACGCTCGCGCTCGCCCAGCGCGACCTCGCGCGCCAGCGCATCGGCGAGGCCTGCACGCTGGCCGCCAACGCCGCGCGCGAAGCCGCGCGCATCACCCAACTGCGCAAGGACGGCTTCGTCTCCATCTCGCGCGAGGAACAGGCGCGCGCTGAAGCGGACGCGAAACAGGCGAGCTGCGCGACGGCAAAGGCGGACGTCACGCAGGCCGAGGCGCGCGTGCGCGTGACCGAGATCGAGCAGGGCCGCATCGCGCTCTACGCGCCTTTCGACGGCACCGTCGCCAAGATCGTCGGCGAGGTCGGCGAATACTCGACGCCTTCGCCCCCCGGCGTGCCGACGCCGCCGGCCATCGACCTGATCGACGCTTCCTGCCTCTACGTCAAGGCGCCGATGGACGAGCTCGACGCACCGAAGATCCATCCGGGCCAGACCGTGCGCATCCGCCTCGACGCCTACGCGAACCGCGTGTTCGACGGCCGCGTGAAGCGCGTCGCGCCCTACGTGACGGCCGTCGAGAAGCAGGCGCGTACCGTCGATGTCGAGGTCGATTTTCTCGCGCCGGACGAAGCGCAGGGCCTGCTGGTCGGCTACAGCGCCGACGTCGAGATCCTGCTCGAGGCGCGCGACAACGTGACGCGCATCCCGACGGCCGCGTTGCAGGAAGGCAATCGCGTGCTGCTGTTCGGTGCCGATGGCAAGCTGGAGGCGCGCCAGGTCAAGCCGGGGCTGGCCAACTGGGAATACACCGAAGTGCTTGAAGGGCTGGCTGCCGGCGACCGCATCGTGCTCTCGCTCGAGAAGGAGGGCGTGAAGGCGGGTGCGCGGGCCATTGAAGACAAGGGCGAAAAGAAGTAAATGCCGCTCATCGAATTGACGGGCATCGAGCGCGTCTTCACGCTCGGCGACAGCGCGGTGCATGCGCTGGCGAACCTCGACTTGAGCATCGAAGCCGGCGAGTACGTCGCCGTGATGGGCCAGTCGGGCTCCGGCAAGTCGACCCTGCTCAACCTGCTCGGCCTGCTCGACCGGCCGGACGCCGGCACCTACCGGCTCGAAGGCCGTGACGTGACGACGCTGACCGCTGACGAGCAGGCGCGCGTGCGCCGCGAACGCATCGGCTTCGTGTTCCAGAGCTTCCATCTGGTGCCGCGCCTCACTGCCGCCGAAAACGTTGCCCTGCCGCTGATGCTGGCCGCCCTCGAACCCGCCGAGCGCGCCCGGCGGGTCGACAAGGCGCTGCAGGATTTCGGCCTTGCCAATCGCGCCGACCATCGCCCCGACCAGCTCTCCGGCGGCCAGCGCCAGCGCGTCGCGATCGCGCGCGCGACGATCATGCAACCGGCGGTGATCCTCGCCGACGAGCCGACCGGCAACCTCGACCGCGCCACCGGCGAGGAAGTCGTCCATCTGCTCGAAGCGCTGAACGCCAGCGGCGTTACCCTGATCATGGTGACGCACGATGCCGCGCTCGGCGCGCGTGCCGGCCGGCGCGTCGTCATGCAGGACGGCCGCAAGCTGTCGGACGGCTGAGGGAGGGCGCGTGAGGCCTGTCGACACCCTGCGCTTCGCCACGCGTGCGGCGACCGGTTATCCGCTGCGCACCTTCCTGATGGTCCTGGCGATGAGCATCGGCGTCGCGGCCGTGGTGGTGCTGACCGCGCTCGGCGACGGCGCGCGCCGCTACGTCGTCAACGAGTTCGCCTCGCTCGGCAGCAGCCTCGTCATCGTCCTGCCCGGCCGTTCCGAAACCGGCGGCTTCAATCCCGTGAACGCGGTAACCAGCACGCCGCGCGATCTCACCGTCGAAGACGGCCAGGCCATCATCCGCGCTCCGGCCGTGCTGCGCACCGCACCGATCGCCATCGGCACCTCGGAAGCGGTGTTCAATGGCAAGCTGCGCGATGTCACCATCGTCGGCACCACGGCCGACTATCTCAAGTTGCGCCGCATGGACCTCGCGCAGGGCCGCTTCCTGCCGGTCGAGGATCCCAATGCGGCGGTCGCGGTGATCGGCGCGAAGATCCAGAGCGAGCTGTTCGGCAGCGAGTCGGCCATCGGCAAGGTGCTGCGCATCGGCGACCGGCGCGTGCGCATCATCGGCGTGCTGGCCAGCACCGGGCAGGGGTTGGGCATGAACGCCGACGAAGTGGTGATCCTGCCGGTCGTGGTGGCGCAGGCGATGTTCAACAGCAACACGCTGTTCCGCATCCTCGTCGAGGCCAGGGACCGGACGCTGATCGAGCAGGCCAAGGCACAGACCACGGCGCTCCTCAAGGAGCGCCACGACGGCGAGGAGGACGTTACCGTCATCACGCAGGATGCCGTGCTGGCCACTTTCGACCGCATCCTCGGCACGCTGACGTATGGGGTGGCCGGCATTGCCGCGATCAGCCTCGCCGTGGCCGGTATCCTTGTCATGAACGTGATGCTGGTTGCCGTTACGCAGCGTACCGGCGAAATCGGTTTGCTCAAGGCGCTGGGTGCCGAGGGCAAGGCCATCCGTAATGCTTTCCTCGCCGAAGCAGCGCTGCTGTCGGCGGCCGGGGCCGTGACCGGCTACCTGCTCGGGCAGGCCGGGGCTTTCGCCCTGCGCACGGCGGTACGGGTATTGCCGGCCTATCCGCCCGATTGGGCCGTGGTCGCCGCGCTCGGCACGGCGCTTGTCACCGGCCTGCTGTTCGGCGTCATGCCGGCGAATCGCGCGGCGCGGCTCGACCCGGTGCAGGCGCTGATGAAGCACTGATCCTGCGATGCGCTCCGCCGACCTCTTCACGCTGTCGACCCGCTCGCTGACCGCGCACCGGTTGCGCAGCTTCCTCACGCTGCTGGGCATCGCCGTCGGCATCGCGGCGGTGATTCTGCTCACCAGCATTGGCGAGGGCGTGCATCGCTTCGTGCTCAACGAGTTCACACAGTTCGGCACCAACGTCATCGAGATCGCGCCGGGCAAGACCAAGGCGAGCGGCGGACCGGGCGGCCTGCAGACCACCGTGCGCCTGCTGACGCTCGAGGATGCGCGTGCGCTCGAACGCGTGCCGGGTATCGTCGCCGTGACCCCGAACGTCTGGGGCAATTCCGAGGTCGCCGCCAACGGCCGCTTGCGCCGCACCACGATCCAGGGTGTCGGCCCCGGCACGCTGGAGATCATGAAGATGACGATGCAGGGTGGCACGTTCCTGCCGCAGGAAGCCTTCGAGCATGCACGGCCCTTCGCCGTGCTGGGACCGAAGCTCAAGCAGGAACTGTTCGGCAGCGACAACGCCCTCGGCCAGCGCCTGCGCATCGGCGGCATGCAGTTCCGCATCGTCGGCGTGGTTGCGCCGAAGGGCCAGTTCCTCGGCATGGACCTCGACGACACGGTGTTCATCCCGACGGCGCGGGCACTCGAGCTCTACAACCGCGAGGGGTTGATGCGCATCCACCTCACCTACCGCGAAGGCCTGCAGGCCGGCGACGTCGCCGCGGCCGTAAAGTCGGTGCTGGCGGGACGGCACGGCCGCGAGGATTTCACGCTGACGACGCAGGAGGACATGCTGCGTACCCTGTCGAAGATCCTCAATGTGCTGACCATGGCGGTCGGCGCGCTCGGCGGCATCTCGCTGCTCGTCGGTGGTGTCGGCATCGTCACGATCATGACAATAGCCGTCACCGAACGCACCAACGAGATCGGCCTGCTGAAAGCCCTGGGTGCAAGGGAACGGACCATCCTCGGCATCTTCCTCAGCGAGGCGGTTGCACTTTCCGCGCTTGGCGGCGTGGTGGGCCTTGCGCTCGGCATCGGCATCGCACAGCTTGCCCACCTGCTGTTTCCTGCGCTGCCGGTACAGACGCCGCTGAGTTTCGTGGTGCTGGCCGAGGCGGTCGCTATCCTGATCGGCCTTGCCGCCGGCGTGCTGCCGGCACGCCGTGCCGCACGGCTCGATCCGGTCGAGGCGCTGCGGGCGGAATGAAGCCCCGGGCTATTTGAGCCGACAGGCGTTGGCAGCCGTCTCGTCGATCTCGACGCACCGCCGCGTCAGGGCGATCTGCCGGAGCTCGGCATAGCCGATGCCGCAGCAGCTTTCACCCTCGATCAGCAGCTCGCGCTCGCCTTCCTCGTTCTGGACGACGATTCCGAGCGGGTGGATTTCGACCTGCAGCGTGTATGCCATGGCGATATGCTATCCCACTTTGGACGACAGGTGGAATCGGCCGGCACGCAGGGCATTTCACCGCAAGGAGTGTCACGCTAGGGCATGGATGGCGAATCCGATCAGGAACAGCCCGCAGCCCCACTCGATCAGCTTCCTGCCGCGACGGTAGAGGTGCGCGACGCGCGCGCTCGAAAACATCAGGGCAACGCTGCCGTACCAGAGCGTACCGACCAGCCCGACCATGACCACCAGCGCCAACATCGTTTGCAGGCTGGCTTGCTCCGGCACGGCCCCGGCGAACACGGACACATAGAACATCATCGAATTGGGGTTGGCCAGATTGGTCACGATGCCGTCGCGCAGGGCCGATGCGAAACCGGGCGGCCGGGCACCGGCGATCGAGGTGCCCGGCGCGGCAGATCGCCCAGATCGTCGGATGAGCTTGAGCCCGAGCCAGATCAGGTAGGCGGAGCCGAGCATCTTCACCAGCCAGAACAGCAGCGGTACCACGGTATTGAGCAGACCGATGCCGAACACCGAGATCGTGGCCCAGAGCAGGTTGACGAGGGCGATCCCCGCGACCATCGACAGCGCCTCGTGACACGTCGTCGCTGCCGCCCGGTGTGTGACCGCCACGAAGTTCGGCCCCGGGCTCATCACGCCCGCGAAGCAGACGGCGGCGGCGGAAAGCACGGCGGCAGTATCGGGCATGGCGGGAATCTCGTTGGCGACGGACGCATGTTGCCGCCGCGGCATTGATACGTCCAATACTCATCAATGAATGCTACGATATCTTGAAAGTATCAAACCGCCATGATCAATTTCCGCCTGATCCGTCATCTCTGGCTGTTTCTGGCCGTCGCCGAGGAGCGGCATTTCGGCCGGGCCGCAAAGCGACTCGGCATGGCCCAGCCACCCTTGACCGCCCAAATCCAGGCGCTTGAACAAGCCCTCAAGGTCAAGTTGTTCGAGCGCTCCCGTCGCGGTACCTGCCTGACGCCGGCAGGCGCGGCGATCCTGCCGGCCGTCAGGAAATTCGCCGAACAACTGGAGCGACTCGAACTGGCCGTGCGCGAGGCGGCCAGCGGCCAGCGCAGCGTGCTGACCATCGGTGCCATCACCTCCGCCATGGTCGAGGTGCTGCCTCCCCTGGTTGAGAAGCTGAAAGCGGCGTATCCCGACATCACCATCGCCATGCGCGAGATCGACAGCGTCGAAGCAGCTCCCTTGCTGCAGGCCGGTGACATCGATCTGGCCTTCGCGCGGCTCGAGGGTGATCTCGGTGCGGGGATTCGCTCGCTCCCCTTGCGGGAAGACCGGCTGGCCGTCGCACTGCCGGGCGAGCATCCGCTGGCGGGAAAGTCGCGCATCCGGCTGGCCACTCTCGCCAACGAGGATTTCGTGATGTTCTATCGCCGCGTCAGCCCCGTCTACTACGACAACCTGATCGCGATCTGCCGCGCCGCCGGTTTTGCGCCGCGCATCGTCCACGAAGTCAGCTCCGTGGCTTCCCAGATAGCCTACGTCAGCTGCGGCCAAGGCATCGCCCTCGTGCCCGCAGCCATGAAAAAGCTGGCCCCCGCGACCGTGGTCATGCGTCCCCTCGCCGAGAAAACGAGCGTCGTGACGACCGCGGTGGCATGGAATGCCACCCGGGAAAATCCGCTGGTCGCGGCGACGATCGATGTCTTGAAATCAGGTTAACAAACGCGCTTGGCGAGGTGTTCGACAAGATCGGCTGAGCGTTGGAAGTCGGCAGCGTTGTCAAACTAAAACTCGGCGCTGGTGGGACGGCAGTCGACCTAAAGTCGACAGTCATGCAGTCATGATTTGATTGCCTTGTATTCCTCTGCCAACTTGTCCAGGAACATGAACAGCTTTGCATTCATGTCGGAATAGTCGTTTTGCCTGAGTGCTTCCGCCTGCTGAACGAACCTGTGATGGGTAAGCGTTTCGAGCGCCGGATCGGCATTGGCGATCAGTAGCTCGATGACCTCCGGATTGAACTCCATGTGACACTGAAAGCCATAGACGAGCTTGCTGTATTCGACGATCTGCCGCGGACAACCTTCGCTGTAAGCAATGATCTTCGCTGCGGGCGTCAAGCCGGGCATGTCGTTGTGCCAGTGTCCTACATCCAAGCTGTCGCCGAAATGGGCGAACTTTTCGTTGACGCGTCCATCATGCGTGAGGCAAATCGGAAACTTGCCGATTTCCTTTTCCGGACTATGGCCGAATCTGGCACCCAATGCCTCACCAATCAGTTGTGAACCGAGGCAAACCCCGATCACCACCCGGCTGGCTGCGACACACCGGGCGATCAGCGAATTCTCCGCCGCCGCATCGAAGTGGGGACACTCAGCTTTCGTTGTTGCGGGGGACTGCGGCCCACCCATCACGATCAAGAAATCGATCCCATCGGCGGACATTGGCAAGGGCTCGCCCTGGTAGACGCGGGAATAGGTAATGTTGTGACCGCGGCTTTGCGCCCACGCCGCATAAGCGCCCGGCGCCTCGAATGACTCATGAACAATGAAGTGAATACGCATAGCGAATTCCAGCCATAGTCGTTAGATGCGCGATTATCACTTGATTATCCGTTTCTGGTCGAACCGCGACAGTCGTTTCAGTGCGCTTCGTCCCAGTTGGCGCCGACGCCCACTTCCGCGAGTAGCGGCACGGCCAATTTGGCAACGCCGGCCATCAGCGGTGGCAGGGATTGCCCGACGATGTCCAGTTCGCCTTCCGGCACTTCGAGGACGAGTTCGTCATGCACTTGCAGGATCAGTTTCGCCTGCAGCTTTTCATGATCGAGCCAGCCCTGCACGGCGATCATCGCCAGCTTGATGAGGTCGGCGGCGGTGCCCTGCATCGGCGCGTTGATCGCGGCGCGTTCGGCCCCCTGACGGCGGCCGACATTGCTGGAGCGGATGTCGGGTAGCCAGAGGCGGCGGCCGAAGACGGTCTCGACGTAACCGCGTTCCTTCGCCTGGGCACGGGTGTCTTCCATGTAGCGGGCCACGCCGGGATAGCGCGCGAAGTAGCGATCGATGTAGGCCTGCGCGGTGCCGCGTTCGACGTCGATCTGCTTGGCGAGGCCGAAGGCGGACATGCCATAGATCAGGCCGAAGTTGATCGCTTTCGCGGCGCGGCGCTGGTTGTCGCTGACTTCGAGCGGCGTGATGCCGAACACTTCGGCGGCGGTGGCGCGATGCACGTCCTCGCCGCGCGCGAAGGCGTCGAGCAGCCCCTTGTCGCCGGAGAGGTGGGCCATGATGCGCAGTTCGATCTGCGAATAGTCGGCGCTGACGAGACGGCACCCGGCCGGCGCGACGAAGGCGGCGCGGATGCGGCGGCCTTCCGGTGTGCGGATCGGGATGTTCTGCAGGTTGGGATCGGAGGAGGCGAGCCGGCCGGTGACGGCGACCGCCTGCGAATAGCTGGTATGCACGCGGCCGGTGTGCGGGTTCACCATCTTCGGCAGCTTGTCGGTGTAGGTGCCCTTGAGCTTGGCGAGCGTGCGGTGTTCCAGCAGGCACTTGGGCAGTGGGTAGTCCTCGGCCAGCTTGACCAGCACTTCCTCGTCGGTCGAAGGCGTGCCCGAGGCGGTCTTCTTCACCACCGGCAGTCGCTGCTGCGTGAACAGGATCTCGGCGAGCTGCTTCGGCGAGTTGAGGTTGAAGGGCTGGCCGGCTAGCTGGTGCGCTGCCGCTTCGATTTCCATGAGGCGGCGGCCGAGCGCCACGCTTTGCTGTGCGAGCGCCTGCGTGTCGATCAGCACGCCATGGCGTTCCATGCGGTAGAGGATCGCCGCGACCGGCAGTTCGATGTCGCGGTAGAGTCGTTCGAGTTTTTCCTCCTGAACCAGCCGCGGCGCGAGCACCTGATGCACGCGCAGCGTGACATCGGCATCCTCGGCGGCGTACTGTGTCGCGCGCTCGATGGCCACCTGGGAGAAGGAAATGCGATTGACGCCCTTGCCGGTGACGTCGTCGTAGCTGATCGTCGCGAGGCCGCAGTGGCGTTCGGCCAGCGAACCGAGTTCGTGCGACTGGTCGGATTCGAGCACGTAGGATTCGAGCAGTGTGTCCTCGGCAATCCCGGCCAGTGCGATGCCGTGGTTGGCGAAGACGTGGCGGTCGTACTTGAGGTGCTGGCCGATCTTCTTGTGTTTGGCCGATTCGAGCCAGGGCTTGAGCTTGTGCAGGACATCGTGCAGCGGCAGCTGGTCGGGCACGCCGGCATAGTGATGTGCCAATGGCAGATAAGCCGCCTGGCCGGGTTCGATGCAGAACGACATGCCGACGAGCTTCGCCTGCATCGGCTCGAGCGCGGTCGTCTCGGTATCGAGCGCGACGAGTTCGGCGTGATTCAGACGCTGCAGCCAAGCGTCGAGTTGCACCGGGGTGAGGATGCATTCATAGCCCGAACGATCGGTGTCCGTCGTGTCGTGGGTTTCGAAAGTCGGCGCTGACAAGACGGCACCTGCTGCTGCTTTTCTTGGTCGGGCCGGTGCTTTTTCCGGGGCTTCCCCATTCAGTTCGCGCAGCCAGGTCTTGAAGTCGAGGTCGGCGTAGAGCACCTTGAGCTTGTCGGCGTCGGCAACGGCGGGCGTGAGTTCGATAGCGCCAAGCTCGAGATCGCAGGCGACAGTGACGAGCTTTTTGCCGAGCGGCAGGAAGTCGAGATGTGCGCGCAGGTTTTCGCCGACCACGCCGCCGATCTCGTGGGCGTGGTTAACGATTTCATCCAGCGAGCCGTACTGGCTCAGCCACTTCACGGCGGTCTTGGGGCCGACCTTGGCGACGCCGGGCACGCCATCCACCGCGTCGCCGACCAGCGCCAGGTAATCGACGATGCGTTCGGGCGGCACGCCGAACTTGGCCGCCACGCCGGCCGGGTCAAGCGTTTCCTCGCTCATGGTGTTGACCAGCGTGACGTGCTGGTTCACCAGTTGCGCGAGATCCTTGTCGCCGGTGGAGATCACGCAGTCCTCGCCGCGCGCGGTGGCCTGCGCCGCCAGCGTGCCGATCACGTCGTCGGCTTCGACACCTTCGATGCAGAGCAATGGCCAGCCGAGCGCGCGGATGGCTGTGTGCAGTGGTTCGATCTGCGCGACGAGGTCGTCGGGCATCGGCGGGCGATGCGCCTTGTACTCGGGATACCAGTCGTCCCGGAAGGTCTTGCCCTTGGCGTCGAAGACCACGGCGCGCTTGTCGGCGCCGGGGTAGTCATTGACCAGCCGGCGCAGCATGGCCAGCACGCCCTTGATGGCGCCGGTCGGGGCGTTGGCGTGGTTGCGCAGGTCGGGCAGCGCGTGAAAAGCGCGGTATAAATAGGAAGACCCGTCAACCAGTAAGAGCATGAGGGAAGACTGAAAATGACCGCAAAGGACAAGTTGCCGAAAATTGCCGATCCGCGGCTGGCGGCGCCGGCATCGTCGTCACGCGAGGCGTGGCGGGTGTTCGGCATTATGTCAGAGTTCGTCGAGGCGACCGAGCGGCTGGCGGGCATCCGGCCGGCGGTGTCGATCTTCGGCAGCGCCCGCGTCAAGCCGGATTCGCCCTACTATCAGCTGACCGAGCGGATTGCCCGGTTGCTCTCGGATTCCGGCTTTTCGGTAATTTCCGGCGGTGGCCCCGGCGTGATGGAGGCGGCCAACAAGGGCGCGTATTTCGGCAGGAGCCCCAGCATCGGCCTCAACATCCAGCTGCCGATGGAGCAGAAGTCCAATCCCTATCAGGACATCTCGCAGAGCTTCCGGCACTTCTTCGCGCGCAAGTACATGTTCGTCCGCTTCGCCGCCGCCTATGTGGTGATGCCCGGCGGCTTCGGCACGGTCGACGAGCTGCTCGAATCGCTGACGCTGATCCAGACCAACAAGACGCCGCGCATGCCGCTGATCCTGGTCGGTGACGGTTTCTGGAGCGGCCTCGTCGACTGGTTCAGGGACCGGCTGGTGGCTGAAAGGATGATCAACCCCGAGGACATGGACCTGATCCGGGTCATCGACGAGCCGGAGGCCATCGTCGCGGCGATCTTCAAGCATTACGAAACGCGTGGCTTCGAGCGCGTCCCGGCCGAGCACGATCTGCTGCTGAATTTGTAGATACAATCAGTGCATTCCCATCCAGTTTCCACTCATAGCCATGCGCATTTTCCTGACTGCCTCGCTGCTTGCCGCCTTCGCCCTGACCGCCGCCGCGCAGCAGCGTCCCGCCGACCTGCAGCCGTTGCCGGAGCCGCCGCCCCCGCCGCCGGGCATGGCGGATACCTCGCTTGAACCGCAGGTCACGATCCGCAAGCAGGGCGAGGACAAGGTCGAGGAATACCGCATGAACGGCCGGCTTTACATGATCAAGGTGACGCCACCGCACGGCAAGCCCTATTACCTCGTCGATCGCAAGGGTACCGGCAGCTTCACGCAGGAAGAGACCGCCGTCGGCGACAAGGGCATTTCGGTGCCGATGTGGGTCATCCACACTTTTTAAGCTAGATGCAGGCCCGCCGCTTGCCGGCCGCGCGTGGCGCGTTCTGGCTGTTTGAAGGACTCCGGCTGTTTCGCCGCAATCCGCCGCTGATCACTGCGCTGACACTCGTCTATCTGCTGGTCGTGCAGCTCCTCACGGGCGTGTTGCCGGGCATCGGCCCGATCCTGCTGCCGCTGTTGCTGCCGGTCATGACGCTGATCGTCGCCAACGGCTGCCGGCTCGTCGACCTGAATCAGCGCCCCGACAAGGCCGGCCTGCTGCACGGCGTGGCGGGCAACTTTCCCGCGATGCTCCGGCTCGGCGGACTGCAACTGTTCGGCGCCGTGCTGGTGATCCTGCTGAGCATGCTTTTGAATGGCGGCGACGATCCCTTTTCGACCCCGCTGACCTTGCCCTCTCCTCAAGATGCGCCCAACATGGGCGAAGGCGCCGGGAACGGTGCGGCCGCCGCCGAAGCCGCCGCACAGGCCGCGCTGCTCGGCAAGCTGATGGAGGTGCTGCTGCTGGCGACGCCGCTGATCGTTGCCTTCTGGTTCGCGCCCTTCCTCGTCGGCTGGGATCGTGTCGGGCCGGTCAAGTCGCTGTTCTTCAGCGTGGTGGCGAGTCTGCGCAACTGGCGCGCGATGTTCATGTTCGCCGCAGCGGGCATCGCCGTCGCGGGCATCCTGCCCGGCTTCATTCTCATCGTCATCGGGCAGATCTCCGGCATGGCGCTTTCAGCCGCCTTCATCGCCCTGCGCATGATTCTCGTCTTCCTCGTCGCGCCGGTTCTGACGGCGAGCATCTACGTCAGCTACCGCGACATCTTCCAGCCATCCGTCGATACGAATGCCTGATCCTGGCAGCCCCCTTGGCATCCTCGGCGGCACCTTCGATCCGGTTCATCTCGCCCACTTCGCGCTTGCGCGCGCCGCGCTCGACCGGCTCGGCATCGCACAAGTGCGCTGGATCCCGGCGGGCCATCCGCCGCACCGCGCCGTGCCGCAGGCCACGCCGGAAGACCGGCTGGCGATGGTGCGACTGGCCATTGCCGCCGAACCCCGCTTCGTGCTCGATGCCAGCGAAGTCAGCAGCAGCGCGCCGAGCTTCACCGTTCATACACTGGAACGCCTGCGCCGGACATTCGGACCCGCCAAGCCGCTCGTGCTGCTGATGGGCGCCGATGCATTTCGCGGCTTGCGGACCTGGCACCGCTGGGAGGAGATTCTCGGTCTCGCGCACATCGCCGTTGCCACGCGGCCGGGTTTCCCGCTCGCGGCGCTCGATGCCGCGCTCTCCGACCTGTTCGGCCGCTGCCGTCTCGCCAGCGCCGACTTTTCGCAGGAACCCGCCGGGGGCATTTATCCCTTCGAACTCGTCGCCGGCACGGTCTCGGCCACCGAGGTGCGCACGCTGGTTGCCGCCGGCGCGCCGGATGGCAAGCTGCGCGAATTGCTGCCCGCCCCGGTTCTCGACTATATTCGCCAACACCATCTTTATCGCACGTAATTCATGGACATACGCAAACTGCAACGCATCGTCGTCGATGCCCTCGAGGACATCAAGGGCAAGGACATCGAAGTCATCAACACGCGCAAGCTCTCCGACATGTTCGCGCGCGTCGTCATCGCGACGGGCGATTCAAACCGGCAGGTGCGTGCGCTGGCGCGCAACGTCGAGGAGAAGGTGCGCGCGGCGGGCGGCGAAATCCTCGGCGTCGAGGGCGAGGAAGGCGGCGAATGGGTGCTCGTCGATGCCGGCGACATCGTCGTGCACGTGATGCAGCCGAACACGCGCGCCTATTACGATCTCGAAGCGCTTTGGCAGACGAAGCCAAAGCGGGCTGCCAAGGCGGCAGCCGAACAGGAGTGAAGCTGATCGTGGCCGCCGTCGGCACGCGCCTGCCGGACTGGATGAACGCCGGCTACGCCGAATACGCGAAGCGCATGCCGCGCGAACTGCCGCTCGAACTGGTCGAGATCAAGCCCGAGCCGCGCACTACCGGCAAGACCGTGGACGCCATGATGGCGGCCGAAGCGAAGCGCATCGAGGCCGTGTTGCCGGCCCGCTGCCGCCGCATTGCACTCGACGAGCGCGGCGAGACGCTCGACACCCATGCGCTGGCGCAACGGCTCGGCCAGTGGCAGGACGGTGGCGATGACGTGGCATTCATCATCGGCGGGCCGGATGGCCTCGATCCCGTACTCAAGCAGGGCGCGCATGAGAAGTTGCGCCTCTCGGCGCTGACGCTGCCCCACGGCCTCGCGCGCGTGGTGCTGGCCGAGGCGCTCTATCGCGCCCACAGCCTGCGCTGCGGCCATCCTTATCATCGGGATTAATGAAGGATTGATGTGACGACATTGGAGCCGCGCATCTATCTTGCTTCGCAGAGCCCGCGGCGGCGCGAACTGCTGACGCAGATCGGCGTGCGCTTCGACCTGCTGCTGTTTCGCGGCGACAGCCGCGTCGATCCGGAAACCAACGAGGATGTTTTGCCCGGCGAGACGCCCGATGTCTATGCGCTGCGCGTGGCGGCCGCCAAGGCGCGGCAGGGGATGCGCCTGCTTGCCTACCGGCGCTTGCCGCCGCGCCTGGTGCTGGCGGCCGACACGACGCTCGATGTCGACGGCGAAATCATCGGCAAGCCGCGCGACAATCCCGAGGCGACCGCGATCCTCGAACACCTGTCCGGCCGCACGCATCGCGTGCTGACGGCGATCGCCGTCGCCCTCGAACACCGCATCGAGACGCGCCTCTCGGTCAGCGAGGTGCGGTTCCGCCACCTCACCGAGAACGAAATCCAGCGCTACGTCGCCAGCGGCGAACCGCGCGACAAGGCTGGCGCCTACGGCATCCAGGGCCGCGCGGCGGTCTTCGTCGAGGAAATCCACGGCAGCCATTCGGGCATCGTCGGCCTGCCGCTGTGCGAAACGGCCCTGCTGCTGCGCGAGTTCGGATACCCGATATGAATGAAGAGTTTCTCATCAACATCACGCCGCAGGAAACGCGCGTCGCCATGATGCTGCAGGGCGCCGTGCAGGAACTGCACATCGAGCGCACCGGCGGGCGCGGCATCGTCGGCAACATCTATCTCGGCCGCGTCGTGCGCGTATTGCCCGGCATGCAGTCGGCCTTCATCGAGGTCGGCCTCGAACGTACCGCCTTCCTGCACGTCGCCGACATCTTCGGTGAAAAGAACGGCAACGCGCGACCCATCGAGCGCCTGATCACCGAGGGTGAAACGCTGATGGTGCAGGCGCTCAAGGATCCGATCGGCACCAAGGGCGCGCGGCTGTCGACGCAGATCTCGCTGGCTGGCCGGCTGCTGGTCCATCTGCCGCAGGAAAAGCACATCGGCATCTCCCAGAAGATCGAGGACGAGGCAGGCCGCGAATTGCTGCGCGAACGCATCCAGCGTCTGCTGCCGGCTGACGAGACCGGCGGCTACATCGTGCGCACGATGGCCGAGAAAGCGACGGATGAGGAACTGGCCGCCGACATCGCCTACCTGCGCCGGCTCTGGCAGGAGATCCGCCATCGGGCGGGCAATGCTTCCGCGCCAGCGATGCTGCACCACGACCTGACGCTTTCCCAGCGCGTGCTGCGCGACCTTTCCGGTCCGGAAACCACGCGCATCCTCGTCGATTCACGCGAGAACTTCCAGAAGCTCCATTCCTTCGCCCACGAATACATGCCGCTGCTCGCGCCGCTGCTCGCGCACTACACCGGCGAACGGCCGCTGTTCGACCTCTATGCGGTGGAGGACGAGATCCAGAAGGCGCTGGCCCGGCGCGTCGACCTCAAGTCCGGCGGCTACCTGATCATCGACCAGACCGAGGCGCTGACGACCATCGACGTCAATACCGGTGCTTTCGTCGGCGCGCGCAATTTCGACGACACCATCTTCAAGACCAACCTTGAAGCGGCGCAGACCATCGCGCGGCAACTGCGCTTGCGCAACCTGGGCGGCATCATCATCGTCGACTTCATCGACATGGAATCGCCCGAGCATCGCAATGCCGTGCTGGCCGAACTCAACAAGGCGCTGGCGCGCGACCACACCCGCATCACCATCAATGGCTTCACCCAGCTCGGGCTGGTCGAGATGACGCGCAAGCGCACGCGCGAATCGCTGGCGCAGGTGCTCTGCGAGCCCTGCCCGACCTGCGGCGGTCGCGGCGTGGTCAAGACGGCGCAGACCGTCGCCTACGAGATCCTGCGCGAACTGCTGCGCGAGGCACGCCAGTTCGAGGCACGCGAGATGCGCGTGCTGGCGGCACCGGCCGTCATCGACCTCTTCCTCGACGAGGAATCGCAGGCGGTGGCGATGCTCTCCGACTTCATCGGCCGGCCGGTCTCGCTGCATGCCGAGCCCAGCTACAATCAGGAACAGTACGACATCGTGCTGATGTAAGACCCCCGGCAGTTCCCATTACGACAAGAGGAGAACACCATGACCACAGAGAGAAGCAACCCGGAATTCGACAGCCTGTTTCCCGCCGCCAAGCTGGATCGCCGCGGCTTCGTCGCCACCGCGCTCGGCGTCGGCTTCGCACTCGCCGCACAGCCGATCATGGCGCAGACGGCGATCAAGACCGATGCCGATGGTCTCACGGCCGGCGAGATCAAGATCGGCGACCTGCCGGCGTATCGCGCGATGCCGGCCGCCGGCAAGAACCTGCCGACCATCCTCGTCGTTTCGGAAATCTTCGGCGTGCATGAATACATCGCCGACGTCTGCCGGCGCCTCGCCAAACTCGGCTATCTCGCCATCGCGCCCGAGCTGTTCTTCCGCTACGGCGATCCGCGCAAGTACACTGTCGTCGCCGACCTCTACGCCGCCGTCGTCGGCAAGGTGCCCGACAAGGAAGTGATGGCCGACCTCGACGCTTGTGCCAACTGGGCCAAAGCGAATGGCGGCGACCCGGGGCGGCTGGGCATCACCGGCTTCTGCTGGGGCGGCCGTCAGACCTGGCTTTACGCCGCGCACAATCCGGGCGTCAAGGCGGGCGTTGCCTGGTATGGCCGTATCGACGGCGAGGTGAACGAACGCACCTCACGCTGGCCGCTCGACATTGCCGGCGAACTCAAGGGTGCCGTGCTCGGTCTCTACGGCGGCAAGGATCAGGGCATTCCGCTCGAAGACGTCGATTCGATGCAGATGGCGCTGAAGAAGGCCGGCGGCAAGTCGCAGATCCACGTCTATCCAGATGCACCGCACGCCTTCCATGCCGACTACCGGCCGACCTACCGCAAGGACGCGGCCGACGACGGCTGGCAGCGGCTGCAGGACTGGTTCAAGCAGCACGGGGTGTAAATACGACTGTGCCCGGGACGGCGGGTGCCGTCCCGTTTTGCCGAGACCGGAATCATTGCAGACAGCTTGAAGAAGGTCATTGATCTCCCGCCGCTTGAATGAGAGCCACAGCAGGATGCTGGACGCGCCGGTGGGTTGAAATGGCATACCAGCTTTCATTGACACCCTGAAAGCTTCCGACCGGAAGCGCTCCGAACTGCGCCTTGATTTCCACATGCATGTTGGCAGGTGCCGGGAAAAGTCCTATCCCGGCGCGACCAAAGGTCTTGAGCAGTGCACTGTCGGTGAATTCACCAACAATGTCAGGACGCAGCTCATGGGCCTCAAGCCAGCCATCGATGGCACTGCGCAGGGGGTTACTGGGTGCGGGCAGCAACAGCGGTGCGGCAGTGAGGCTTTGGGGGAAGTTTTTTGCGTAGCGCTTGTGCAGGTCCGCGCTGCCGAATAGTGAAATGTCGACGTTGCCGAGCCGGTGTGAGTGCAATTTCTGATTGGCGCGCTGTGGGGCCGACCGGTCAGCGATGACCAGGTCGAGGCGATTCAGCACCAGTTCCCCCAGCAGGTGCTCGAATTCGCCTTCGATGCACTCAAGGCGAACCGCCAGCGGTGGACGCAGCACGCTTTCCAGCAAACGAAAAGCAATCAGCTTGGGCACCGCATCCGTTATACCTACAGCGAATCTCGGGCGGCTGGGCGAACGCTCAGCCAATGCCTGACGCAGCTTTTCCCCGGCCTGGAAGATCTGCTCGGCATGGAGCAGCGCGGTGCGGCCGGCTTCGGTGAGTTTCAGGGAACGCCCCTGGGGTGCGAACAAGGCTTGGCCGAGCTGACGTTCGAGCTGGCCGAGCTGCGTGCTGATGGTTTGTACCGACAGCTCGAGCCGTGCCGCTGCGCGTGTGATGCTGCCTTCCTTGGCGACGGCCCAGAAATACAACAGGTGTCGATAGTTGAGATCGCCCGGTCGCATGCAAAATTTCCAGAAAATGGAAACATATTATCGCAATAACTCTATTTATTAGAAATGTATGAACGCCTACATTGCGTCCATGCGCTGTGGATTTCCGCGGCGCCAAACCCGAGGAGAGCGTCATGATGAGCATGCAAGCCCGAGAAACCTTCCGGCCGTTCGTTGGCAACCATCATCCCTTGCGGGCATACCCGACCAACAGCCCGCGCGCCAAGGCGCGGCTGGTCGTTCTCGCCCTGCTGGCGGACGGCCGTCTCGATGAACGCGAAATGGCGGCCCTCGACCGGCGGGGCGCATTTGCCACACTGGGAATTACCCGCGAGGATTTCGTCCGGGTGCTCTACGACTTCTGCAGTGATGTCGCCGGCCAGTTGCCTGCTACCTCGAGAGGCTACCGCCTAACGCCGAAAATGCTCGATGGACTGTTCGGCGAGATCGTCGAGCGTGAGACATGCGAGAAACTGTTGCAACTGATCTTTTCCGTCATCAGCAGCGACGGTCGCTTGACTGACGCAGAGGAAAGCTTGTACTGGAGCGCAGTTCGCCAGTGGAGACCTGATACGATAAAAATATCGAGCAGGACATTGCCCGAGTTGCATTACGGCTGAACTCGCGGGGCACAGGGAGAGCGGTCAACATGGAAAGCATTGGCAGTACGGGATTGTGGGCGGCATTTATCGCCATCGTCATGGTGATGCTCACCATCGACCTGTTCGTGGTCGGAGGCGGCAAGCAGCACCGGGTGTCTTTCCGCGAGGCCGCTTCCTGGTCGGTCGTCT
>ERZ1645187.1389-NODE-1389-length-22281-cov-9.209304_pt1 | contig 22281 bp, 20 predicted proteins | sample MGYA00575352_ERZ1645187 | MGnify/ENA primary metagenome ERZ1645187 (study PRJEB40837, sample SAMN11349314) | freshwater sediment metagenome | isolation source: river sediment | host: Sediment | place: India: Wazaribad , New Delhi | collected 2017-02-21 ... | reverse complement strand
GGCGGCGCAATTCCTCTTCCAGCTGCCGCCGGCGTTCTTCCGTCTCGATCGCCTGTTGTTCGGCGGCTTCGCGCGCCTGCCGTTCGGCTTCGCCGCGGGCCTGCAATTCGGCTTCCACCGCGGCGCGGCGCTTGGCTTCGATCTTGGCCTGCCGCTCCGCCTCTTCGCGGGCCTGGCGGGTTTCCTCCTCGCGGCGGCGCAATTCTTCTTCCAGCTGCCGCCGGCGCTCTTCCGTCTCGCGGACCTGCTGTTCCACCGCCAACCGGGCTTGCCGTTCCGCTTCCTCGCGGGCTTCCTGCTCGGCCTTTTCCTGGGCGCGCTGTTCTTCCGCCTCGCGCGCCTTGCGCTCGGCTTCCTCGCGCGCCAACCGCGCTTCTTCCTCGCGGCGGCGCAATTCTTCTTCCAGCTGCTTCCGCTTGGCTTCGGTCGCTTCGACCTGCCGTTCGGCCTTTTCGCGCGCCTTGCGCTCGGCTTTTTCGCGCGCCTTGCGGTCGGCTTCCTCGCGGGCGCGCACTTCGGCATCTTCCTTGGCGCGCTGTTCGGCCGCCTCGCGGGCCCGCCGGGCATTCGCTTCGAACTGGCGCAGCTCTTCCTCGAGCTGCTGGCGGCTCTGTTCCGTCTCCTGGACTTTCCGCTCCGCCGCCGCGCGCGCCTGCCGCTCCGCTTCCTCGCGCGCCTTTTGTTCGGCATCCGCCTGGGCGCGTTTCGCTTCTTCTTCCTGCCACAGCCGTTCGACCGCTTCCCGCTCCAGCCGCGCCGCTTCTTCCCGGCGCTGCAGTTCTTCTTCCAGCCGGCGCCGCTGCTCTTCGATTTCGCGGATGCGGCGTTCGGCCTCCAGGCGGGCTTGGCGTTCGGCTTCTTCGCGCGCCAACAGCTCGGCCTCTTCCTGCGCCCGTTTTTCCGCCTCGAGCTGCATGCGCCGCTCGGCTTCTTCGCGCGCCTTCTGTTCGGCGATTTCCCGTTTCTTGAGTTCTTTTTCCAAGTGCCGGCGGTTCTGTTCGGCATCCTGGGCCTTGCGTTCCACTTCTTCGCGGGCGCGGCGCTCGGCTTCTTCGCGGGCACGCCGGACGTCTTCTTCCGATTGCTTCAGCGCTTCTTCGAGCTGGCGGCGGCGTTCTTCCGCCAGCCGGGCCCGATCTTCGGCTTCTTCGCGGGGACTCGCGGAGGATTTCTTTTTGCCGCCGGCCCGGCCGCGGCGGGCGGGCGCTTCTTCGGCCGGCTTCGGAGGCGGCGGCGCGACCGCTTGCACTTCATCGGCGGTGTCTTCGATTTCCGGCTCCATCCATTCCATGCCTTGCGGCTCTTCCAGTTCGAACGCCTCGGGACGTTCCGCGGCCGCGGGCGGCGGAGACGCCGGACGGACGACAGCCGGCGCCGGCGATTGAGCCTCGGGCTCCGCCAGCGGCAATTCCTGCTGGCCCGCCCGTTGCGGCGCGGGCGGTTCTTCCGCCGGCCCGGCGGCAACGGCCGCCTCCGCGCGCGCGCGACCCATCTGCCGCGCTTTTTCCTGCGCTTCCGCGATTTCCTGCGCCTTGCGCTGGACCTCTTTCCGCTCCTGCATTTCCTTCATCCGCTTCTGCAGGCCGGAGAACAAACCGGGCTTTTTCTTGGGGTCGCGGATCAGTTCGGTCTTGTCGTCGGAAACGCCCGCGAAATGCAGGTAGGCCTCGACGAACGGTTCGGCATCCAGCCCCAGATATTCGCAGTAGAGCCGGTAGAAGCCCTTGGCATAGGTCGGCGCGATCAGCTTGCGATAGTCGTCCCGCTCCATGGCGTCGACGACTAGCATCTTGAGATGGGTGGCGGCCGACGCTTCGGTCACGGTCAACCGCATCTTCTCGCGCGCTTCTTTCAACTGTTGGCCCAAGCCGCTCATGTGTCCATCCTCGCCTGCGAATCATCTTCCCCGTCGCCGTCCGCCGGCGACGCGGTTCCATAGCCATCCAAATCGAACAGGATTTCCCGCGGTTCCGCGCCGCGCGGCGGTCCGACCATGCCTTTTTCCTCGAGAATGTCGATCAGGCGAGCCGCCCGCGTATAGCCGATGCGCAACCGCCGCTGGATCGACGACGTGCTGGCCCGCCGCGTCGTGCGGATCACTTCGATCGCCTGCTGGATGAGTTCTTCGTCCTCTTCGGGGGCGTCGGGCAGCCCGACGCCGCCGGCGCCGGTTTCCTTCGCGGTGAAGCGCGCGTCGTAACGGGGCTTGCCCTGCAGCTTCCAGTGGTCGGCGATCGCCTGGATTTCCTCGTCCTTGGTCCAGGCGCCCTGCGCGCGGATCAGCTTGTTCGCGCCGGTCAGCACCAGCATGTCGCCCTTGCCCACCAGCTTGTCGGCGCCTTCCTGGTCGATGACCACGCGGCTGTCGTTCTTCTGCGCCACCTTGAACGCGACGCGGCCGGGGATGTTCGATTTGATGGTGCCGGTGATGATGTCCACCGTCGGCCGCTGGGTGGCGATGATCATGTGGATGCCGGTGGCGCGCGCCAGCTGCGTCAGCTTCTGGATGCGCGGTTCGATGTCCTGCTGCGCGGTCAGCATCAGATCCGCCAGTTCGTCGATGATGATCACCCAGTACGGCAAACGGTCCGGCAACGGCTCCTCGCCCGCCTCGTTCGTCGCCGCCGGGAAGGCCTCGACCGCGGCTTCGGCCTCCGCTTCTTCCGCGGGCGCGGCCTCGGCCGCGGCTTCGAACAGGTCGGTCTGCTCGGCCTTGGGCCGCTGGTTGTACGAGCGGATGTCGCGGACTTTCGCCCGGTGGAACAGCTTGAACCGCTTTTCCATTTCCTGGATCGCGATCCGCAGGGCGTTGACCACCTTCTTGGCGTCCGTAATCACGGGCGTTTCGAGGTGCGGCAGGTCGTTGTAGCCGGAAAATTCCACGATCTTCGGATCGATCAAAATCAGGCGCAGCTCTTCCGGCGTGCGGGTCATCAGCAGGCCGGCCAGGATGGAATTCATGCAGACCGTCTTGCCTTGGCCCGTGGCGCCGGCGATCAGCATGTGCGGCAACGAAGCCAGATCCGCCATCAGCACGTGCCCGCCCACGTCCTGGCCCAACGCCAGCGGCAGCGAGGCCTTCGAGGTCGTCCAGGTCGCGCTTTCCATCAGCTGGCGCAGCACGACCGGCGCCGCCGACCGGTTGGGCACTTCGATGCCGACCACGCCCTTGCCGGGAATCGGCGCCTGCACGCGGATGCTGTCCGCCTTCAGCGCCAAGGTCAGGTTGTTCGACAGCGCGCCGATCCGTTCCAGCTTCACGCCCGCCGCCGGCAGCAGCTCGTAGCGCGTCACCACCGGCCCCTGCTCCACGTGCGTCACTTCCGCTTCGATGCCGAATTCCGCCAGCGTGGCGCGGATGACGTGGATCGTCTTTTCCAGTTCGTCCGCCCCGGCCCGGGCGCCGGCGCCCTGCGGAACCGGCTGCAGCAGCGACATCGGCGGCAGCGCCCATTTCGGCGCGGGCAGGCTGGCTTCTTCCGCCTGGCGTTTCGCGGCCTTTTCCGCCTCCGCGCGCGCCTGCTTCGCCGCGCGTTCTTCCGCCGCCTTCTTTTCTTCTTCGGCTTTCTGCTGGTCCGCCAGGCGTTTCATGAACGTCGCTTTGCGCGCGGCCTCTTCCTTTTCGCGGGCCGCGGCCTCTTCCCGTTCGCGGCGCACGCGTTCTTCCGCTTCCCGCTGCCGGGCTTCCTGCTTGGCCTGCTGCTCTTCTTCCTTCTGCCGGCGCCGGTCTTCCTTCTCCTGGATCCGGCGTTCCTTCTCCAGTTCCCGTTCCAGTTTCAGGCGCTCGCGTTCCAGCAGCAACGCCTCCCGTTCCGCCTGCTCCTGCGCCGTGCGATGCAGCGCGGCCCGTTCCTCGCGCCGCTCCCGCCAGCGGTTCCACGCGTCCACCAGCGCCCCCCACAATTCCGCCGGATGCGTCTGCGACACGAAAAACAATCCGCCCACGATCACCGCCAGGCTGATGATCGCCGCCCCCACCACCCCCAGGAAATTCGTGATGAACATCCGGCCCAGGAACAGGCCGGCGAACCCCCCCGGCATTTTGTTGAGGTTGAACCGTTCCGGCGACACCTCGTTCCAAAACGGCATCTGGATATCCATCAGCACGCAGACGCCGCACAAGATCCCCAGCATCCACAGCACCCGCGGCCAGGTCCGTTCCCCCGACTGGACGATCATCCACAGGCCCCACACCGCCAGCAGCAGCGGAACCAGGAAACCCGCCAGGCCGAACAGGCGGAATACGCCCCACGCCGCCCAGGCCCCCACCGGCCCGATGTAGTTCAAGGTCGACGGCGCTCCCGACGCCCAATCCGACGTGTCCTTCGCGTCGTACGAAGCCAACGCCAGCAACAGCAGGATCCAAAGCCCCTGCATCAGGATGCCGGCCGCCTCGCGCCGGACGTTCGCCAACTTGCCCTTTTTGCCTGCCATATTTGTTTATATATAGCAGACCCCTCTCTCCCAATGCAATACCCCATGCCCCGGCTTTCCTTGCGCGGAAAATCGCGGCTCGTCGCCGCCGACCGCGGTTTTCCACGCCGTGGAAAACCTTCCCCCAAAGCGCCGTTCAGGCCGGATTCGGCTTGGAAAACGCGCGCGCCATGCGCGGCAGGACGGCTTCTTCGCGGATGTTGTGCTCCATCAATTCCCGCACTTCGTCCACGACCGCCACCCGCGCCGCCGCCTCCGCGAACGAAAGCCCCTCGGCTTGCGCCGCAATGGATTCGGCCTCTTCGGGGAAATTCTCCGGCGCGGCTTCCGCGCGGGTCGCGCAGGCCAGCACGTCCCGCTGCCACAATTGGATCGTCCGCAGGATCTCCTCGCGCATTTCCTTCACCCGCGCCGCCACGCGGCCTTCGACCAACCCCTTGGTCGCCTTGGTCAGTTCCGCGCCTTCGCCTTCCCGCGCGCGCGCCTCGTCTTCCGCACGGGAGGTTTCCTCCGCTTCCGCCAGTTCTTCCAGCGACCGCAGCGGGGCCGTCAGCCGGTCCGTCCACGCCATCATTTCCGTCGCCCGCCGCGCCGGCGGATTCCGCAGCAAATCCAGCACGACCGGCATCCATGGCGTATCCGCCCGCCGCTCGTCTTCCTCCACGTCCACGAATTGCGCCCGGGACCGGATCGTCGGCAGCAGCGTCGCCGGCGAATCCGTCACCAGGATCAGCAGGCTGTTCGGCGGCGGTTCTTCCAGCGTCTTGAGCAGCGCGTTCTGGGCGTTCAGGTTCAGGCGGTCCGCGAACAGAATCACCCCCGCCTTCCAGCCGCCCTCGTAGGACGTCAGCCCGATGAATCCGATCAGCGGCCGGATCTGCTCGTCCACTTTGATCTGCCGCGATTTGCTCTCCGGCTCGATCCAGCGGATGTCCGCATGCTGCCGCAGGCGCGCGGAATCCGCCGTGCCGAACGCCAGCGCGAGCAAGCCCTCCGCGAATTCCGCCCCCACCCCGCGCGGATGGCCCGACACCAGCACCGCGTGCGGCATCCGCTGCGACGCGAACGCCCGGCGGAAATTCTCCAGCGCCTTGTCAACCTTGCGCGAGGAAGGCATCGCTCACCAGCTTCCAAATGTCCGCGGCGATCGGTTCCGCGAGCCGCATCGCGTCCACCTTGCGGAACCGCTCCGGAAAGCGCCGGGCCAGTTCCAGATAGCCCTGGCGCACCTTTTCGTGGAAATCCAGCGCCTCGCTTTCGATGCGGTCGTACTGGATTTTCTTGCCGATCTGCCGCTTCGCGCAGCGCTGCATGCCCAGGCTCACGTTCACGTCCAGCAGGATCGTCATGTCCGGCACCGCGGCGCCGATGGCGAAGCGGTTGATGGTCTCCATCAGTTCCACGGAAAACCCGCGGCCGAAGCCCTGGTAGGCCGTGGTGGAATCGGCGAACCGGTCGCACAGCACCCAGGCGCCGCGCTCCAGCGCGGGCTGGATCACGTTGCGCACCAATTGGGCGCGGCTCGCCTCGAACAGCAGGACTTCGCTCTCCGGACACGGATCTTCGGCCGCCGCGTTGTACTGCAGGATGCCGCGGATCGCCTCGCCCAGCTTCGTTCCGCCCGGCTCGCGCGTGTAGACCACTTCGATCCCGCGCGCTTCCAGCTTCGAGATCAGCATCGCCGCCTGCGTGCTCTTCCCCGCCCCTTCGGGCCCCTCGAACGTGATGAGTCTACCTCTGGCCATTTCACAACCTCCGATCCAAATCCATTTAGCAGGAAAACAGGAAATTCACAGGAAAACAGGAAAAATCATTTTGAACGACCGAAATATTCGGGCCCCACCCGTTTGACAGCCAACGGAACGGCGTTGAAGTTGATCAGCAAGCCCGACTCCAATTTGGCCGCATTCAGATATGAACGCAATATCGCGAAAAAAATGGGCTCGAACTCTTTCACGGCCTTCAGTTCGACGATCACCCGCGATTCCACCAGCAAGTCCAACCGATGTTCTCCGGCTTTTTCCTCCCGGAAAGGAATCTCGATGGATTTCTGCCGTTCATAGGCGATGCCGCGACGCCGCAATTCGATGCAAAGGGCCTCTTCGTACACCGACTCCAAAAATCCAGGGCCCAGGATCCGGTGCACCTCCATCGCCGCAGCGATGATTTGCTCCGTCAGCTCTTTGTCGGGCAAGGGGTTTTCGGCTGCCATCCTGTTTTCCTGCAAATTTCCTGTTTTCCTGCTGAAATTCTCAGGCCTTCGTCGCCACTTGGCCCTTGGGCGTGTCTTTGACCGTCCAGCCGAGGGCGGCGATGTCGCCGCGCAGGGCGTCGGACTGCGCCCAGTCCTTGGCCGCGCGCGCGGCCTGGCGGCGATCCATGAGCGCCTGCACGTCCGCCGGCACCGCTTCGGCCGGCTTCGCCAGCACGCCCAACGCGCCGTCCCAGCGATTCCAGAGCCCGCGCACCGCCGCGGCATCCGCTGGCGACATCAGCTGCACATCCATCACGGCGTTGCCTTCGCGGATGCAATCGAACAGCGCCGCCAGCGCGGCGGACACGTTCAAGTCCTCGTCCATCGCGGCTTCGAACCGCTCCGCAGCCGCCTGCGCCCAGCCGGGCAAGGCGCCGGCCGCGGCGCCGCCAGCCGCCTCCGCCAGGCGCGCCGCGAATTCGTCCACGCGCCGCAGCGCGGTCCGCGCCGCGTCCAGCGAGGCGAAGGTGAAATTGAGCGGTGCGCGGTAATGCGTCGCCAGCAGTTCGTAGCGGACCTCGCGGCCCGAGTAGCCGCGCGCCAGCACGTCGCGCAGCGCATAGAAATTCCCGCGCGACTTCGACATCTTCTGCCCGTCCACCATCAGGTGCGCGCAATGCATCCAATAGGTCGCGAACGGCTGCCCGTTGGCGGCTTCGCTCTGCGCGATCTCGTCCTCGTGGTGCGGAAAAATGTTGTCCACGCCCCCGGTATGGAGATCGAAGCTCGGCCCCAGGTATTTCTGGCTCATGGCGGAGCATTCGATGTGCCAGCCCGGACGCCCGCGGCCCCACGGCGAATCCCAGGCGACGTCGCCGTCCTTTTCGTCCCACGCCTTCCAGAGCGCGAAATCGGCGATGTTCTCCTTTTCGTATTCGTCCGAAGATATCCGGACGCCGGCGCGCATGCCTTCGCGGTCCAGATGGGCCAGCTTGCCGTACGTCGGCCACTTGGCGATGCTGAAATAGACCGAGCCGTCGTCGGATGGATAGGCGTAGCCCTTGTCGAACAGCTTCTGGATGATTGCGATCATCTCCGGCACGTGGTCCGTCGCCGCCGGATAGTGCTCGGCGGGCTCGACGTTCAGCGCGCGGATGTCCTCGAAAAACGCCTTTTTGTAGATCTCGGTGAATGCCGCCAACGGTTTGCCCGCCGCCTGGGAATCGCGAATGGTCTTGTCGTCCACGTCCGTCAGGTTCATCACCTGCGTGACGCGGAAGCCCTTGAACTTCAGCCAGCGCCGCAGCAGGTCCTCGAACACGTAGGCCCGGAAATTGCCGATGTGCGCGAAGTTGTAGACCGTCGGCCCGCACGTGTACATCCGGGCGTGCCCCGGCTCCAGCGGCCGGAATTCCTCCAGCTGCCGCGTCAGGGTGTTTTGGACGCGGAAAACGCTCATCCTTCGCCTTTCTTCTTCCGCTTCGCCGGTTTGGCCGCAGGCTCGTCGACATCTTCCGCCGGTTCCGGCGCGGCCAGGCCTTGCGGCGGATGGAAGTCCAGCCGGTCGTCCCCCGCTTCCACCTCGACGATCTCGCCGTTGCCGAATTTCCCGCGCAGGATGTCCTCGGCCAGCACGTTCTCCAGGAACCGTTCCACGGCGCGCCGCAGCTGGCGCGCGCCGTACTGCCGGTCGAAGCCCTTGGCCATCAGGAACTCGAAGGCCGACGGCTGCACGGCCAGCTGGATCTCCCGCGCCTTGAGGCGCGCGGCGACCTTGCCGACTTCGATCTCGAGGATCGTGCGGACGTCTTCCTTCTGCAGCTGGCGGAAGACGATGACTTCTTCCACGCGGTTCAGCAGTTCGGGCCGGAAGTTGTGTTTCGCCGCTTCCAGCATCTGCTCGCGCAAAGTCGCGTAATCCGCCTCCGCCGTGTGCCCGGCGAACCCCAGCCCCGCGCCTTTGCGGGCGATTTCGGAACCGATGTTCGACGTCATGATGATGATCGTGTTGCGGAAATCCACCGCGCGCCCCAGGCCGTCCGTCAACCGCCCTTCTTCCAGGATCTGGAGCAGCATGTGCATCACGTCGGGATGGGCCTTTTCGATTTCGTCGAACAGCACCACGGAATACGGCCGCCGGCGCACGCGCTCCGTGAGCTGCCCGCCTTCTTCGTAGCCCACGTAGCCGGGGGGCGAGCCCACCAGCCGCGAGGCGTTGAACTTCTCCATGTATTCCGACATGTCGATCTGGATCAGCGCTTCGGGCGTGTTGAACATGAATTCGGCCAGCGATTTCGCCAGCAGCGTCTTGCCCACGCCCGTCGGCCCCAGGAAAATGAACGAGCCGATCGGCCGCCGCGGATCCTTCAGGTCCGCCCGCGAACGCCGCAGCGCCTTGCAGATGGACGAAATGGCGTCCGCCTGCCCGATGACCGTCTTCGTCAGCGCACCTTCCATCTCCAGCAGCCGGGCCGTTTCCTTCTGTTCCATCTTCTCGAGCGGCACGCCGGTCCACTTCGACACGATCAGGCGCACGTCTTCCTCGCTCACGTCCACGATCTTTTCGTCGTGATCCTTCCGCCAGGCCGTCAGCTCCTTTTCGAGTTCGGCCCGCGCCGCGCGCTCCGCGTCGCGCAGTTTCGCCGCGTCCTCGAATTTCTCCTCCTGGATGGCCACGTTCCGTTGCGCCAGCAGCCCGGCGATTTCCTTTTCCCGCTCCTTCACGTGCGTGGGCCGGGTCATGGAACCGATGCGCGCCCGCGCGCCCGCCTCGTCGATCACGTCGATCGCCTTGTCGGGCAGGAAACGGTCCTGCAGATAGCGCGCGGACAGCCGGACGGAAGCGTCGATGGCTTCCGCGCTGTAGTGGACGTGGTGGTGCGCCTCGTAGCGGCCGCTCAGGCCCTTGAGGATCTCGATGGCCTCCTCGATGGACGGCTCCCGGACCAGCACGCTCTGGAACCGGCGCGACAGCGCCGCATCCTTTTCGATGAACTTGCGGTATTCGTTCAGCGTCGTCGCGCCGATTACCTGCAATTCGCCGCGCGACAGCGCCGGCTTGAGGATGTTGGCCGCGTCCATCGCCCCTTCCGCGCTGCCGGCCCCGACCAAGCTGTGCAGTTCGTCCACGAACAGGATCACGTTCTTCACCCGCCGGATCTCGTCCATCACCGCCTTGATGCGCTCTTCGAACTGGCCGCGGTACTTCGTGCCGGCCACCATTAGCGCCAAATCCAGGGAGATGACCCGCTTGCCGTGCAGCAGTTCGGGCACCTCGCCGTTCACGATGGCCTGCGCCAGTCCTTCGGCGATCGCCGTCTTGCCCACGCCGGCCTCGCCCAGCAGGGCCGGATTGTTCTTGGTGCGGCGGCACAGGATGCGCATGACCCGCTCGATTTCGTCCGCGCGGCCGATCACGGGATCCAGCGCGCCCTGCTGCGCCAGCGCCGTCAGGTCACGCCCGAACGTCGTCAGCGCGGGAGTCTTGGAATCCTTGGGACCGCGCATGCCCGGGCCGGGTTCGAGTTCCGGACCGCCCGGCTCGTTCTCCGGCTCGTTCTTCGGCGCGCCCGGCTCGTAGTTCGGGTCCAGCTCCTTCATCACGGCTTCGCGGGTCTTGTCGACGTCCACGCGCAGATTGGCCAGCACGCGCGCGGCCACGCCTTCGCCTTCGCGGAGCAACCCCAGCAGGATGTGCTCCGTGCCCACGAATTCCACGTTCATGGACCGCGCCTCGGTGCCGGCCAGCGCCAGCACTTTCTTGACTCGGGGCGTATACGGCACGTTGCCGACCGTCTTCATGTCCGAACCGACGCCGACGGCTTTCTCGACCTCCAGGCGCACCGTTTCCAGGTCCAAGCCCATGCGGCGCAAAACGGTCACCGCCACGCCCTGCCCGAGGGCGATCAGCCCCAGCAGGATGTGTTCGGTCCCGATGTATCCGTGGTTGAACCGGTCGGCCTCTTGCCGCGCCAGCTGCAGCACCTGCTGCGCCCGGGGTGTGAAGTTGTTCATTTCGTCCTCTTTTCCGTTCGTTTGGCCGGACGCCGCTTCAGCTCGCTCCGCAATCGGCGAGCCCGTTCCGCGTCCCGTTCTTCGCTGCCCAGATTCCGCCCGACGGCCACCTGCAAGTGCGCCGGCTGGATCTCGAGCAACAGGCGATCCACTTGCTGGACGTCGATCCGCTTCACCAGGCCCAGCAAGATGCCCAGCCGCAGTTCCGACAGCCGTTCCAGCGCTTCCTGCGCCGTCATGAGCCGCGCCGAGGTCAGCAGACCTTCCGCGCGCGCCGCCAAGTCTTCCGTGAACGTCGTCCGTTCGCGTTTCAGGCGTTCGCGCGCGTTCCGCTCGTGCCCGGCGATTTCCTTCACGATTTCTTCCAGATCCGCGAGAATGCGCCCTTCCGCCATCCCCAGCGTCAGCTGGTTCGACACCTGGAACATGTGCCCCAGCGCCGCCGTTCCTTCCCCCCAGCGCCCGCGCACCGTCAGGCCGATTTTGCCCAAGCCGTTAACGATCGGATCCATTTCGCCAAGCAGCACCAGCCCGGGCAGGTGCATCATGGCGCTCGCGCGCATGCCCGTGCCCACGTTCGTCGGACAGCTCGTGAGATAGCCCAGCGAGGAGGAAAACGCGTAATCCAGTTTTTGCTCCAGCACGTCGTCCAGCGCGTTGGCGTCTTCCCACGCCTCCCGCAGCGCCAGGCCCGGCCGCAGCGCCTGGATGCGCAGGTGGTCTTCCTCGTTGATCATGATCGCCTGCGTGTGCGCTGCGTTCATGCAAATCGCGGCTTCCGGCCGGTCGTCGAGCAGATGCCGGCTGATCAGGTGGTCTTCGAACAGGAACTGGCGCCGCAACGGCGCGGAACCGGACAAGGTTTCCTGGATCGGCACGGCGTCCCGCGACGCCTCCATCACGCGGCGGCGGACGTCCGCGCGGACGTCGGGCGAGGCCTTGTCGGGGAAAGGCACGCCGCGCAGGTTCCGCGCCAGGCGGACGCGGCTGCTCAGCACGATGCCGTAGGCCTCCGGATAGGCGGCCGGTTCGGTCGGTTGCGCGCTCACGCCGGCCCGCCTTCGTCCAGCGGCAGCGCCTTGATCTGGTCGCGCAGTTCCGCCGCCCGTTCGTAGTTTTCTCCTGCGACCGCCTTGTCGAGCTCCCGGCGCAACCGGGCCTGCTCCACGGAATTCTTCAGGCGGACCGACGACCGCCGCGGCACCTTGCCCAGATGTTGGTCGCCGTGCTGGAGCGAAACGACCACCGGCAGCATTTCCGCCGCGAACGTCTCATAGCACCGGTCGCACCCCAACCGCCCCTTTTTCAGGATTTCCGTCCGCGTCATCCCGCAGGACGGGCAAACGGACGGCCCCGCCGACGGGCGCGGCGCCTCCAAATCTTCTTTCAAATGGGCCAGCTGGTTTTTCAGTTTTTCCATCATCCCGCCGAGATCCACCGGATCGGCATGCACGTCGATCCCCTTCTGGGCGGCACAGGCCTCGCACAGATGGAATTTCTCCGCCTTCCCGTCCACGATTTGGGTCAGGTGCACGGTCGCTTCGTTCTGATGACAGTTCTGGCACAGCATTGCCGGGGAACCCTAACACCCTCCCCCCCGTTTTTCCAGCGTCAAAACCGGCCAAGATTTTTGTGGCGTTTTCCCGCCGTCCCGACCTACAATCTTCTCCATGAAGTGGAAAGAGACAGCCGCCGCCCTCGGATTGCCGCTGAAAGCCTGCTTCGACCTGACCCTGCAGGAGCGGCGTTTCCTGCTGGGGATTCTCCTCCTCTTCTGCATCGGGCTCGGCGCCCGCTGGATCCACCAGCGGAACGACCGGCCCGGTCCCTACGTCCTTCCCCAGGAGCACCCCGCACCATGAACGATCCCGACTGCATCTTCTGCAAAATCGTCGCCGGCCAGATCCCTTCCATCAAACTGTACGAGGACGACGACATCCTCGCCTTCATGGACATCGGCCCCATCGTCAAGGGCCATGCCCTCGTGATTCCCAAAGCCCACTACAACCCTCTCGCCGCGACCCCGGACGACGTCCTCGCCAAGGTGATCGCCGTCGTCCGCCGCGTCGCCCAGGCCCAGCAGGAAGGCCTCGGCGCCGACGGCGTCAACGTGCACCAGGCCAACGGCGCCGCCGCCGGCCAGGTCGTGCCGCATACCCACTTCCACGTCGTCCCGCGCTTCAAGCACGACGGCCACCATTGGAACTGGACCCCCCACCCCTACGCCGATCTGTCCGAAGCCGCCGCTCTCGCCGACCGCATCAAGGCCGCCCTGAAAACCTGACGCCGATGGAAATCCCCCCCTATGCCGAAGCCGTCGCCCGCCTGTGCGCGCGCGACCGGCGCTACGCCCCCGAGGCGTTCCATTTCCTCCACGACGGCCTGATGCGCACGCTCAAGCAGGTCCAGGAAAAGGAAAAGAAGCCCCGCCAAATTTCCGGCGCCGAGTTGGCCGACGGCCTGCGCCGCCACGCCCTCGACCAGTACGGGCCCCTCGCCATGACCGTCCTGGACCGCTGGGGCGTGCGCACCACCCGCGACTTCGGCGAAATCGTCTTTCTCCTTCTCGAAGCCGGCCTGCTCGGCAAGACCGACGAAGACAAAATCGAGGACTTCGACGATCTCTTCGATTTCGACGCAGCGTTCCGCGCGCCTTTCCGGCCCCGCCCGCATCGCCGCCTCCGCAAAGCCCCCGCGGCGAAATCCTAGCGGCCGTCATTCGCCACAAAGAACGCAGAGAAATAGTCCTCGTTGCCTTGGGTTGTCGTTATCCCGGGACGGGAACGCAAATGCATCGTGCCCCTTTTGCGATCTTTGTGCTCTATGTGGCCATTGCCCTAGGTCCGAAGATCAGCTCTCGCCCGCCAGCATGCCGCAGGCCGCATGGATGTCCTGCCCGCCGCTGTAGCGCCGCGCCACGGGCATCTGCAGATACTTCCGCAACGCATCGCGAAACGCGTTCAACTCCTCCGGCGACGGCGCCCGGAACCGCCCCGTCGCGTCGTTCACGTCGATCAAGTCCAGCGTGATCGGCAACCCGCGCACCAGCTCCGCCAGTTGCGCGGCATCCTCTTCCCGCACGTTGAACCCCGAAATCATCGTCCAAGCCAGCGTGACCCGCCGCCCCGAAACGGCATGGTACTCGCGAATCGCGTCCATCAGTTCCGGCAACGGATGCGCCGCCGCCGCCGGCATGACCGCGCGCCGCCGCTCCGGATCCGCGCTCGTCAGCGACACGATCAGGCGGAACGGCAGCCGATCCGCCGTGAACCGCCGGATGCCCGGCACCACCCCCGCCGTGGAAAAACTGATCGCCTTCGCCGAGATCGCCATGCCGCACGGCTCGCTCAGGATCCGCGCCGCGCGCACCGCGGCCTCGACGTTCAGCAGCGGCTCGCCCATCCCCATGAACACCGCGCCCCGGACCGGATGCGGCGAGTCCGCCTGGATGCGGACGACCTGATCCACCATCTCCCACGTCTCCAGGTTCCGCACGAACCCGATCCGCCCCGTCGCGCAAAATGCGCAGCCCATCGCGCAGCCGACCTGCGAACTGACGCAAGCGATGACCTTTTCGTCGCCCGCCCGATGCACCAGCGGAATCCGCACCGCCTCGAACGGTTCCGGCCCCGCGCCGCGAAACAGGTATTTCGCGAATCCGTCCCGCGCCGACGTTTTCTGGTCCAGCAGGACCAGTCGCGGCAAGCGCACGGCCTCCCGGACGTTGCCCAGCAACCGGTCCGACACTTCGGGCAGGTGTTCCGGAATTTCGTCGCGGCGGATCGCCGCGGCCTGCAGCCGCCGCGCCAGCCGCAACGAAACGCCCAGCGGCGCCAGCGCCTCGTGGAGTTCGGCGGAAGTCAGGTTTTTCAGCAGGATCGGCATATGCCCGCGCATCATGCCACATTTGGCTTCCGCTGTCTCCTGCCGTCGTCATCCCGGCCGGAGCGCGGGCATCTTGCCCGCTTCCGATGCGGGCGGGACACCCGCACTCCGGCAAACCCATCGCGGGTGTAGCTCACAGGTAGAGCCCCAGCCCGCGCCTGAAGCGCGGCAAGCCGCGCTATCGGCGCGGCAAGCTTCCAAGCTTGACCCGCAGGAGGCGGGGCTTGCCCCGCGTCCCCGCGGGGCTGGTCACGTGAAGGCAGAATTTCTCCCGACCAAAGGCGAAGCTTGACCCGCCCCATGTCCTTGCGCACAATGCCGCGCGAATCATTTCATAAGCGGGTGTAGCTCAATGGTAGAGCCCCAGCCTTCCAAGCTGGTCACGTGGGTTCGATTCCCATCACCCGCTCCATTGCCTACGCGGCGCATATTCGGCCTTAAACGACCACGGCGATAGAGATAAGGAAAAGGTGATTGCACGCCTTCTCCCGAAATTGAAGTTCCGAAGACGTGTCCTTTCGGTAATCGTTGAGTATCTCGATCTTTTTGTCGTCGGAAATCTGCATTTATGCACTCCCGGAAATCAGGACGGCGATACCGAGAGGTCTGCGCTATTCTGACGCCTGCGGTTATACATCCGCCCAAGAACCATGGAGAGAGCAATGACAGCAATCAATACGCCCCAGCCGCCCACGAGAATTGCGGTGCGCGGGTAGCCTGAATATCCCAGAAAATCCTTGAATCCTTCCTGGATAATGCGACCTCCGAATGCCAGCACAAGGATGGCCGGAACTACCCACTGCAAAAGGTTCCGCCAGAGGGTGACGGGGAAGGCTGGCCAGGAGGCCTTAATGTGGGATGCAATCTTGGTGCTCCATCGGGAATTGGCGAAAATAATTGTCTCAAGTACGATGAGCGACGCGATGGCGTACTTCTCGACCCAGTGGTCCACGATATCAAGCCAGAAGAGGCCCGCACCGGTGGTGAACAATAAACCTCCAACGAAGCCGAAGCTGCAGAGCATAAAGGCCAGCTTTCGTCGGCTGGTCAGGGGAGACATCTCTTCCGTCCCTGTCAGGGTTGCTTCTATAGCAGCAAATGCGCTGTCGATGCCGAGGGAAATGAGGAGAACGAAGAAAAGGCAGCCCCACAAGGGCGCCCACGGAAGGTTCGATATCGCCATTGGGTAGGACACAAAAGCGAGAAAGAGACCATCGAGTTTCAGGTCGGTAAGGGCGACGCCCTTGCTTTGCGCCAGCACTCCCATCATGGCAAACGTGATGACTCCAGCAAGCACACTGAAAAGGAGATCCAACCCGCAGATAAATACGGCCGATTTCGCGACGCCGGAGTCATCCGTTTTGCGGCTAGCGTAGGCAACCATCTGTCCCATGCCGAGACCGAGCGAAAGGACCACCTGCGAAGCGGCTGCACCCCAAACCGAAAACGTAAAGATTTCACCAAAGCGGGGCTTGATGAGATACTCGACACCCTGGCCAGCCCCCGGGAGTCCGATACTTCGATATGCTAGCACCAGCAGAATGATGAGGGGGAGCGGAACCGTCACTACCAACACCCGTGAGAGCCCCTTCGTGCCTGATGCGATGATAAAAAAGATTGCCACCCAAACTGCAAGGAGTGCCGCAAGTGTGCCCCAGTTAAAGCCTCCCAAGGCCATTGGGCCGCTCGTGAGGTGCATCACATGATCGGTGAAAAATGCCGCCGGATTTGCGCCCCATACCTCAGTGAAGCTAAAGACGAAGTACTGGACACACCATGAGAGAACCACGCAGTAATAGAAGACAATGACGATGGAGTTGACTAGTACCCACCAACCGAGCCAGGAAAATTTGGGGCTTCTTTTTTGATATGCGGCCGCAATTGACCCGCCACCCCAACGCCCCAAGCCAATCTCAAGCAGAGCAAGAGGAATTCCGACAACGAGAAGGCAGACCAGATAGGGCACAAGAAAGGCACCCCCTCCGTTCTTGTAGGCCATGTATGGGAACCGCCATAAGTTTCCGAGACCAACAGCGGCCCCGACACAAGCGAGTACGAAATAGATGTTTCGAGACCAGCGTTGGGGTGATGGCACGCGTTGTTCAGTTGGCATAGGCTCCCCTTTTAGGGTGACGACTCTGGTCCCTCTTTAATGGCACTTACAACCTGCTTCTCGACAATCCGACGGGCAATAACAGCACTCGTTGACTCCGTTTTGCCGGACTCCTTGCGGATGATGCGTGCCAGATACTCTTCAGCCTTCATTGATTTCAACCTTCTCATTGCCGATCTCCAGATTTGTGTTTAGGAAATCGTTAGGATTAGCCTTTTCATTTCTGATAAATTGATCGCAGTGTGTCAAAAACACGCCAATAAGTTCAAGCGTTCTCTCGACCCGGAGAGGGCGCGGAACCTGGGCCATGGCAGCTGCCGGCGTTCCCGGCCGCGGGTCGTACGCAAATATCTGCGCATGGGCCATTGCTTCAGACCTTAAAAAAGACACGTTACAAGCATGGTCGCGGGCGGTCTCTCCGGGAAAGCCCGCAATTAGATCGGTGGAAAATCTTGTGATTCCGTGGTGCCTGAAGGTCCTCAGCAGGGTCATGAATTGCTCGACAGTATATCCTCGCCTCATCGCCTTCAAGACGGAATCACTGGCTGACTGCAGGGGGAGATGCAGGTTGCCGTGAATCCGCGAGTCGGCGAAAACCGTCAGATCCTCCTCGGACATGTCCTTCATCCAGGCGGCCCCCAGCGTCCCGAGTTCCAGTCTGACATCCGGAATCGCCGCAAAGATGACGCGAACCAGTGCCGGGAGAGACGACCCCGTATCCCTGCCATAAGCAGCAATTTCCTGGCCAACCAGCTTGACCGAGCCATGCGCGGCGTAAGCCGACCGAACATCGGCAAGAATCTCCGCAGTGGGTCGGCTTCGATGCCGACCACGAGCGAGTCGGATGGAGCAAAATGTGCAGTTGCCATAACAGCCCTCGGAGATAGCGACGAACGGGAGCGGCGCAGCCGGGGGGGTGCTGGGAATCGTCCCCGGAAAATCCTTGCCGGCAAGGAGGACCTCGACCAGTGAGGGGATATCCTCCTTCCGCGCGTAATGGATGTTCCCTCTGGGTTCAGCCTGGAGGTAGCAGCCGGAGACAATGACTTGTTGTCCTTCGCGCTTATGATCGACGGCAGCGATATTTTGCCTGAAGTCATCTTCTTGCTTCTGCGTGAAGGTACAGCCCATGACAATGACGATGTCGGCATCCGAAAGACTCTCTGTTTCTGACAGTCCCTGGTCGAGCAGGGCACGACGGACAGTTCCGGCATCCCATTCAAGGGGTTTGCAGCCGCGACAACGAATTGCAAATTGGGAAGGCAAAATACTATTCCTGAAAAAGATGGAATACTTCCCTCCATGCGCCTATTGCGCTAAGGATGTGGAGCGGGCAGTACGCAGGCAGAACAAGCTTCATTGTACGCGCAAATTGATGACGCAAGCGCGGGTCTTTGCCGACTTGATGGAATACTTTGAAGCATGGACTTCGGTGTGCAAGAAGGCGGCGGGCATATTTGTGCTTCTGATTTGCGCCTAATGCGTTCTTATACAGCAGGTATGAAAGATCAGGATGTTTTTGCACTTCATCTTCCGTAAGCGGTCGAAACACCGTATGCTCAATCCTCTTAGCAAACCGATAGAGCGTGTCGCGTTTAGTTTCATCTGTAACTGGAAGGTACTGCATATCTTTCGTGTCTTCGGAGACACCGCCGATCCAGACTTGATGATCTTGCCAGCCATCGCTATCTCGCTTGTTCATGAGCAGGGCAAAATCGATCCCTGACGTCGGATCTTCTTCAGCGCGCATGATCATGGCGTCCAGTTTACCGCGGATCAGCCGAAGTCTGGTCCGCTTATTAGCATCGAGTTTTCTCGCAGAGGGAAGGTTGAGTACGCTGGCGTATCGCGCATTCTTGCTCTTGTTCGTGAAGTCCAGGTCATCAGCGTGGTCAGCATCTGGTGAAGTCCGCAGTATCTCGTCGAGTTGATCGACAGTGACGACAGCAAGGGGGGTTGCCATGAAGAGGTGAATCAATGCCAGGTCTACAAAATTCTGAACTTCGCGATCACGGTGTTTCAGTTTATCGATTAGTTGCGACCTCTCATAGGCCAGAAAGAGAATGCGTGCCGTTGGCGTACCGTAGTAATCGGGCAGGTCTGTGAGCGGAACACGCCGTGTTGCATATACATCGTCATTGACATTGATCACTTTGTCGAGTTGCCAGCGTGTAGTTGTCGCGTCCTGAAGGGCCAAATGTGTCTGTAACTCAGGGCGGAACCAGTCGTCAAACGACACCTGTACGTTGAAGAAGATAGCTCGGGAGTATTTCTCGCATGCATCCATGAACTCGCCCATGCTCTCGTAGTCAATGCTTTCAGGCACATCGGATACCATGTGCTCTACAGCAGCAGTAAAACTGTCCAGTTCGGTACGCCAAACGCGTGCGGGTGTGCTCCGAATATGCAGGCGCTGCCTAATGGTGGTGCGCAGCTCAGTCAGGTTACTGTCATCATTAAGAATAGCGAGTTTGGTGTCACGCAGGTACCAGGGCCGATCATCGGTTCTTGGTGACACTTTAAATGTAAGTGGAATGAACTCAATATCTGGGTTTTCGCGTGTCGCCCACATGTAGCCGAGTTCCGCATTACAATTCTCAGATTGCAGAAAGTTTGGTGTCACAAGCGCAATGCGTACAGTTGACGATGTGAGGCATTCCTTGAGGTAGCCGTGCTCGTCGTACCCATTGGGTATTTTGCAAAGAGGAAGAGATGATGCGAAACACTTTCTGCGCGAAACGCCGATTCCATTAACTAAAAGATCGACAAATCTTGCGGCCAATCGGCTATCTTTGTGTGCGTGCGAGATGAACACAGGTCGTTTAGGCGTCGTTCTCTCTCTCTGCGTTGCCATGTATTCTCTCCAGATCTCCGCTGCTAAATGATCTTGTATCCGATGAAGAAGTTTTAATTAGCACTTGTTAATCGCGCGCGCTTCGTGATGCCCTTCGCTGGTCTGGCTGTGGAAAATCGAAGTTTTAAATGATGTTGGTGCACCATCACATTGAAACAGGTATGAAAGTAGCAGGTATGGACAAGAAACACCAGATGAAATCCGATTCCAGAGGGGCTGTTGAGCGGAGCACGCGGCGCCCCTTGTGAGCCGTAGAGCGCGCCCGACTGAGGGGCCTGGAAAACGGTGCCCGACGAGGACCCACCACGGGCGGGTAGTCGGTCGGGTCTACATCCTGTTTCGTACCATTCGCGATATTCGTAGTGGAAAGACTTCGGGTGAGTCGCAACTCACTCTCTCAGTTTGAGCGCCACGAGGCCGTTTTCGACCCGCAGGCTTTCCACGCCGGCGGCAAAGGCTGTCCAGAAGCCCTTGTCGCCGCCGAATTCCCGGACGACGTCGATGTTCTTCAGCCCGCCCAGCCAGGCGTTCGGCAGCGGAACGCCCATGACCATTACGCCCCGCAGCATGATCTTGGGCTTGCCGTCCACATAGCGGAAAATCACGCCGGTCTTGACGCGCAGGGTTTTGCCGCCCAGCACCGGGAAATCCTCGTCGAACGGGATCAGCAACTTGGCGCTGACGAGATCGGGTGACTCGCCCGCATTCCACATGCAATATTCATCAATATTTTCTTGCTTCCCGTTCCTCCACGGAGACAAGATCGGGCCGGATTCGAAATGCCGTCCCGGACGGTGGACGCCCGGTCGGCCGAACGAACACAAGGAGACGACCCATGAAACATCCGTCGACCAAGCGTTCCATGAAGATCTTCCTCGCCGCCCTGCTGGGGCTGGCGTTCGCCGGCATCCTGCTGACCTCTTGCGTCGGCGAAGGCACCTGCAGCCGGACATGTCCGCAATGCGAAGGCAATTGCGAAAAAACCAGCGGGCACTCGAGCCAGCACGAATGCAATTTCTGCGGCTGGCATTGGTACTAGAGATAGTCCGGTTGGGCCGCGGCGGCGAAACAACACCGGCGCGAGGTTCCGTCTAGACGGACCGGTCGTCCCCTAAAACGCGACGAGCAGGCCCGCGCCGCCGTACGCCCCGTCCGCCATGGGCGTGCCCGGGAAGAATCCCTCGGACTTGCCGCCCAGTTTTCCGGACAGGCCAATCGTCTCGCCGAACATCACGGAAAGCTCGCCGCAGGCGTTCCATCCCGCCCCCTCGTATAGCCTTTCTTCGGAGTCCGGCACGTCCCAGAAATCGCCCTGCACGGAAAGCCAGGCGCGCGAGCCCAGCGGAATCCGGTACAGCCCGGCACCCGCGCCGTAGGTCCGGTCCACGGAACTGTCCAGATCGCGGACATACACGGTCACCAGCGGCCCCGGCGTGATGCAATACAAGTCCAGGAACCGCGTGACTTCCGACGGCCCCAGGAACGCCCGCGTGCCCACGGTGAATCCGAACCCGCCGCCGAACGGAACGATCGGCGGCCGGACCTGGGTCTTCCCCTTCAGCACGTGGTCGGCGACGTATCCGTACATGGCCGCCAGCGCCGCCGGATCGACCAGGTTCCAGATCGCCGCCGCCCGGACGTCGTCGTAGTTGTCCTGCAACAGAGGATCGCTGAAATCGATGGCGTATTCGTTGTTCCAGACGGCCGACGGATCGCCGCCGCGGCGCTGCGCCTGCCGCGAAACGAGCCAGTAGGCGATGTCGTTCCCGTTCGTGTAATCGTCCACGAAATCGTCCCGATCGCCGTCGGGGTTCGACGTGATCAGGCAATAGATGCTGAAATCGATCTTCGCGAGAGCCATGAGCGGGATCTTGGAACCGTCCGTCCCGTCGCCGACGTAGAGATCCTTCAGGATGCGGTTGGCCAGGATCGTGTCCGACTCGGTTCCGGCGCCGGCGATCATGATGAGTTGTTCCATGGTCTCGGGATCCTTGTCCAGACCCGTGCCGCCGGAAAAATCGAGGCCGAACGCGTACTCGGGATCGAGATGGTATTCCCGTCCCCGCGAGCCGTGGCCGAACACCTCGTGCTGGACGGTGCTGAGACCGGCGGCGAAGAAGAACTCGTAGGCCGGCGCCGCGTAGGAAATGGGCGCGTAATGGCTGATGCCCCGGCACAGCAGACTGTGCGCGCTCACGATGTCCGCCCCGCCGTAATCCATGGCGGGATCCGTTTCGAATCCCAGGAAATAGGCGTCGAATACGCGATTGGTCAGCGAGGCCGACTCCGCCACGCTCGCCAGCATCATCCAGACCCCGCACAGGACAAGCGCTTTCCTCATCACGTGTTCCTCCTTCGTTGGGACACAGTATGCGGATTCCCGGGCGGAAATCAACCCGTTCTGCGCCAAGCGATTCCGGGCGACCGGTAACCTTTTCTGCCCCGCCGGCGACTCCATGGGGTGAAAGAAGGTCCCGGCGAAAGGGAAGACCATGAAAACGAACGCGTTCACCAAGATCGTCGCCCTCGCGGTTTTCGCCGCGGGCATGGCGCCGCTGGCGGGATTCGCCGGCGCGCCGAACGGTCCGCGACCGCCGCGGCCGCAAGTGCGCCCGGAACAAGTCGGACCGAACCGCCCGGAACGGCCGCACCGCGACCACCGGCCGCCGCCGCATGTCCGACCCCGGCCCTACGTGTCGTATTGGGCGCCCCCGCCCCCGCCGCCCCCGCCCGCGTACTACGGTGGATACTATTTTTACCCGCCGCCGCCCCCGCCCCCGCCGCAAC
>ERZ1645187.1388-NODE-1388-length-22282-cov-12.263778_pt1 | contig 22282 bp, 17 predicted proteins | sample MGYA00575352_ERZ1645187 | MGnify/ENA primary metagenome ERZ1645187 (study PRJEB40837, sample SAMN11349314) | freshwater sediment metagenome | isolation source: river sediment | host: Sediment | place: India: Wazaribad , New Delhi | collected 2017-02-21 ... | reverse complement strand
TTCATGGCGCAAGCGGCCACTAAATCACCGCGTATGTTGATTTCGGATTTGGTCAATCCCGAAGTCATCAATGTCGTTGAGACGTATGCCCACTTCCGTGGATTGCAACTTGAAAAAGTGCGTAGCCTCAACGGAACGTTGGACCGTAACCATCTCAAAGATTTGTTGGACGACGGACCTGCTTCCTTGCTCGTCCAATATCCCAACTATTTAGGGATTGTGGAAGACTTCACCGAAGTCGCCCAATGGGTTCATGAACACCAAGGCTTATTCATCATGAACGCCAACCCAAGTTTGCTCAGCGTCTTAAAGACACCGCGTGAAATGGGTGCGGATATCGCCGTAGGCGATGGTCAACCGTTAGGCATTCCGCTCAGCTTCGGAGGCCCCTATTTCGGTTACTTGACCACTACGACCCCGTTGGTGCGCAAAATGCCCGGCCGGATCGTCGGCATGACTAAAGATGTCGATGGCAAACGCGCGTTCGTGTTAACGCTTCAAGCGAGAGAACAACACATCCGCCGCGAAAAAGCCAATTCCAACATTTGTTCCAACCAATCCTTGATGGCTTTATTCGCCACGATTTATGTCGCGGCTTTAGGCAAGCAAGGCATGATTGATGTGAATACCCGTTGCATCCAAGCCACGCATGAACTCTATGACCGTTTGATCAAAACCGGTGCTTTCCATGCGGCATTCGATGCTCCGTTTGCCCATGAAGCCGTTTTGCTCAGTGACTTAGATATGGTCAAACTCAACGACCGTTTATTGAAGAAAGGCATGCTCGGCGGACTTCCTGTCAAATTGCCCGACTCTAAGAAAACGGGATGGCTATTTGCCGTTACCGAACGCAGAACCCCTGCACAAATCGATGCACTGGTTCAAGAAGTGGAGATGATGGCCCATGAAGTACTATAACACCCTCATTTTCGAACTCTCCAAATCGGGTCGTATCGGCTATTCATTCCCGAAAAATCCGTATGCCAAAAAATCTTTAGATACCTTGTTGCCTAAGGAGCTTTTAAGAAGCGAAGAGGCTGCTCTTCCCGAAGTCAGTGAACTCGATATCGTGCGTCACTACACCAATGTGTCGCAAAAGAATTTCGGTGTAGAAACCGGATTCTATCCGTTGGGTTCCTGCACTATGAAGTACAACCCCAAGATCAACGAAGAAATGGCGGGACTTCCCGGATTTACCGAGATTCACCCTTTGCAACCGTTATCCACGCTTCAAGGCGTGCTTCGCATTTATGACGAAACCGCTCGGATGTTATCCGATATTTCCGGTCTTGCCGAATTTACCTTGAACCCCTTTGCGGGCGCTCATGGCGAACTCACGGGCCTCATGATCATGAAGGCCTATCACGAGAAACGGAATGACCTCAAACGCACGAAAGTCATCGTCCCCGATAGCGCCCACGGCACCAACCCCGCCAGTGCGACTGTCGCCGGATTCGAAACTATCGTCATTGCTTCCACCGCTGACGGACGTGTCAACCTGGAATCGTTAAAAGCCGCGCTCTCCGACGAAATCGCCGGCATCATGCTGACCAACCCGAATACACTCGGTTTATTTGAACGCGACATCGTTGAGATTGCCCGTTTGGTTCACCAAGCCGGGGGTCTGCTTTATTACGATGGTGCCAACCTCAATGCGCTTTTGGGCCAAGTACGGCCGGGCGATATGGGTTTTGACATCATGCACATCAACTTACATAAGACATTCTCCACGCCCCATGGCGGCGGCGGTCCGGGTTCCGGTCCTGTCGGCGTAGCCAAAGCACTCGTGGAATTCTTACCCAATCCGCGCATCGTCAAACATTCCGATTACTACACCATCGAAGATTCCGGCAAAGCGATTGGCCAAATCAGCCACTTCTACGGAAACTTCCTCAACGTCGTCCGTGCTTACACCTTCCTTTTGACTTTGGGTAAAGAAAACCTCAAATCGGTCGGTGGTTTAGCCGTGCTCAACGCCAACTACGTCAAAGAATCGCTCAAGGATGTCTATGAACTTCCGATCGGCAGCTTCTGCATGCACGAATTCGTGTTCAACGGACTAAAAAACAAGAGCACCGATGTCCACACGTTGGATATCGCCAAACGCTTGCTCGATTACGGCGTGCACGCTCCGACGATTTATTTCCCGATGCTATTTGAACAATCCATCATGATCGAACCGACCGAGGTTGAATCCAAAGAAACGCTCGATCACTTCATCGCCATGATGCGTCAAGTCGCTCAAGAAGCCTTAGATAATCCTGAGATGGTGAAAACCGCGCCGCATACGACGCCGGTCCGCCGTCTGGATGAAGTCACCGCGGCCAGAACGCCCATCCTGACTTATAAGGATGCAACCCGCCATGGTTGATTTACTGATTCTCGGGGCAGGCCCCGGAGGTTATGAAGCTGCTTTAGAAGCCCGTAAACACGGTATGACCGTGACGCTTTTTGACGAACGTCCCGCCGGAGGCACTTGCCTTTGGGTGGGCTGCATTCCCTCCAAAGCGATGCACCACATTGCCGAGGGTTACCGCGGCATTGCTCACCTTCAAGCGTTAGGCCAACCCATTACGGTCGACCCGATTGATCTCAAAGCCTTATGGAATCAAAAGAATACGGCGGTCCATACCCTTGCGGGGGATGTGGCATCGCTTTTGCAAAATGCCGGTGTGGAAATGGTTTTGGGCCATGCCCAATTGACCGATGACCACCACATACTTTCTAACGGCATCCTTTACGAAGGAAAAACCATCATCATCGCTTCGGGTTCGTATCCGTTTATGCCCCCGATCGATGGGATTCACCTTCCCGGCGTGCTCGATTCGAACCACCTTTTAGCGCTCTCCTCCTTGCCGTCTTCGCTCATCGTCGTCGGTGGCGGTTATATTGGTTTGGAATGGGCCTTTATCCTTCGTTCTCTCGGAGTCAAAGTAACCATCGTCGAAGCGTTACCGAGCTTACTCACGATTGCCGACGAGGATGTGTCCAAACGGATACAAGTGTTTGCCAAAAAAGAAGGCATTGAGGTTTTACTCAACGTTCAAATCGGCGGATTTGAAAAAACCGAGTCGGGTTTGCGGGTTAAACTCAACAATAATCCCGATAAAGTCTTAGAAGCAGAAAAAATCTTGGTCGCCACGGGCCGTCGTCCTCGCGTCGATGGTTTGGGCTTAGAAAAAACCGGGGTTCAATATTCCCCACGCGGAATTGTCGTGAATGCCTTGAAGCAAACGTCCGTTCCCCATATCTACGCGGTCGGCGATTGCATCGGCAATCCGATGTTGGCCCACAAAGCGTCTTTCGAAGGACGTCAAGTCGCCATGCATCTCGCCGGCATTGAGTTCCATCCGGATTATGCCGCCATTCCTGCCGTTGTCTTTACTTTCCCAGAAATCGCTTCGGTGGGATTAACGGAAGCAGACGTCCGCGCAAAGGGTTTAACCTATGAAACCAAACGGATTCCCTTACGCGCCAACTGCAAAGCGGTTGCGTCCGCCCAAACCGATGGTTTCTTAAAGATTATCTATGATGAAAACAAGGTTCTCTTAGGAGCTCACCTCATGGCACCGCAAGCCAGCGTCATCATCCACGAAATTGCCCTACTCTACCATGAGAAAAAACCGCTGACGGAATGGAAAAACGTGATTCACGCCCACCCGACACTCAGCGAAATCGTCCAAACGATGCTTCAAAGTTTATAAAAAGAAAGGGACATTAAGTCCCTTCTTTCGTGTCTTTTTTAATCTCCGTCGGTAATCAAGAAGTTTTTGAACTGCCAAACATCGGTTTCATCAATTTGAGGGATGTTGTAGCATTTGAAGTGATTTCTATAATTCAACAACGGTGTCCAATCATAGGCTTGCGAAATCCATTCGCCCAAATAAGGCTTGGAAATCGCTAGAACAAATTCATGAGGTAAATCTTCTGGGGTGCAGAAACCTTCATGGGGATTCGTAATCATCCAGATGGAAGCCGCGACGACCGAGATGGCCACTTGCATCGTGGTCGCATTTTGATGCGGAATCAAACGACGGGATTCTTCGATGCTTAAATTGGATCCGACCCACCAGGATTTGTAGGGGTGGCCCATGATCAAGGCGCCCAAAATATCGTTTCCGGAAATGATGTCATCGCCCAAAATCCGAACGTTATCTTGGAGCACATAGTCGTTGCCGCGAAGTTCGTTGAGTGAAGCAATCGCACTGTCGGATGGGCAATAAGCATAGTGAACCGTCGGACGGTAAACTGCCTTGCCATTTTTCCACACCGTCAAACGGTCGGAAAGCGTGAACGCTTCGCCGTGACGGACGACCATGCCGTTGATTTGGTAGCCGGGAACATACGAGGTCACCCACGTATTGATGCCCATACGCGCCAAGCAGATTTGGTTTTTGGGTCCATCTTCGTGTTGGCAAGCCATCGCAGGTAATTCTTTTTCATGCGTCCCCCACCCAAGTTCCGAGGTGGTTGTTCCTTCTTCGCGGAAGCCTTCGACACTCCAGGTGTTAACGAATTCGTTGACTTTCTTAGGATCGGACGAAATTTGGGTATCGCGTTCGCTGACGTGAATGACTTTTACGCCTTCGAGTTGCGCCAATTCGTTGAACGCTTGTTTCTTCATCAATTCTTTTGCTTTTTTAGCGTCTTTTTCATTAAATAAATGATCCGCGAGCATCCGCTCGGCGATATCCAGTAGCCCTTGTTTCACGAAATGCGAGATCAAACCCGGGTTAGCGCCATGTTCGACAATGCAGGTCGGTCCTTTTTCATCCCAAGAGGCGACCATTTTACGAAGCCCCATATGGCGATGATAAAGGGTTCTTTGGGTCGGCGAAACGAGAAAATCGTTATCATACGGATTCCAAAGTTCAACGGAGGTATTGATGTAGAGGACATCGTGGAAGTGGCACCACGAAATGATGGCTTCTGCACCAATATTCCAGGCCAAGTCGATGAGTAAATCGCCTTGGGAAAGATGGGCACTCAGAATCGTGTCCATGTTTTCCGGCGTAATTTTAAGTTGTTTATAGGTCAAGCCTTGCTCGATGAATGGCTTTAATTTCTCTTCTTTATCTTCAAAATCGATGACTGTAATATGACTGGGAGGACACTGTATCTCTTTCAGGAGTATGGGTAATGTGCATTGCGCTACCCCTCCGAAACCGACCATGAGAATCTTCCCGCCGAATTTGACCATAGAATCACTGCCTTTCTCGCTACCTTTGTAGCTCTCCTTGGAAATTGAACCCCGCATCTTGGCAAGGGTATCTTTCCATTCAAGCCTATCCCTTTGCTACATAAAAAGCACCCCCTTCAGGAGTGCTTTTTTAGACACTGTCTAGTCATTGTATAAAGTCTCAATTTTTAGCGGATTTCGTTGAAGTAATAAGCCTGCAAGAGATAGTTTTCATGATGCACCGTGGCCAACTTATAAAGATGGTTTTTCAACGACGGCAAGGAAGTTCCCGTGTTTTTGAATTCTTCCAATAATTTTTCAAACCGCCGCCGCTCGGTTTCGGTGGCGCACGTTTTAAAATAGCCCCAAATATGTTCCAAGGCGTTGACCTCATGCCCAAAGTCGGAAGGAGTGTTGAGGGCCTCGTCGACCAGGCGATAAAAGAGTTCGACGGGGTAGCTTCGTTTATCATTCAAAAGGGTTCGGATCAATTGATAATTTTTCGGAGACTTGGCCAGTACGAGATATTTATATCTCGCCCATTCGTTTTCCAAGTGAATCATCTTTTGATCGGCGCGGAAGGCGTTATGGCATTTTAAAGCCGAAATGTTCTTATCTTTGACTTCCAACATGAAATCGAGGTCGGTTCTGCCAAGGTTTTTGACATACTGCATGAATACATCCAAATCAATGGTTGCGGAATGCGCACCCAGATGTTTGGTGGGATCTTGTTGCGAGTAATGCGTTTTCTGTCTTCCGTCAGCTTTTTTCCAGGTGGCTTCCGCACGGTCGACCCAATACGAAATCGGTTCTTCGCGGTTCGGTGACGGATTGACCGCGTCGTGGAGATTGTCATATACCACCGGAATGTTCAAAGCTTCCCCTAAGGTCAGCACTTCTTCTATCGTATAGACACGATCATCGTTTTCGATGACCAAATGTTTCTTAATTTTGTCGCTCAGTCTGAGGTAGTTGGTTTTGAAGCGTTCCATGGCTTGGATTTTATCGCCATAGGCACCTCCGACATGGAGAATGATTTTGCTGGTTTGGTCACAACCCAAAAGTTCCAAAATCGTTGCATGGTATTCCAAATCTTCAATCGCCTTGCCAACGACATTTTCGTCCGGCGAATTCAGCACGGTGTATTGTCCCGGATGCATCGATACGCGTTGGTTGGTTTTTTTGATTTTCGTGCCAATCGCAGCAAAACGTTCTTGAAAGAGCGTGGCCCACGGGACCGTGTTTTGAGGAAGCGTGGATAAAGGTATCAAATCGGAGGTAATGCGAAAAAGGCGGATCCCGTTTTTGCCGTTGTAATCGATGATGGCTTCCAAGGCATCCAGATTATGCGAAATAATCGCGGTTATTTTTTCGGGAGTCGCGTTTTTTAAGGTCAATGTTTTGAATTGCGTTCCTTCGACACCGACGGTTAAACAGGCATAGCCGATGCGGGGAACGATTTTTTCTTCGCGCATAGAGATCCCTCCTTAGCGTTAATCCTACCATACCGATAGGATGGTTTTGGCCGCGGTGCTCTTTAGGTCCCAAAACCAAGATGATATTTTCGTTTGTAAACAAACGCAATATAACCTATAATTGACTAGCAAAGGAAATTAACACCATGAAAGATACTTTTAAACTGATCTTCTCCTCACTCTTTAAAAACGATGCGGCAATCGAAGGCCGCAAAAAACCTTGGTTCATCGCTCTGATCATCTTCTTATTGTCCTCCGTTTTGGCCGTCATCCCCTTGACTGTCAGCGTGGCCAAGACCACTGGTTCGGACTTCTTCAACAGCACGCTTTATTCGTATGAAGTCGGCGCGCAAAAGTTTTCTGAAACATTGGATGAACATGATGTCGATGTCACCGTCACTGCCAACACCGAAGGATTACACATCTTAACCTTATCCGGAGATTGGTCCACCGTGGCCAAAGCCGGCGAAGACTACTTCGAATATGTGAGCCCCACGACTTCGCAAACCATTCTCCGCGTTTACGTGCAAGACACCAAGACCATCACCGAAACCGAAGAATTCGTGACCGCCTTATTAGCGCTTGAAAATTCAGAAGAAACCCCCAACCTTGAAATCACGTCCTTCTTAGTCCTCGGACATCGCGCGATGTATTCGTACCTCTACAACCCCGCGGGTGTCGCTGATGGAAGCGTGGCCGGCTCGGGTTATACCGCCAGCTACAAAGGTAACTACACCAATGTCGAAGTCGGAACCAACTTCGGAAACTTCGCCAAATATGATGTCACCGGCGATCCCATCCCGGCACCGACCGAAGCCAACTACGCTGCCTACCAAGCCAAAGTCATGGCCAACTGGGAAACCCTCTTCGATAACGCCTACTCCGAAATCAAAGACACGATGCTCTGGACCACTTCCGGCATCATGCTCGGTGTCGACGCCATCCTCGGCTTGTTCATGATGTTGATGATCTTCATCTTGACCCGTGGCAAGAACAACCCCAACCACACCTTCACCCTCTTAGATTCCGTGAAGATCGGTGCTTGGTCGATGCTCTCCCCCGCCCTCATCTCCCTCATCGTCGGCTTCTTGCTTCCCAACTATGCCTCGATGTTGTTCGTGATGACCATCGGTTTACGGATCATGTGGATGAGCATGAAGAGCTTACGCCCCATGCCCACCGCCCCGCAACAACCCGTTCGCAAGTAAAAAAAGACCCCGGATTTCTTTCCGGGGTTTTCTTTTGCCTTATTTGGATTTTGGGAAATACATGAACCATTTACCAAAGTCTTTAAATCCGAGATGGTGATAAATGGACGCCGCTTTGGGATTCTCAAAGAAGAGAATCGGAGTTATTTTTTGTTCTAACAAAAAGGAACAAAGACGTCCCACCACGGCGGTGGCATAACCTTTGTTGCGGCATTCCGGAAGTGTGAAGACGCCACCGATCATGGCGGAAACGCTGGAGATGGCCGACGTATTGGCGTTGGCAATCACACGGCCGTTTGCTTTGATGATGAAGTGATAAGTCTCATTACTTTGAAGACGTTTTTGATAAATCGGGGTCTCCGCATCCGGATCAATCAATCGGTAATCCGCGAATTCGCTGATTTTACAAAGCGATTCGACAATCGCACGGGCATCTTTCGGAGTGGCTTTGATGACCAAGGGCGAATCTTGGAACGGTTCGATTTTCGTCATCTTGGCCATATCGCAATCTTTGACTTTGCAGGCGGGATCCAAGACCGATTTCATTTTTTCAAAGACTTGTTCGCCACAGCTGAAGCAGTCCACGTCATAACGTTGGATATATCCCAAAATTTCTTTGGGTGAGAATGACATGTCATCACTGTAGAGTAGAAGATTCTTCCGATAACGGAGCAGCGCCGAGTGCGGTGTTTGCAAGTCGTCAAGCCAGACTTGCATGAAATCGTTTTGAAGCCCGAATTGTTCGATATCACCGATAAAAAACAAGTTTAAATCGGGGTCTTTCTTTAAAAAGGCCATCGTTACGGGTAAGTGTTCTTCGCTAATCATTTTAAACATAAGATCTCCTCGATTCTTTGAAAAGAGTAAATCCCGTCATGACAACGGGATTTGAAATTAAAAGTGGGTTTTGTTGGCAATGCGACGCGGTCTGCGGTAATGGTTTTTGATGTACTTGGCGATGTACCAAGTCAGGTAAATTCCGGTTGCGTGTTCGACGCTGATGGTCCGGGCGTTGGTGTTGACTTCGATGACCAAGGGTTCGCCCTTTTCGTTGAAGATGATGTCGACACCGGCGAAGTCCGCTCCCACCGCACGCACGGCATTGAGTGCCAGGCGTTTGATTTTGGGCGAAATATGAATCTCGCGCATCGTTCCGCCTTGGTTGACGTTGCTGCGGAAATCGTTGGGATTATAGCGTTCCACCGAGGTGATGACTTGACGGCCCACCACGTTGATGCGGTAGTCGCGTCCCGCCGCGGCGCTGATGTATTCTTGAACGAGGAGTGCGTTCTTTCCGACCTTCTCCAGTAATGCTTTGAATTCTTTTTCATCATGGACCAAATAAACTTGATCGCCATAAGAGCCAAACCGTTCTTTGACGATGAACGGATATTGGTAGCTGCTGATCATGCTCTTGACTTCGTCATAGTATTTGAACACGTTAATGTTGAAGGTATACGGTAAAATCGTTGTTTTTGGAGTCGGGATATGGAAGTTACGGAACGCCAAATACGTTAACGCTTTGTCGTCGCAGGTCATGATACTTTCTTTGGAATTGAAGATGGGTAAATCCAAATCGTTTTCGAGGTAGGTCGAAATGTGGATGTCTTTATCCCAGAACAAAGCAAAAGCGAATTCTTTCGGATGCTCTTGGGTATATTTCACCACTTGCGAGTTGGGCAGCGGCGTGAGTTTGACTTTCAGTTTGGCAAAAGCATCGACGAAAGCTTTGATCTGAATTTGGGCACGTTCGTTGTCTTGGGTGATGTTGTAAACTAATAACGCTTCAATGGCCACAGCTATATCCTCACTATCTCATATTGTGCTAGAATGCTTCGGTTTTTTCAATCGGGCAAGAGCCCTTTTCGACAAGGGTCTAAGGCTTTTCTAATCGCCGTAATCCGAACCGCGGTTTTTGTCTTGAACAAAGACGCGGAGACGGTTGGTGATGTCCGTGATTTCTAGATAAATATAGTCTTCCACGTGGGTCAGCGGGCATTCGTATTCCGCGGTAAAAACCACTTTTTTGTTTTTTCGGACGGCTCTTTCCATTTCAAAGATCACATCGGGATAATCGTCGGGAAGCCGTGCTTTTAAGCCCATGAGTTGGGTATAAAAGGCAGGTTCGACATAAAAAGAACTCCCATCCTCATATTCAAAAAGGGTACTAAAGGGGTTCTTTGGATCCGGGGTCGTTTTTAAGTTCTTCCATTCTTCGTAGCGCATGTCATTCACCTTTACTAATGATAAACTATAGAGTATGCTAAATCAAAAGAAAGGAGGTTTCTATGGAAAAACAAGACATTAAAGTAGTTTTTACCGATATCGACGGCACGTTGTTCTCTCATGTGAGCAAGTCAGTTCCTCAAAGCGCGATCAAGGCGTTCAAGGCCTTACAGAAAAAAGGCATTAAAGTATTTCTCTGCTCCGGACGTAATCAATATTTGATTGGAAAATCCGGCGTTTTGAACTATGTAACACCCGATGGTTTGGTGACCATGAATGGCGCCAACGTCATCATTGACGGCAACATCATTTATCGTTACCCATTACCCGAAACGGAAGTTGACATGCTCATTAAATTCTCGAAACGATTGAAATTCGGTCTTACTTTAATCGAAGAAAAAGAAGGTCACATCAATTATGTGGATGATCGGGTCATTATCGCTCACGAGAAATACGGAACGCGATTCCCGCAACCACGCTTCTACCCGGATCACTATGATCGTACGGTCTACCAAGCCATTGCTTTCTGCGATGAACTCGACGAGTCCTTATTCCTGCCCCACTTGCAGTTGTGCAAGAGCGCGCGCTGGGATGAATACGCCGTCGACATCATGCCGAAAGACTCAGATAAAGCCAAAGGCATTTTGGCGGTCTGTGAATATTATGGTTGGGGCCCTGAAAACGTCATGTGTTTGGGAGACGCCCTGAATGATGTGGAAATGTTAAGCATTGCCGGCATCGCCGTCGCCATGGGCAACGGACGAAGTGAAGCGAAAGCCATTTCGGACTTTGTTACCGACGACATCGACAAAGATGGTTGGGCAAAAGCTATGAAACATTTCGGGCTCATCGATTAAACGTAAGTGCAACGCCGTTGCACTTTTTTTATGGATTTTTTTAGGGTTAAGCATAATATATTATTGTGCGTATGTACGCGCAGGAGGCTATTTCATGATTCAAATCAATGGTGTAACTAAGAACTACGGCAAAGAATTTAAGGCCGTCGACAACATTACCCTCGAAATCAAAGATGGCGAAATCTTTGGCTTTTTGGGACCCAACGGTGCAGGCAAGACCACCACGCTCAAAATGATTACCGGAGTGACCACCCTCACTGCCGGCGATATCCTTATCAACGGAAAATCCATCAAAACCGACGATCTGGGAGCCAAACGCGAGTTCGGCTTTGTCCCGGACTCCCCGGACGTTTTGCTTCGTCTCAAGGGCTATGAATACCTTAATTTCATTGCTTCCATCTATGGCGTTCCTACGGAAAAGAGAACCGCCAAGATTCATGAGTTGGCGGAACGCTTTGAAATGCTCGAAGCCCTCAATGACCGTTTACAAAACTACTCGCATGGTATGCGTCAAAAGATTCTCATCATCGGCGTTTTGCTTCATGATCCCGCGGTGTGGATTCTTGATGAACCGCTCACCGGCTTAGATCCCAAATCATCCTTCACCTTAAAGGAAATGATGAGAGAACACGCCCGCAACGGAAAAACCGTCTTTTTCTCCACCCACGTTCTCGAAGTGGCGGAAAAATTGTGCGACCGTATCGCCATCATCAACCATGGCAAAATCATTTTTGTCGGCACCATGGATGAATTGAAGAAACACTCGGAAGGCAACCAATCCTTAGAGTCCTTGTTCTTGGAGTTGACGGACCATGAATAGAATGTTTCTTGTCGCCAAAACCATGTATAAGAACTCGGGAGATATCTTCAGTTCTTTAACCATGGGCAAAAACAAAGGCAAACGCGAAGTGGTCATGAGCCCGTCCAAAAAGGCGAGCGTCTTGCTGCTTGTTTTGTTCATCGTCGGTTCGCTTTTCTTTTCCATGTACACCACCGGTTCTGCATTATTTGGTTTAGCTCATGACGCCGGCGTGATGAATGAAATGCTTTCGATTTTCATCCCGGTCGTCCTATTGATGATTGGCATGTTTACGCTGACATTAGTGACCTCGTTCTTTTTCCTGTCCACCGATACCAACGTCTTTTTACCCTTGCCGATCAAACCCGAAGAAATCTTCTTTGGCCGTTTAATCGTCTCCTCCATCAACGCTTTTTTGATTGAAGCTGTGATGGTCGTCCCGTTATTGGTCGCTTACAACGTCGTCATCGGCCCCAATGTCCTCATCATCTTTAATCAAATCTTATTTGTGGTCGCGCTTCCGTTCATTCCGTTATCCATCACGTTCTTGGTGGCCCTTGCCATCGGACGTATCTTCAACGTCGCCAAACACAAAGAAGCGTTCTCGATCATCATGTCGAGTGTTGCCATCTTATTCATTTTGGTCCTCGAGTTCGGCTTGTCCTCAACCGCTGTGGAAACCACCACTCCGGATTATTTAGTTATCTTTGCCGATTCCATCCGTGGCACCGCCAGTCAACTTTCGTTCCTTGAATTTTTCACCAGCATCCCCAGAGCCGGTTTAACCGACACGACGTATGTGGGAACGCTGAATATGCTCTTGTTCGTTTTGATTTCAGTCGCTTTAGTAGCTCTCTCGATCGTCATCAGCAAAGGCTTTTATATGAAGACGTTGATTGGTAACGAAGACCGCGGGTCCAAACGGAAAAAGTCCGATATCGGAAAAGAATTAAGTTCCGAAACAAAAACGACTCGTCCTTATCTCAACTTAGTCCGTTCCGAGTGGCGTGGCATCGTACGTTCACCCACCTATATCTTCAACTTATTGATGCCTCCCGTTTTGGTAATCGTCATCATGAGTTTTTCGATGTATGGTTCTTTAAGCGCCGCGGGTGACGAAGGCACCGATATATTGGCCCAAATCGCTCCCATGCTTCAAGGTGCTTTCTCGTTCCACGAAGGCTCCACCACGTTCTTTGCCGGAGCGGCAGTCATGTTCATCGCCTCGATGACGATGATCTCGTCCACCGCCATTTCCCGTGAAGGAAAGAATGCTTTCTTAATTAAAACCTGGCCGATCAGCCCGGTCATCCAAATGCGTGCCAAACTTACGATCGGAACGGCGATAACGGCTGTCTTGCTGTTTGTTGGTTTTGTTGCCGTCGGTATTATCGCGCAACTCAATCCGATTTATATGTTGATGAGTTTTATTCCGCTCATCATTCTCTTAGTTGTGGCCAACTACGCCATGCTGTTGGTGGATGCCGCCCATCCGTTCTTGGATTGGGAAAATGAAACTGCCGCCGTCAAACAAAACAAAAACGGCCTTTGGGGCATGTTGATTTGCTGGGGCATCGGCATTGTCTTCGGCGGATTAGGCTTCTTAAGTTTATTTGCTCGCATCAATGCCATTTGGTCTTTCCTGATTGTCACCGCTGCGGCTGTGGCTCTCCTACTTTGGATTGAAGGCTCGATTAAGAAAAAAGGACCCGCCGTTTTCAAGGGGATCCAATAGTTATTTGTGATACGTTTCGTGGCGGTTGATTTTAAACGCCCGATAAATTTGTTCAAGTAGAATCACACGCGTCATTTGATGAGTGAAGGTTAGGCGAGAGAGTGTCAAACGCTCATTCGCCTTTTTCTTTACTTCGTCGCTGAGTCCGAGCGATCCACCGATGAGAAAGGTCACGGTGGAGTTGCCTTGGACGAACCACTCTTCCAAACGGGCTGCCAGTTGCGGGCTATCGTAGGTATTCGCGTTCAAATCCAGGGCGACGACATATTCCGAAGGTTTGATTTTGCTTAAGAGTTTCTTGCCTTCTTTATCTTTGATCTGTAAAGCTTCTTTTTCACTGCAATCCGCGGGTGCTTTTTCATCATCGGATTCAAGGATTTCCAGCGTGCAATACCCGGATAGGCGCTTGCTGTATTCTTCCAGGGCGTCCCGCCAATAGGATTCTTTGATTTTACCGATGGCCACCACTTTGATTTTCACGCTTAGTCCTCGAAATTTCCACCGACGACGAGTTGGTGTTGCGACGCGGCGTGAATATTGATCTTGTCGATATCGATCAGACGTTTACGGAATATACGGAAATAGGCGGCTAACGCCACTTCCGGCGTATTGGCTTCTTCGCTGAGGTGCGCTAAAACGACTTCGCGGGTATTTTCGCCAACCATCTCAGAAACATACATCGCAGAATCTTCATTGGATAAATGTCCATAATCGCCTAAGATCCGTTGAATCAAATCGTACGGGCGGTTGGTTTTGAGTAACATCTTAATGTTGTGATTACTTTCGACGATGTAGTAATTGGCGTTTTTCATATACGTCAGATTGCGTTCGCTGATGTAGCCGGTATCGGTCATATAAACAAGTTTTTCATCTTTCTTTTCAAAGACGAAACCGACGGGGTTGACCGCATCGTGGCTGGTGGGTAACACCGTGACTTTAAACCCCTCGATGTCATAACTGGAATAGACATTCAGTTCATGTTCCGGAAGTGTTTCGCAGGTGCCTTTGGCGGCATAACGTTGTTCGATGGAAAAGAAGTCTTTGCCCGAAGTGTGATCACTATGATCGTGCGTAAAAAGGACGGCTTTAATGTCTTCGAAACGATACGGCGTCGAAGACAATCCATCCTTGAGTTTTTTTAGGGTAATGCCCATGTCGATGAGCAAAACGGAATCATGGTCCGCCACTAAAGTGGCGTTCCCTTTGGAACCACTGGCAATAATATAGAATTTCATGGCTTAATCTTCGATATCTTGGATGCCGCCCATTTTCATGGCGGCTAAGCGGCTTTCATATTCGGCCGTCGGATTATCAAAACGTCCATAACCTTTGAAGAACAAAAGCGGGACGACGCCGGTTTTACCATTACGGTTCTTGGCAACCATGAGTTCGACGAGGGAGGCGTCTTTTACGCCGGTGGATTCATCGAGCTTCCGTTGCGCTTCGCGTTGTTCGGCTTCGCGTTTTTCTTCTTCGGGGCTCTTACGGCGGACACCACCGCCGACTTGTTGACCCATTTGTTCGTAGTAGTCTTTGCGGTACATCAAGAACACTTGGTCCGCGTCTTGCTCGATGGAGCCGGATTCACGGAGGTCGCTGAGCATCGGGCGTTTGCCTTCACGTTTATCGACTTCACGGGAAAGTTGGCATATGACGAGGATCGGCACTAACAGTTCACGGGCTAATTCTTTCAATTCACGGGAAATTTCACTGACTTCGATTTGACGCGATTCAATGCGTTTGTTACCGGTGGTAATAAGACCGATATAGTCGATGACGATGAGACCTAAATCCGGGTTGGCGGATTTGAGTTTGCGGGATTTGGCAATAATATCGAACAATTTGATACCGGGCGTGTCATCAATGTAAAGCTTGGTATCGCCGACTTCTTTGAGCGCTTGGGCAATCGCGGCTTTATCTTTGTTGCTCATGTGACCGGTGGAGATTTGGTCGAGGTTGACGCAGGAGACGGTCGCCACGAGACGTTTGACCAACGCTCCCGCAGGCATTTCAAGCGAGAAGATAGCCACGGTACGATCGGTTTTCCGAGAAGCGTTAAACGCCAGGTTGATGGCCAACGCGGTTTTACCGACGGAAGGACGGGCGGCCAGGATGACCATGTCGCCACGTTGGAAACCGTGGGTCAATTGATTGAGGCGGGTATATCCGGTGGTCAAACCGGTGACGCCGTCTTCGGACGCTTTCGCTTGAGTCCGCATTTCTTCTTCAACGCGTTTGGTGATTTCTTTGGTGCTTAAAAAGGAGGAAATACGACGGTTTTCGGCGACTTTGGCAATCTGCGCTTCGGCAATCGCGACGAAGTCGCTGGGATCATCGATTTCTTCGGTTTCGTACTTGGTCGTGATTTCGTTCATCGTCAAAAGCAAATTACGAAGAACCGCTTGGTCCTTGATGATTTTGATGTAATACTCGATGTTCGATAGCGAAATGACCGAGTCGGACAAGGAAAGCAAATACGGAACGCCTCCGATATTGTCCAATTCTTTGAGGTTGATCAATTCATCGGTGACGGTTTGGACGTCGACCGGGGTTCGCCGCGCTTGCACGTTCTTGATGGCACGGAAAACAATTTGGTTCGGGCGGTTGCCGGAGAAGAATTCTTCTTCGGTCAAGGAACCGAGCCCATCGTTGAGCGCCTCGTCCGAAACGAGCATGGCGCCTAAAACGGCTTTTTCGGCATTGACGTTATTGGGTAATGTACGAGGCATGGACTCACCTACTTCTTTTCGCTGACGTGGACGTTGACGATTCCGACAACGCCTTTATCAAGCTCAATTTTCAAACGGGTATAACCGACAGCGTTGACCGCGAAGTGATCGATGAATTTGCGTTTATCGATTACGATGCCGTGTGTTTTTTCCATCTCTTCAACGATTTGTTTGGTGGAAATGGTTCCGAACATGCGACCGTCTTTTCCGACTTGACCGACGAACTCGAGCGTAATGCCCTTGAGCTTTTCGGCCAGTTCTTCGGCTTCTTTGCGTTTCTTCTCGATGGCTTGTTTGGCATCGAGTTTTTGTTGTTCGCGGATTTCCACGCTCTTGGGAGTGAACATGACCGCAAGTTTGTTGGGAATCAGGAAGTTGGCGGCAAAGCCGTCGCTGACCTCCACGATTTGGTCTTTTTTGCCGACGTTTTTGACGTCTTTCAGTAAAATGATTTTCATAAATTCCTCTCTATTCTCTCTTCGGTTGATTTTTATTGCTGGCTTCAGCCAGATACGTCTCTAAAATTTCGACAAGCCGTTTTTCGACTTCGTCGATAGTCGTATTGGTAAAGGCTGCGGCGGCTTGCGAGAAACGTCCTCCACCACCGATTTTTTCGGTGATCAGTTGTACGTTGACGCTGCCATCGCTACGCGCGGAAAGACGGGTTTCTTTTTCACCGGTATTACCGATGACGAAGGAACACGAAACGCCTTTGATTTGCATGTTGCGGTTCGCCACTTTGGCAAGAGTCGCACGGTCAATGTAGTCTTTGGGATCGGCTTTGGAAACAACGACGCCATAGTACGGCGTTTTGGAGTTAGCCATGATTTTGTTGACCAACGCTTGTTCTTCGTATTCGTCCTTCAAGAAATCATCGGCTTGGGTGTTGTTGGCACCGAATTCGCGAAGGATCATGGACGCTTCGAACGTTCTCATACCGGCGGTCGTGGTCCGGAAATAGTTGGAGTCAAGGAAGATACCGGAAAGCATAATCGTAGCGAAGCTTGGCGGGACCACCATCTTTTGGTTATTCGAAGAATAGTGGATAAGTTCGGTCACAAGTTCGGAAGCGGATGAAGCGCTCGGTTCCATGTAAGAGAAAACCGGGGATTCGACGAATTCGTCTTCGCGGCGATGGTGGTCGATGACGACGACTTTATTCGCTTCTTCAAGCAACTTGGGATACATCGTCATGGATGGTTTATGGACGTCGCACAACACGACGAGCGTATTGGCTTTGAGTTTGCTCAAGCAATCGTGCGGAGAAATGGTGATTTTGGCCAATTCTTCTTTGGAGAACATCGTGGTCAAAGCACCTTTTGTCTTCTTTTCTGTTAATTTGGAATCGTAAACGATCAAGGCGGGTTTTTCGATGGAGTCGGCCATCGCTTTGACACCTAAAGATGAGCCTAAGGCATCCATATCCATATCGGCGTGCGCCATGATCAGGACGTTGGAGGAGTTTTTCATCAACCCAACAAGCGTATCGGCCAAAACACGGACTTTGACTTTGTTCCGTTTTTCTTGAGCTTCGGTTTTTCCGCCATAGAAGGCAAGGTCTTCACCGAACCGGCTGACGACGACTTGGTCACCACCACGCGACATGGCGATGTCGATGGCGTTGGTCGCTAATTCGTTGAGACGGACGATGTCTTGGATGTTGTGAGCAAAGCCCATCGAAAGGGTGAGCGGCGTTTCGTTGTTGCTGCCGAGGACACGGACGCGGTCCAAAATCGAGAACCCGTCGTTTTTCATCTTGCTGAACGATTCGTAGTTACAAAGCGCGAAGTAAGCATCGTTACGATAGCGGCGAAGCAGAATGCCGAATTGTTTGGCATATTCGAAAATGCTGTTGCGGATATTTAAGACGACGTCGTTGTTATCTTCAACGTTGATGCTGACGTCGGCATAGTTATCGATCATGATGACGCCGACAACAGGGGCTTGCGCTTGCAGGTCGTTGTAATAGTGCTCCGCGTCGGTGATGTCTTTAAAAATGTAGAGCAACGCATCCGGGAGATATTTGACTTCGTAGTTGCGGTTGTTAATCTCGACTTTGACCGTTTTATCTTCATCCCCGTCCAGCAATTCTCTTAATTTCGGTTGCCAGTCCAGGATGTTGGAGTCCAAAATGCTGATTTGACGTTGGGTCAATAAATCGTTAATCCAAAGGACGATGTTATTTTCATCCACGACGACGAGACCGATCATACCAAAGTTGTAGGCTTCTTGAACGTCGGAACCGATGATTTCGGCGGCTTTCAAGTCGGTTTTTTGGCGGATACGGGAAATATGGCGGGTGGAAAACCACACGAAAGTGACATCGACAACGGTCAATAACGTAATTCCGATGACCAGAGCATCGTTGGTAATGTATTGACGAAAGCCGAAGAGGTCTAAGGAATAGACGAGGGCTACGGCGATGATAAGTAAGAGTTGGAGGGCGATGAGTAAAATCATCCGAAGACGCATTTTACGTAGGCTTTGAATCATGAAGGTCACCTCGACTTATGTTTAATTATACATTAAAAGCCATCAATTCCATAAAAAAACGATGCCCGTTTCAAGAATGTTTGCATCGCCTTATAAAGAAAAAAGTCGCATAAATGCGACGGAGGTCTTTAGTTGAGGAACAAAACCCGTTGTTTCAGTTTAAACAGAGAGTCAAGGATGCCAAGAAACGCCATCACCGGAAAAAGGACGATTAAAGCAAGAACCGCGAGAATGAAGAAATTGGTTTTTCGTTTCTTGTTCAAGTAGACCGCCACCAATGTTAAACCCTCGAAAGCGTAGAAAATAAGTGCGGCAAAAGAGATGTTCATGCCAATGATCAACAAGATCTTAGCAACCCCCGTAATCGTTAGGTAATTGCCTAAAAAGGCAAAGCTAGCCACGATAATGGGAATCAAAATGTAGGTCACGACACGCGGAAATTCGATGCGGAGTCCGCGGAAGATGCCGATGTCTTGGTTTTTAGCAATCCGGTTGGCCAAGAAGATGGTCACGGTATGGGAAAAGACCCCCTCTAAAATACTAACCACCGCAACCAGTGCCGGGATAAGCCCAATCATAAGGGCTTCCGCCATCGATTTGAAATGCGTACTTAAGTTGGCAAATTCTAATAATTGAAGGGCTTCGGTAACCAAGACTCGCGTGTCATCCACAATGGTGAATCCAAAGAGGAAATCTGAAAACACAACAAGCGTCAGAACGTTGATTAAAAGCGCCCCCAAAATCGAAATGACGATGCGGAGTGTTCCGGGAAAACGTTTGTTGATGAAAAAACCGTACAAAACCCCGGTAAAACAAGAGGGAACGATAAACAAAAGCCCGTGAATAGGACTATGAATCAACATAGAAAGTAAGCTAATCGAAATAGCGGGTATAATGGCTTTCTGGGGACTGTGAAGTAAGGCATATAACGCAATCGGGGCGGGAATCAGGAAAAAGAAGGTTTCTTCAAGTTCCAAACCGGTGAATTCACTGATCAACAAAATGGCCAAGATTACGGCAGTAATCATCGCGGCGTCCGTGATGTAACGAACCTTTTTCATACCGGCATCCCCCTTCCTTTGAATAAAAGCCTCTCGCGGAGAGGCTTTCCGTTGCTTTTTCATCAACTATCGGTCGATATTGCTTTTCGTCTTGTTTCAATCCGTTGATTTCGGATATTTCTTTCGATAACCATCTTACTAAAAAGCGTCGCTCATTTGAAAACAAATGCTCACAAAGACCCTGCGAGTCAATGATAGCATTCACCAACGTCTTTCTCAAACGGGGAATAAAAAAACTTGTTTTCACTTTTTTACTAAAAGTGACTTCTCACAGTTAAGACAGCTGTATGTTTCCTAAACACTGCCTAACCCCTTGTTGTGCTTAGATTCCTCGAAAATGCTTTTTGAAACCATCGGTCTCATCAACACTTTTTGTGATTGGGAAATATTAAAATAAGTAAGAATCCGGTTGCTTGTTCGAGCCTCAATTTGCAAAAAAATGTGTGTTTGTTACTATGGAATTAATTAATGCAATTCATTGGTTTTACTGTTTGGGCCACACCGTACAATCCATTATTTCCAAAAAATGAAGGAGGTGCGTCTCATGATCACGAGTCTCCATTTCAACAAAAATGTGGCCAAATATTCTCTTCTCGCTGCGGGTTTGATGCTCGCCGTAGGAATCGTCTCGGTCGTTGCCCAAAAAGAAGAGCCCGAGATCGTTGAAGCAAGCACATCCGATTTTACTTCCGTTTTCAACACGGTCAACTGGGGTGTTTCCTCCGGACCGACTTGGACCGCGGGAACTCCCTCAGCTACCGGTTTTACCTCGGGACAAGGTATCCAAATTACCACTACTTCGACGGGTGCCAATGCGACCACCGTTAATAGCTACACGGCTTTATCAAAAGTGGTCGTCAAGTACTCAACCGATGCATCTGCCGGAACAGGAACCATCACGTTATCTGTCGGAGGAACTCAGTTTGGTTCTTCTTTTAACGTGACATCCACCGGTGGAACAACGCTTCGCACTGCGACATTCAACGATATTGCCAGCGGACAAATGAAAATCACCGTGACATGTTCCGCAAACAGCATTTATATTCACTCCATATTGATCAATACTCAAGATACCTTTACTTCCGTTTTCAACACCGCTTCTTATGGGATTGAAAGCGGGCCAACTTGGAATGTGGGAACGCCGGGAGGATCGTTTGTCTCAGGACTTGGGGTTGGAACCGCAAAATCCGCATCGTCGGATGCAACCTCGGTTGTGAAACACTCTTATGTAACCCAGGTAATCGTACGTTATTGCACCGGATCAACAACCGTAAAAGGATCTTTCACCATTTCTACCGTCGATGGAGCAACCACGCAATTCGGTTCTGTTTTTACCGTTGACGCAACGTTAGGAACGACACTTAGAAACGCCGTTATTACAGGAACCGCCGCAACCGGAAATGTCAAATTGGCGGTCAGCAATGCAACTACAGGAACCGCCGCAGATGTTTACGTATATTCTGTTTCGATATGCACGTCTACCGACTTTGAAATTTCGCCGACCTCGATATTCAACTCGGCCAGTTGGGGCGTTTCAATCGGACCGAACTGGAATGCTGGAACACCTGCTCCTTACGGTTATTCTGCATCGTATGGCGTCGAGGTCCGAAACGATACTTCGAACGGGGCCAATGCCACAACGAACAGCAGTTTCCTTGATATCGAAATGATGATTGTCCGATATGTTCCTTCCGTTTCGGGAAGCGCAACAAGTGGAACTATTGTTTTGGCGGTTGCCGGGACAAACTATGGAACAATCACTATCAGCGAATCGAAAAGCCAAGCCGTGACCGAAGCTACGTTAATCGGAGCGGGTGTTGGGCAAATCACAATTACCGTCAATAACACGTCTTCAAAGAGTTATTACGGAATTGGCGTTCTATCCATTCGGATCATCACCGCTCCTTCCTATGAACACTCACTTAGTGCTCAAACGGATCTTTCGACTTCCACCTCAAAAACATTATCGGGTGTCTTTTGGAACACTGTCGTTACCGGAGGCACCATCGATGGTTTCGATGCCACCTATAACCGTGGGGTGCAATTCTCCGCAGGAACAACCAACGCTCGGGTTCGTTCCGAGGTCTTTAACGCTCCGAACCAAGGAAAATACGCAATCCGCAGGGTGGCCATTCAGGCTTCGATTGCCGTAGGCGGGACAGGAACCATTGCCGTGACCGTTGGTGGTGTTTCGATGGGAAGTTCGCAGAGTTTATCGGCCAGCAACGATGGCAACCACCTTTGCATTTTTGAAGTTCTTACTCCATTATTAGGCCACTTGACCGTCAATCTTGCGACAAGTAGCGGTTATGAATTGTATATCAAGGGATTCATGGTGTACTGCGAAACCAATACGAACGCCGATGCTGCGGGTGCCTTTGCACGAAGTCTTGAAGCCTATAACACCTGTACTCAGTACGTCGCCGCCTGGGAAGCTCTCCATTCCATTTACGATGGGTTGAGTTCCGCTTCAAAAACTTACCTTTCAAGCATCAATCTCGATGACTATGTCGGCGAAAC
>ERZ1645187.1387-NODE-1387-length-22285-cov-6.230949_pt1 | contig 22285 bp, 18 predicted proteins | sample MGYA00575352_ERZ1645187 | MGnify/ENA primary metagenome ERZ1645187 (study PRJEB40837, sample SAMN11349314) | freshwater sediment metagenome | isolation source: river sediment | host: Sediment | place: India: Wazaribad , New Delhi | collected 2017-02-21 ... | reverse complement strand
AAGTAGCTCAGTTGATAGAGCATTAGCCTTCCAAGCTGAGGGTCGCGGGTTTGAGTCCCGTTTTCCGCTCTATTGCCTATGTAGCTCAGCGGTAGAGCACTTCCTTGGTAAGGAAGAGGTCCCGGGTTCAAGTCCCGGCATCGGCTCAAAATGATAGAAGTACAGATCATTAATCATATAAAGAACAATTAAGTTATGGCAAAAGAGAAATTCGACAGATCGAAACCTCATGTGAACATAGGTACGATTGGTCACGTTGACCACGGTAAAACAACGTTGACAGCTGCTATTACAACCGTATTGGCAAAAAAAGGTCTTTCTGAAGTAAAATCATTCGATCAGATTGATAATGCTCCTGAAGAAAAAGAAAGAGGTATTACTATCAATACTTCTCACGTAGAATATCAGACAGCTAACCGTCACTATGCACACGTTGACTGTCCGGGTCACGCCGACTACGTTAAGAACATGGTAACTGGTGCTGCTCAGATGGACGGTGCTATTATCGTTGTTGCTGCAACTGATGGTCCTATGCCTCAAACTCGTGAACACATCCTATTGGCACGTCAGGTAAACGTTCCTAAATTGGTTGTTTTCATGAACAAATGTGATTCTGTTGATGACGAAGAAATGTTGGATCTTGTTGAAATGGAAATGAGAGAACTTCTTTCATTCTACGATTTCGACGGCGACAATACTCCTGTTATCCGTGGTTCTGCTCTTGGTGGTTTGAACGGCGATGCAAAATGGGAAGATAAGATCATGGAACTGATGGATGCATGTGATACATGGATTCCTCTGCCTCCGCGTGAAGTTGACAAACCTTTCTTGATGCCTGTTGAAGACGTGTTCTCTATCACTGGTCGTGGTACTGTAGCTACAGGTCGTATCGAAACTGGTATCATCAAAACAGGTGAAGAAGTTCAGATTATCGGTTTAGGTTCTGAAGGAAAGAAATCAGTTGTAACTGGTGTTGAAATGTTCCGTAAGATTTTGGACGAAGGTCAAGCTGGTGACAACGTAGGTTTGTTGCTTCGTGGTGTAGACAAAACTGAAATCAAACGTGGTATGGTTATCACACACCCGGGAAAAGTAACTCCTCACACTACATTCAAGGCTGAGGTTTATATCCTGAAGAAAGAAGAAGGTGGTCGTCACACTCCATTCCATAACAAATATCGTCCTCAGTTCTACATCCGTACATTGGACGTAACTGGTGAGATCACTTTGCCAGAAGGAACTGAAATGGTTATGCCAGGTGACAACTTGACAATCACTGTAGAATTGATCTACCCGGTTGCTTGTAGCGTAGGTCTTCGTTTCGCTATCCGCGAAGGTGGACGTACAGTAGGTGCTGGTCAGATTACTGAATTGATCGACTAATTCAATCTAAATAATAGTCAGCCTCTCGGGGCTGACTATATACGGGTCTAGCTCAGTTGGTAGAGCACTGGTCTCCAAAACCAGGTGTCGGGAGTTCGAGTCTCTCGACCCGTGCTAAAAATCTATAGATTCAATGAAAAAGATAATTGCTTATATTAAAGAATCTTATAACGAACTTGTTTATAAAGTTTCTTGGCCTACAAGATCAGAACTATCCAATAGTGCTGTGGTTGTCATGTTTGCTTCCCTTATGATCGCTGCACTGATTTTTGTGATTGATTTGGGTTTTGAGACAGTAATGCGCTTCTTCTACGAAACAATTTTTTAATTCAGTTTTTCATGTCTGACATACAAAAGAAATTTTATGTTCTCAGAGCCATTAGTGGCAAAGAGAATAAAGTTAGAGAGTATCTGGAAGCTGAACTTAAGAATACGGATCTGGGAGAATATGTATCTCAAGTCTTAATTCCTACAGAAAAGACTTTTACAGTACGTAATGGTAAGAAAGTGATGAAAGAAAGAGCTTACTTACCTGGATATGTACTTGTTGAAGCAGCTCTGGTAGGAGAAGTTGCTCATCGATTGAGAAATATCCCCAACGTAATTGGTTTCCTTGGAGGATCGGATAATCCGGTTCCCCTTCGTCCTTCTGAAGTGAACCGTATCTTAGGTACGGTTGATGAGTTTCAGGAACAACAGGAAGAAATGGATATCCAGTTTTATGTTGGCGAAAATGTCAAAGTTACCTTTGGTCCATTTAGTGGCTTTAGTGGCTTAATCGAAGAAGTCAACACCGAGAAAAAGAAACTGAAGGTGATGGTCAAGATCTTCGGACGTAAGACCCCCCTTGAGTTGGGTTATATGCAAGTGGAGAAGGAATAGTACTTTTGTTACGAATTGTGTATTCTTTCCGTTTTTAGTGTTATATATCTAAATTTTAGAAAAATGGCAAAAGAAGTTGTTGGACAAATTAAATTGCAGATTAAAGGAGGAGCGGCAAACCCTTCTCCCCCTGTTGGACCTGCTTTAGGTTCTAAGGGTATTAATATTATGGAGTTTTGCAAGCAATTTAATGCCAGAACTCAAGACAAAAGCGGTAAGATATTACCAGTGGTAATTACTTACTATGCTGATAAGTCTTTCGACTTTGTTGTTAAAACACCTCCTGTTGCTATCCAATTGTTGGAAGTGGCAAAATTGAAAGGTGGTTCTGCAGAGCCAAACCGTAAGAAGGTAGGCGAAATTACTTGGGAACAGGTAAAAGCTATCGCAGAAGACAAGATTGTCGATCTTAACTGTTTTACTGTTACTTCAGCCATGAAAATGGTTGCTGGTACTGCCAGAAGTATGGGTATCAATGTTAAAGGGGCATTCCCTGAAAATAACTAATAAACTTCAATTGAGATGAGTAAACTTACAAAAAATCAAAAGTTGGCTTTGGGCAAGATTGAAGCTGGGAAATCATATTCATTAAAAGAGGCTTCAGCTTTAGTAAAAGAAATTACTACAACAAAGTTTGATGCTTCTGTAGATATTGATGTTCGTTTAGGAGTTGATCCCCGTAAGGCAAACCAGATGGTGAGAGGTGTTGTTTCACTTCCTCATGGAACAGGTAAGCAAGTTAGAGTTCTTGTATTATGTACTCCCGACAAAGAAGCTGAAGCTACTGAAGCTGGTGCTGACTATGTAGGGTTGGATGATTATATTGCAAAAATTAAAGGTGGTTGGACTGATATTGACGTTATCATTACAATGCCTTCTATCATGGGTAAGATTGGTGCTTTAGGTCGTGTATTAGGTCCTCGTGGTCTTATGCCTAACCCAAAGAGCGGTACAGTTACTAATGAAGTAGGTAATGCTGTGAAGGAAGTTAAACAAGGTAAGATCGACTTTAAGGTAGACAAGACAGGTATCGTTCATACATCTGTAGGTAAAGTTTCTTTCAATGCGGATCAGATTCGCGACAATGCAAAGGAATTCATTTCTACACTTATGAAATTGAAACCGTCTGCAGCTAAGGGAACATACGTAAAGAGCATTTATCTTTCAAGTACAATGAGTGCGGGTATTAAAATTGACCCTAAATCAGTTGAAGAAAATTAATAAAACAATTGAACAATGAGAAAGGAAGATAAAAGTGCTATTATAGACCAGCTTACAGCAACTGTTAATGAATATGCAAATTTCTATTTAACAGACATCGAAGCTCTTAACGCTGAAAAAACAAGCGCTTTGAGAAGAGAATGCTATAAGAAGGAAGTAAAGTTGGTTGTTGTTAAGAACACCCTGCTTAAAAAAGCGTTAGATAATGTAGAAGGTGATTTCTCGCCTTTATTCAACTCAATGAAGGGAAACACCGCTGTGATGTTTTCTAACGTTGCTAACGTTCCTGCTAAACTTATCAAAGACTTTACAAAAGATACTAAAGGTGAAGGTAAGCCTCAGTTGAAGGCTGCTTACGTACAGGAATGTTTCTACGTAGGTGCACAGAACCTGGATGCTCTTGTAAATGTTAAGGGTAAGAACGAACTTATCGGAGATGTTATCATGTTGTTGCAATCTCCAGCTAAGAACGTTATCTCTGCTCTTAAGTCGGGCGGAAACACAATTCATGGAGTATTGCAAACTCTCCAGGAAAGATAATTTTAAAATATTACAAAGAATAACAATCATTTAATTCATACAAAAATGGCAGATTTGAAAGCTTTTGCAGAACAATTAGTAAACTTGACCGTAAAAGAAGTTAGTGAACTGGCAACTATCCTTAAAGAAGAATACGGAATCGAACCTGCTGCTGCAGCTGTTGCTGTAGCCGGTCCCGCAGCTGCTGCTGACGTTGTTGAAGAAAAAACATCTTTTGATGTTGTTTTGAAGAGCGCAGGTAGTGCAAAACTTCAGGTAGTTAAAGCAGTTAAAGAACAATGTGGCCTTGGATTGAAGGAAGCTAAGGATCTTGTTGATGCTGCTCCTTCTGTAGTTAAGGAAGGTGTTGATAAAGCAACTGCTGAAGCATTAAAAGCAAGCTTAGAAGAAGCTGGAGCTGAAGTTGAGCTTAAATAGTATTTCTAGCCTGGTAATCAGGTGATTTGGTTAAGAATCTTTGAAAAAAAGATTCTTAACCTTTTTGTGTCTATATTTTCATTAAGTTCAATAAATTCCTTACTAGATGTCTTCAACAGCTGAAAACCAAAGAGTTAATTTTGCTTCGATAAAGAATCCACTTCCTTATCCGGACTTTCTCGAAGTACAATTGAAGTCATTTCAAGACTTTCTTCAACTTGACACACCTCCCGAAAAGCGCAAGAAGGAGGGATTGTATAAGGTGTTTGCAGAGAATTTTCCCATTGCAGATACTCGTAACAATTTTGTGTTGGAGTTCTTAGATTATTATATCGATCCGCCCCGCTACACTATCGACGAATGTATTGCACGTGGATTAACCTATAGTGTGCCTTTAAAAGCAAAGTTGAAACTTTACTGTACCGATCCAGATCACGAGGATTTTGATACGGTTATTCAGGATGTTTATCTGGGTCCGATTCCATATATGACAGAGCGTGGTACGTTTGTTATAAATGGAGCAGAGCGCGTTGTAGTTTCGCAGTTGCACCGTTCTCCCGGGGTATTCTTTGGTCAAAGCATCCATGCCAATGGTACTAAATTATATTCGGCACGTATCATTCCGTTCAAGGGTTCCTGGATTGAATTTGCAACAGACATCAATAATGTCATGTATGCATACATTGACCGTAAAAAGAAATTACCTGTAACTACACTTTTACGTGCTATTGGTTTTGAAAGTGACCGGGATATCCTCGAAATCTTTAATCTTGCTGAAGAAGTAAAGGTAAACAAAACTAATCTTAAGAAACTTTTAGGCCGTAAACTTGCTGCGCGTGTATTAAAAACGTGGGTAGAAGATTTTGTAGACGAAGATACAGGTGAGGTAGTTTCTATTGAACGAAATGAAGTTATTATCGACCGTGAGTCGGTGCTGGATGAAGATAATATAGTTTCTATCCTGGAATCTGGCGTACAGAATATATTACTTCATCGTGAGGACCAGAATCTTTCTGATTTTGCTATTATTTATAATACGCTTCAGAAAGACCCCAGTAACTCAGAAAAAGAAGCTGTACTTTATATTTACAGACAGCTGCGTAATGCTGAACCTGCTGATGATGCAAGTGCACGTGAAGTTATCAACAATTTATTCTTCTCAGAAAAGCGTTACGATCTTGGGGAAGTAGGTCGTTATCGAATTAATAAAAAACTAAATCTTTCAACAAGTGAAGACGTTAAAGTCTTGACGAAAGAAGATATTATCGAGATCATCAAGTATTTGATTGAGCTTATTAACTCAAAGGCAATAGTTGATGATATCGACCACTTAAGTAACCGTCGTGTTCGTACGGTTGGCGAGCAGCTATACAACCAATTCGGTGTTGGTCTGGCTCGTATGTCTCGTACGGTTCGCGAACGTATGAACGTAAGAGATAACGAAGTGTTTACTCCGATCGATCTTATTAATGCTAAGACCATTTCTTCGGTAGTAAATTCATTCTTCGGTACTAATGCGCTTTCTCAGTTTATGGATCAAACCAATCCATTGGCTGAAATTACACATAAACGTCGTTTATCTGCATTGGGACCAGGCGGTCTATCGCGTGAGCGTGCGGGCTTTGAGGTTCGTGACGTTCACTATACGCATTATGGTCGTCTTTGTCCGATTGAAACACCGGAAGGTCCGAATATCGGATTGATCTCTTCATTATGTGTATATGCAAAAATCAATGATTTAGGCTTCATTTCAACACCTTATCGTAAAGTTGAAAATGGTAAAGTTGATTTCTCTGACGAGGGTCTGCAATACTATACAGCAGAAGAAGAGGAAGAGTTGACCATTGCTCAGGGTAACGCTCCATTGGATGATGATGGTAAATTTATCAGGGATAAGGTTAAGTCTCGTTTTGAGGCCGACTTCCCCGTAGTTTCTCCGGATGAAGTAGATTTGATGGACGTATCTCCTACACAGATTGCATCTATCGCCGCCTCTTTGATTCCTTTCCTCGAACATGATGATGCAAACCGTGCGTTGATGGGATCGAACATGATGCGCCAGGCTGTTCCTTTGTTGCGTACCGATGCCCCGATTGTAGGTACTGGTATTGAAAAACAGCTTGTACGTGATTCACGTACTCAGATTATGGCTGAACGTGAAGGTGAGATTGTATTTGTAGATGCAACATGTATCAAGATTAGATATGACCGTTCTGAAGAAGAAGAATTTGTAAGCTTCGAAGATTCGGTTAAAACTTATATTATACCAAAGTTCAGAAAAACGAACCAGGGTACAACGGTCGACCTGCGTCCTATTTGTCGCAAAGGTCAGCGCGTAACAGCCGGGGATATTCTGACAGAAGGTTATTCAACTCAAAATGGCGAACTTGCTTTAGGTCGCAACATCAAGGTGGCTTACATGCCTTGGAAGGGATATAACTATGAGGATGCTATTGTATTGAATGAACGTATGGTACGTGAAGACTTCTTCACATCTGTTCATGTTGATGAGTATATCCTTGAAGTTCGTGAAACCAAGCGAGGAATGGAAGAACTTACCTCCGATATTCCCAATGTGAGTGAAGATGCAACAAAAGATCTTGATGAAAGAGGTATTGTTCGTGTTGGTGCTCGTATCGAACCGGGTGATATTATGATTGGTAAAATTACTCCTAAAGGAGAATCCGATCCTTCACCTGAAGAGAAATTGCTTCGTGCGATCTTTGGTGATAAGGCGGGTGATGTTAAGGATGCCTCTTTGAAAGCTAAACCGTCTTTGCATGGTGTGGTTATCGGTACAAGCCTCTTTTCAAAGGCTGTTAAAAAGAGAAAATCAAGACTTACCGACAAGGCTATTTTGCCAAAGCTTGATGAAGATTACGAACACAAAATGGCCGAGCTTAAAGGTCAGTTGGTAGAAAAACTTTTAACCCTTACTGCTGGAAAAGTATCACAGGGTGTGAAAGATTACATGAATATGGAAGTTGTAGCCAAGGGTGCCAAATTTAGCCGTAAGGCATTGGAGGAACTTGACTATGAATCAATCCAGGTAAGCAAATGGACTGCAGACGCTCAGAAGAATGATATGATTAAGGCTGTAATTCTGAATTACTTAAAGAAAAATAAGGAATTGGATGCAGAGCTTAAACGTAAGAAATTCGACCTTACAATTGGAGACGAACTTCCTACTGGTATTGTTCAGATGGCAAAAGTATATATTGCCAAGAAACGTAAAATTCAGGTGGGTGATAAAATGGCAGGACGTCACGGTAACAAGGGTATTGTTTCCAAGATTGTTCGCCAGGAAGATATGCCTTTCCTTGAAGATGGAACGCCGGTTGATATCTGTTTGAATCCTCTTGGTGTGCCTTCTCGTATGAACCTTGGCCAGATTTTTGAAGCGGTTATGGGTTGGGCCGGACGCGAATTGAATGTTAAGTTTGCGACTCCTATTTTTGACGGAGCGTCTATCGATGACATGAATGAGTGGACTGATAAGGCTGGAATTCCTCGTTACGGTAAGTCATATTTGTATGATGGTGGTACAGGTGATCGTTTTGACCAACCAGCAACTGTGGGTGTAACCTACTTCCTGAAACTTGGACACATGGTTGACGACAAAATGCATGCCCGTTCTATTGGTCCGTATTCTCTTATTACGCAACAACCTCTTGGTGGTAAAGCTCAATTTGGTGGTCAGCGTTTCGGGGAAATGGAGGTTTGGGCACTTGAGGCATTCGGTGCGGCACATATCTTGCAGGAAATTCTTACAATCAAGTCGGACGACGTAGTAGGTCGTTCAAAAGCTTATGAAGCAATTGTGAAAGGTGATCCAATGCCACAACCTGGTATTCCGGAATCATTGAATGTATTGCTGCATGAACTTAGAGGTCTTGGTTTAAGCTTTACACTGGATTAATTCAACATTATATAAGTAGATGAGCTTTGCTCATCTACTTTATCAATTGATAACTCTTTATAAAAAAACAATATGGCCTTTAGAAAAGAAAACAAGATAAAGAGTAACTTTTCAAAAATAACCATCGGTCTTGCCTCACCCGAAGAGATTCTCGAAAACTCAAGCGGCGAAGTGCTAAAACCGGAAACGATCAATTATCGTACATACAAACCGGAAAGAGACGGATTGTTTTGCGAACGCATCTTTGGTCCTATTAAGGATTATGAGTGTCATTGCGGAAAATACAAACGTATCAGATATAAAGGTATTGTTTGTGATCGTTGCGGGGTTGAAGTTACAGAGAAGAAAGTTCGTCGTGAACGTATGGGGCACATCCATTTGGTTGTACCTGTAGCTCATATCTGGTATTTCCGCTCACTTCCTAATAAGATTGGTTATTTATTGGGTTTACCTACTAAAAAGCTTGACTCAATCATTTATTACGAACGTTATGTGGTTATCCAACCGGGATCTGTTGATACTGTAGCTGAGTACGACCTGCTTTCTGAAGAAGAATATCTTCAGATTTTGGACTCTCTGCCAAGAGAAAATCAGATGTTGGAGGATTCTGATCCAAATAAGTTTATTGCTAAGATTGGAGCAGAAGCTGTTTATGATATGTTGGCACGCTTGGATCTGGATACTTTATCTTATGATCTTCGTCACCGTGCGAGCACTGATACATCGCAACAGAGAAAAAATGAGGCTTTGAAACGATTGCAGGTGGTGGAATCTTTCCGTTCGTCAAAGGGTAGAAATAAACCCGAATGGATGATTGTACGCGTTGTTCCTGTTATTCCTCCAGAACTTCGTCCTTTGGTTCCATTGGATGGAGGTCGTTTTGCTACATCCGACTTGAATGATTTGTATCGTCGTGTTATTATCCGTAATAACCGTCTGAAACGATTAATTGATATTAAAGCTCCTGAAGTAATTTTACGTAATGAAAAACGTATGTTGCAGGAAGCTGTCGATTCATTGTTTGATAATTCAAGAAAGTCGAGTGCAGTTAAAACTGATGCTAACAGACCTTTAAAATCACTTTCAGATAGTTTGAAAGGAAAGCAAGGTCGATTCCGTCAGAACTTATTGGGTAAACGTGTTGACTATTCAGCCCGTTCGGTAATTGTTGTTGGTCCGGAATTAAAAATGCATGAATGCGGTTTGCCAAAGAATATGGCTGCCGAATTATATAAACCATTTGTTATCCGCAAACTTATAGAAAGAGGTATTGTTAAAACAGTTAAATCTGCAAAGAAGATTGTTGATCGCAAAGAACCTGTAGTTTGGGATATTTTGGAACACGTAATGAAAGGACATCCTGTTCTTCTTAACCGTGCTCCTACATTGCACCGTTTAGGTATTCAGGCTTTCCAACCTAAATTAATTGAAGGAAAGGCAATTCAGCTGCACCCATTGGCTTGTACCGCATTTAACGCGGACTTTGACGGTGACCAGATGGCTGTTCACTTGCCTCTTGGTAATGAAGCTGTTTTGGAAGCTCAAATGTTAATGCTTGCTTCTCATAACATTCTGAATCCGGCGAATGGTGCACCAATTACTGTTCCTTCACAGGATATGGTGCTTGGTCTGTATTATATCACTAAGATTCGTCAGGGATCTCTTGGAACCGGACTTGTATTCTATGGTCCTGAAGAGGCTACTATTGCTTACAATGAAAAGAAAGTTGACATTCATGCTCCTATCAAAGTATATGTGGACGACGTGGATGAAAATGGTAACTTCGTAAAAGTGATGGTTGAAACTTCTGTTGGCCGTTTGATGGTTAATGAGTTCGTTCCAAAAGAAGTAGGTTATATTAACGAAGTTTTGGGTAAAAAATCCCTTCGTGATATTATTGGTAAGGTTATAAAGGTTTGTGGAGTTGCCAGAACGGCTCTATTCCTTGATGATATTAAGGATTTGGGTTATTACATGGCCTTTAAGGGGGGATTGTCGTTCAACTTGGCCGACGTTCTTATTCCTGTTGAGAAAGATGAGCTTATTAAAGAAGGATATGCCGAAGTTGAACAGATTTTGGCTAACTATAGCATGGGTTTCATCACTTTCAACGAACGTTATAACCAGATTATCGATACCTGGACACACGTTAACAGTAAGTTGTCTAACATCCTGATAAAACAACTTACCAACGACAATCAAGGGTTCAACTCTGTATTCATGATGATGGATTCAGGTGCCCGTGGTTCGAAAGAACAGATTCGTCAGTTGTCAGGTATGCGTGGTTTGATGGCTAAACCTCAGAAAAGTGGATCAGAAGGTGGTCAGATTATTGAAAACCCGATTCTTTCGAACTTTAAAGAAGGTTTGTCTGTGCTAGAGTACTTTATCTCTACCCACGGTGCCCGTAAAGGTTTGGCGGATACGGCGTTGAAAACAGCTGATGCTGGTTATCTGACACGTCGTTTGGTTGACGTTTCACATGATGTTATCATCAACGAAGACGACTGTGGAACATTACGTGGTCTTGTTTGTACAGAATTAAAGAATAATGAAGAGGTGGTTGCCTCTTTGTATGAAAGAATATTAGGTAGAGTTTCTGTTCATGATATTCAACATCCGTTAACAGGAGACATTCTTGTTGAGGCTGGAGAAGAAATCAAAGAAGATGCAGCTAAGAAGATTCAGGATTCACCAATTGAAAGCGTAGAAATCCGTTCCGTTCTTACTTGTGAATCGAAGAAAGGTGTTTGTGCAAAATGTTATGGACGTAACCTTGCAACAGGCCGAATGGTTCAAAAGGGAGAAGTGGTTGGTGTTATTGCTGCACAATCCATCGGTGAGCCGGGAACTCAGCTTACATTGCGTACTTTCCACGTCGGTGGTATTGCTTCAAACATTGCAACAGAAAATAGTATCTCTTCTAAGTTTGACGGTATTCTTGAGATTGACGAGCTTCGTTCGGTTGAGGCTGTAGATGAAGCTACCGGCTCAAAATATCAGGTGGTAGTTAGCCGTTTGGCCGAAATGCGTATTGTGGACCCTAATACAAAGATTGTATTGCTTACTCATAATATCCCCTACGGTTCTAAATTGTTCTTCTCAAATGGAGCATTGGTTAAGAAGGGTGATGTTATTATTGAGTGGGACCCATTCAATGCCGTTATTGTATCGGAAGTAGCTGGTAAGATTGAATTCGAAAGTGTTGTTGAAAATGTGACCTACAAGGTAGAGAGCGATGAAACAACTGGTTTGAAAGAAAAGATTATCATTGAATCTAAAGATAAGACCAAAGTTCCTTCAGCACATATCGTGGATGAGAACGGAAATTACCTGAAGACTTATAGTTTACCTCTTGGTGCACACGTTATCAAGGAGAATGGCGATAAGGTTAAGACTGGTGAAGTATTGGTTAAGATTCCTCGTGCAGTAGGTAAGGCTGGTGATATCACCGGTGGTTTGCCTCGTGTAACTGAAATGTTTGAGGCTCGTAATCCGTCTAACCCTGCAGTTGTATCCGAAATTGATGGAGAAATCGGTTTTGGTAAGATTAAGAGGGGTAATCGTGAAATTACAGTAACATCTAAGCTAGGCGAAGTTAAGAAGTATATGGTACCTCTGTCTAAGCAGTTGTTGGTACAAGAAAATGACTATATCCGTGCGGGTATGCCGCTTTCTGACGGAGCTACAACTCCATCGGATATCTTGGCAATCAAGGGTCCTACAGCAGTTCAGGAATACATTGTGAACGAAGTTCAGGATGTTTACCGTCTGCAGGGTGTGAAGATTAATGACAAGCACTTTGAAGTTATTGTTCGTCAGATGATGCGCAAAGTAGAAGTTGTTGATCCGGGAGATACACGTTTCCTTGAACAGCAGGTGGTTGATAAATTGGATGTAATGGATGAGAATGATCGTATCTGGGGTAAGAAGGTTGTCATGGATGCCGGAGATTCTCAGACTATGGTTGCAGGGCAGATTGTTACAGCTCGTAAGTTAAGAGATGAAAACAGTATGTTGAAGCGCCGAGATCTTAAATTGGTTGAAGTACGTGATGCAGTTCCTGCTACTACGAACCAGATTCTTCAGGGTATCACCCGTGCTGCATTGCAAACTAACAGCTTTATGTCTGCTGCATCCTTCCAGGAAACTACGAAGGTGTTGAACGAAGCTGCTATCAATGGTAAAGTAGACCGTTTGGAAGGTTTGAAGGAAAACGTTATTTGCGGACACCTCATCCCTGCTGGTACTGGTCAGCGAGATTTCGACAAACTTGTAGTAGGCGCAAAAGACGAATTCGAACGTATTTTTGCTACCAGAAAGAATGTGGTCGACTTCAAGACTGTAGAGCATGATTAATATTTAATCTGAATAAATAAAAAAGGGATTTCGGGTAACTGAAATCCCTTTTTTTATTGATACAATTTGTTTTATTTAACCTATCCTATTAAATTTGTGAACAACAATTCTTAGATGTAAAAATAGTAATCAAATATGAAAAAGTTACTTCTTCTTTTAGTGCTTCTAGCACAATGCTTAGGTTTTTTATTTGCACAAGGTCAGATAGATCCTCAACCCGTTAATGTGATGAGTTATAACATCCGGATGGACAATGCGGGTGACGGTGATAATCAATGGAAATTCAGAAAGGAATTTGCCGCGAATCTGGTGAAATTCCATGAAGCGGATTTGATTGGTATGCAAGAAGTTCTGCATAATCAACTAATGGATATGGCCTCAAGATTACCTGATTATGGTTATATTGGAGTTGGTAGAGAAGATGGAAAAACTAAAGGAGAATATGCCTCTATATTTTATAATAAGAAGAGATTTAAAGTAATTGATTCCGGAAATTTCTGGTTATCTGAAGATTGTGATGCCGTAGGAAAGAAAGGATGGGATGCTGCTTGTGAAAGAGTGGCAACCTGGGGTGTCTTTGAAGATAAAAGTACCGGAAAACGACTGTTTATGTTAAACACTCACCTGGACCATATTGGAAAAGTGGCACGTCACGAAGGTGCTTTGCTTGTGATCAACAAGGTCAAAGAATTATCTCGCAATTATCCGGTAATAGTTACCGGAGACTTTAATGCTGTCCCCACCGATGATCCTATCCAGGTGTTGACTAATTCGCCGGAAGGATATTCTTTAACAGATACGCGTTCCGTATCTCCGCTTGTTTATGGTCCGAACTGGTCTTTCCATGATTTTGGCCGCGTTAAAATGGCTGAGCGTTCGCTTATAGATTATATTTTTATCAAAGGAAATATAAAAGTAATGCGTTACGGAGTTCTTACTGATATGTTAAATGCTTTGTATCCATCGGATCATTGTCCTGTACTTTCGACTTTGATTATTCATTAGTGTATTCTGTATGGAACCTGCAGAAGATTACCTAAAGGAGGTAACCCCATTGGGTGAAGACGATTGTTTCGTTATAATTCATCGTCCACAGAAAAGAGGGTTCGAATACCCGTTGCATATACATCCGGAATTTGAGCTCAATTATCTGGAAGGAGCGAAGGGTGCATTGCGAATTGTTGGTGATTCGATGGAAGAGATTGGCGACAAAGATTTAGTCATGGTTGCCGGTGGAACGAAGCATGCATATTCTAATCATCATTGTGCTGCAGAGACAGTTTGTGAAATAACCATTCAATTTCGGGCAGATGTATTTGATAGTATTCTTAATACACGCCACTTCAAATCAATTAGGCAGATGTTTGAGGATGCTTCCAAAGGATTGGTTTTTTCTTCTGATATGTTGGATCGGATTATACCTGAATTGAAAAAGCTAACAAAAGATGATTCGGATTCTTTTCATAGTTTTTTGCATATGGTTGAAATTCTTAAAATTCTATCGTCAGATAATCAAATGCGTCTGCTAAGTTCCGAGAATAGTGTGGATGGTTTTAGTTCTTCCGAAAATGAGAAGCTGGAAAGTATCTTAAGATTTATGCATGAAAAATTTAGAGAATCTATCATGCTGGGAGAAGTATCCAGGAGCAGTGGAATGAGTGAAGCTTCCTTGACCAGATTCCTTAAGAGAAGAACAGGAAAGACTTTTATCGATACTCTTAATGACATTCGGATTTCGCAGGCAGTGTGTTGTTTGATAGATACCTCAGCTTCTATTACCGAAATATGTTATAATTGTGGATTTAATAATGTATCTAATTTTAATCGAATTTTTAAAAAACGGAAAGGTTGTACGCCAACAGATTATAGACAAAAATATGAAAAAAGTCGTTTTAAGCTCTAAAAAGTCATTTGTTTTGATTAAATAACTAAAATAAATTACTTAAAATCGGAAAAGTATTGTATTTTGATTAAAAAATATTTGCATAGTATATGAAATCGCTATAAATTTGTGGCATGAAAGGATTAGTCTTTATGGTATTAAAGGCCCTAACTTGGATGCCAAAACTAGTTCGACATTAACACACACAAAGTATTTTTACATTGGTCTAAAGAATTGAGAATTTAAAACACAACGAAAGAACGACTGCCTGTGAAGGTGGTCGTTTTTGCATTAAAAGAAATCTATTTTACTATCTTTGCAACTAAACGAACAACATAAAACATATGATGGAAAATAAAAAAGGGAATGCAGAAATTCAAATTGAATTATCTGAAGAGATAGCACAGGGAACATATGCTAATCTGGCAATCATTGCACACTCTTCTTCTGAGTTTATACTTGACTTTATTCGGTTGGTTCCAGGTGTTCCAAAAGCCAAGGTACAGAGCCGGATCATATTGACTCCAGAAAATGCCAAGCGTCTTTTATACGCTTTACAAGATAATGTGAACCGTTTTGAAGATCAATTCGGACAGGTAAAGACCGAGCATCCCCAAGGTTTTATTCCACCGATAGGAGGGGTTAAAGGCGAAGCTTAATACAACGAAGTTTATGCTTCCTGTTAACAGTAAATAAAAACGAAGAAAGAGGATGAATTAAGTATCCTCTTTCTTCGTTTTATTATCATAATATAGATATAGGATATTCCCGGTTAAAGGTTTTCCAACATTCTTTTTAGTACGGCTTGTGCAGAGATTTCGCGATTTGCAGCTTCTTGAATAACTATTGATTGAGGACTTTCAATAACATCATCCGTTACAATCATATTTCGTCTTACAGGAAGACAATGCATGAAATAAGCATTGTTTGTCAGCGCCATTTTATCTTCATCTACAGTCCATGATCGATCCAATGAAAGTATTTGCCCATAATTTGGATCAGCATAGGCCGCCCAGTTCTTCGCATATACAAAATCAGCACCTTTAAATGCCTTTTTTTGATCATACTCCACTTTAGCATTTCCAACAAATTGCGGATCTAATTCGTAGCCTTCGGGATGTGTAATTACAAATTCATAATCAGCGGCGTTCATCCATTCTGCAAAGCTGTTGGGAACAGCCTGGGGCAAAGCTTTGGGGTGAGGAGCCCATGTAAGAACAACCTTTGGACGGGCCGTCTTTTTATATTCTTCGATAGTGATCAGGTCGGCAAAACTCTGAAGTGGATGTCTGGTTGCAGCTTCCATACTAAATACAGGACGTCCGGAATATTTAATAAACTGATTTAAAATCATTTCATTGTAATCTTCTTCCTTGTTCTCAAAACGGGCAAACGAACGAACGCCAATTATATCACAATAACAGCCCATTACAGGAACAGCTTCAAGCAGGTGTTCGGGTTTATCGCCATCCATAATAACACCTCGTTCGGTTTCCAATTTCCATGCTCCCTGATTTACATCCAGAACCATTGTATTCATCCCCAAGTTCATAGCAGCCTTTTGAGTACTTAAACGGGTACGCAGACTTGAATTGAAGAATATCATCAACAATGTTTTATTTTTTCCCAGTTCACAAAACTGATATCGATCTTTTTTTATTTCGAACGCCTCTTTTAGCGCTACCTGCAGATCTCCCAGATCCTTAACACAAGTAAAATTCTTCATTTTATTATCTATTAATGCATTTGTACTATGAACGAATTTGTCCGTTTCCTTCAATAAGATACTTATAGGTGGTTATCTCGTTTAAAGCCATCGGACCACGAGCATGTAATTTCTGCGTACTAATACCTATTTCCGCTCCGAAACCGAATTGGGCTCCATCCGTGAATGCTGTGGAGACATTTACATATACACATGCAGCATCAACCAATTGCTGAAACCTGGAAATTGTCTGGAGAGATTCCGCAATAATACACTCACTGTGTTTACTGCTAAACAATCCGATATGATTTAACGCTTCTTCAAAAGATGCGGCTGTTTTTATGCTCATTTTGTAATCCAGAAACTCTGTTCCAAAGCTTTCGGGTGTCGCAACCTTCAGTAAATCCTCCGGATAATTATTCCTGAGCACAGAAAATGCTAATTCGTCAGCATAGATTATAACTCTTTTTTCAGCCAGATCAGTACAAAGAAATGGTAAGTCACTGATACGATCTTTATGAATAACAAGGCAATCTAAAGCATTACAAACACTAACCCGACGAGTTTTTGCATTGGTTATTATTTCTTTACCTTTTACTTTATCACCCGAAGTGTCGAAGTAGGTATGACAAATTCCTGCACCTGTTTCAATTACAGGTACGCGCGCGTTATCTCTTACAAAATTAATCAACGAGCTGCTTCCCCTCGGAATAATCAGATCTACGTATCCAACAGCATTAAGCAGCTGGGTAGTAGCTTCTCGGTCGGCAGGAAGTAATGTGCAAACAGCCGGATCAATATGATATTTTGCAAGGACACCGTGAATGATCTTAACCAATGCTTGGTTGGAATGATCTGCATCTGATCCTCCTTTAAGAATACAGGCATTACCCGATTTCAGGCAAAGAGAAAACACATCAAACGTAACATTCGGTCTGGCTTCGTAAATCATACCAATTACTCCGAAAGGAACAGAAATTTTTTTAATTTTCATTCCGTTGGGACGAATCCACTCTCCCAGAATCCGGCCTAGAGGAGATGGGAGTGAGGCAACCGACTTCATGTCGGATGCAATACCCTTAATCCGGTCTTCCGTCAGTTTTAACCGGTCGAATTTAGGATCGTCCGGATTCATTAATGCCAAATCAGATGCATTAGCATCCAAAATAAATTTACTTTGGGCTACTGCAGCATCGGCTGTTTCAATTAATATCAAATTAATTGTTTCATCGCTCAGTCCAACCAGTGACGCCGACAACTGTTGTACACGTTTGAAAGTTGCATTCAAATCCATAAGCTATCAATCTAAGTAGAGGTAGTCGTAATGAATCAGGGGTTTCTGGTCGCGCTTGCCAATCAGCTTAGATGCTTCCCGACTGCTATACCCGGCACAACCAACCCCAATCTGGATTCCCTCTTCGTTCATTATTTTAACAATATCGTCCTTTTCAAAGTTACCAACAATTTTGATAACTCCAACTAATAAAACGCTGGAAGCCTTAGGCAATAGCAAGGCCTCTTCTGCTCCTTTATTTACATGCACCTCTCCTTTTGCAAAACCTTCTGAATGAGCAATCCATTTTTTTACACTGCTCACGGGTTTTTCTGCCGGAATGAATCTTGTACAAACAGTTTTACTCTCTTTCGCGAGCAGTTCAGGAAGGATGTTGTCTCTTTTCCCATTAGCTATAAGAACGGTAATTCCTTCGTCGGCCACTTTTTGAGCTATCACGCTCTTGGTGAGCATGCCTCCTCTTCCGAACTGTGATTTGGTAACCTGTACGTATTCTGAAAGATCCTGTTTACCAGCTTCTATCTCCCTGATTACATGTGTACCGGGTTCTGATGGATTCCCGTTGTATATACCGTCTATATTACTCAGTATAATAAGAGCATCCATACCCATCATAGCTGCAATTAATCCCGAAAGCTCATCGTTATCCGTAAACATGAGTTCTGTAACAGAAATCGTGTCATTTTCATTAACAATGGGAATAACCTTGTTTTCAAGCATTACCTCCATGCAATGTTTTTGATTCAGGTAGTGGGTACGACTACCAAAGTTTTCTTTGGTAGTGAGTACCTGTCCACACGAAATGCGGTGTTCCCTAAATAATTCGTAGTATCTGTTTATCAGTTTTGCCTGTCCTACAGCCGAATAAAGTTGACGCGCCGAAACAGCATCCAGCTTCTTGCTTACCTTAATCTCACTTCGTCCCGACGCAACAGCCCCTGAGGAAATAAGTACCACTTCGACCCCCTGCTTGTGCAGATCGGCTACCTGATCTACCAACGCAGACATGCGTGTAATGTCAAGCGTTCCGTCTTTGCGGGTAAGTACATTACTACCAATCTTTACTGCTATTTTTTTAAAACGAAGCATAAAATATTAGTTTTCCAGTTTTATTTGTTTGTGTCTTTGTCGCGGATTTCAACACGACGAATTTTACCACTGATTGTTTTCGGAAGCTCGTTTACAAATTCAACAATACGTGGATACTTGTAAGGAGCTGTTACATTCTTAACGTGATCCTGAATTTCTTTTGTAAGAGCCTCTTTGTCAGCTTCTCTGTAATCCTTAGCCAATACGATAGTTGCCTTAACTACCTGGCCGCGTATCTCGTCGGGAACACCGGTAATGGCACATTCCACAACCGCGGGATGAGTCATAAGTGCACTTTCAACTTCAAACGGACCGATACGATAGCCTGAGCTTTTTATAACGTCATCGGCTCTGCCAACAAACCACAGATAGCCATCTTCGTCGCGCCAGGCAATATCTCCGGTATAGTATACACCATCGTGCCAAGCTTCTTTAGTCCGTTCAGAATCACGGTAATATTCTTTAAACAAGCCAAGCGGTTTTCCATTACAGGTACGGATCACAATTTGGCCCTGTTCTCCATCTTCAACCGGAGAGCCATCCGGACGAATCAAATCAACATCATATTGGGGGTTTGGTACACCCATTGATCCTGGTTTGGGTTCCATCCATGGAAAAGTAGCTACAGTAGGAGTTGTTTCAGTCTGACCGAAGCCTTCCATCAATTTGATTCCAGTCAATTTATAAAACGATTCATAAACGGCCGGATTTAGAGCTTCTCCCGCAATTGTACAGTATTTTAGAGATGATAAATCATATTTTGATAAATCTTCCCTGATTAAAAAACGGAAGATAGTGGGAGGAGCGCATAAGGATGTAATACCATAATCTTGAATCATCTGTAACATATTTGCCGGAATAAATTTTTCGTGGTCGTATACGAACACATTTGCTCCTGCAATCCATTGACCGTATAACTTTCCCCATACAGCCTTTCCCCATCCTGTATCGGCGATAGTAAGATGCAAACTGTCTGAATGAAGGTTATGCCAGTAACTACCAGTGACAATATGTCCCAACGGATAGGTGAAATCATGCGCAACCATTTTCGGATTGCCCATAGTGCCTGAAGTAAAATACATCAGCGAAATATCTTCGTTGCTATTTGCATGCTTCGGGCGGGTAAATGGAGCTGCATTTTCAATTCCCTTATGGAAATCCTCAAAACCTTCTGCAACTTCCGGACCAATCGAAACTAATGTTTTAACAGTTGGAGATTCCGGCATAGCATCTAGCACATGTTTGGTAATCTCTTCCTCTCCGGCAACAACAATCATTTTAATATCAGCAGCATTAGCCCGATAAACAATGTCTTTCTTTGTAAGCAGATGGGTTGCCGGAATTGCTACAGCTCCTAACTTATGTAAGGCAATAATGGAAAACCAGAACTCGAAACGACGTTTTAGAATGAGCATTACCATATCTCCATGACCAATACCTAACGATTGAAAGTATGAAGCTGTTTGGTCGGAATATTTTTTAATCTCGGCAAATGTAAAATCTACATGGTCACCTTTATCGTTTGTCCAGCACAAAGCTTTCCGATTTGGCTCTTCATCTGCCCAAACATCAACAACATCATACCCGAAATTGAAATTTTCCGGAACTATAACCTTGAAATTCTTGATAAAATCTTCTTGCGACTCAAATGTCGTTTGTTTTACGAATCTTTCTAACATGATCTTTCTTTTCTCTTTCATTATAATATTACAGCCAGAAAACTCACCTTTTCACCATCTAAAGCTTTCATTCCATGCGGAAGTTCGGAATTAAAGTAAATGCTGTCGCCCTCACTAAGTATGAGATCCTTTCCATTAATCCGAATCAACATTCGTCCGCTTACAACCATGTTAAATTCTTGTCCGGAATGGGAGTTTAGAAATATCTCCTCATCTTCCGGTTTGGGATGAACCGTTACCATAAACGGATCGGCTTTCCGGTTTACAAAACCTGCTGCCAGTGATTGATATTTATACGCCTTAACACGCTCTACCATAACGCCAGTCCCTTTTCGTGTTACAAAATAAGAACTCATTTTAGGTTCATCGCCAAACATTAGTGTTGTTAATGCGATGCCATAGGCCTGTGATATCTGATGGAGCACACTTACCGAAATATCAACCGTGCCGGTTTCCAGCAACAAATAATCTTCAGTTGAGAGATTGCAAACATTGGCCATCTCTTCCACTGTTATTTCCAGGGCATCTCTAAGTCCGGCCAGACGCGCTGCAATTTGTTTAATTTGTTCGTTCATCTGCTGTAATTTATTATAATATGATGCCTCAAAGATAGAAATAAAAAGCAAAATGTCTATTATATTGCCTTTCTAATGTGGATTTATAAGTCAAACTGAAAGACTGATAGCGATTTATAACCTAATACAAACAAGAACGGCTGTCTCAGAATGTACATAACAAACTGAAACAGCCGTAAAAAACGATTCATTTATCTATCTATTCAAACTTAATTACACTAACCGGGCAATTGTCTGCAGCATCGGTGATCCCCGCTTCAAAATCGGCAAAAACAACACCTTCTTTAACTTGTGAAATATCAATAACTTCAAATACTTCCGGACAAATACTTTCGCAGCTACCGCATGATATGCAGTCGTCTTCTACCCAAACTCTTTTAATTGACATTGTATTATTACTTTAAAATAAACATTATAATTGCTATCAACCCTAAAACAGATAAGCCATATAAAATGTTTGCAGGTAGGTTTCATTCCAATATAAAAATACTATATTTGTGATTAATATTTGAGTAAGAACAGCCTTAAACCACTATTAGCAGCAGATTGATAAGTTTTACAAATGGAAACTGCTATGTATTAAAAATATTATATTGAATAAGAATTATGAAGAGAAAACTACTATGTGGCTTGTGGGCATTGATAAGTGCGTGTGCCCTTTCCAACGCCCAGGAATTTAAGCTTAATCCGTCGGGTTATTTTCAGAATGGCGGTGTGGATGTAATGGCATTTGACGACATTTACCCTGAAGGACATCAGGGTGGCGTTTGTATCATCATGCATGGAAACAGAGTCGCAACTAATGGCGACATACGTTTGGAACAAACCCCCGGACAATGGCAGCCGGTTCCTGCACAAAGAAGTCGTAAAGTGGATGTATCCGCCAATGCTATTGTTGCCAATCTTTCTTACCCTGATTCGTCCCGTCATTTGACAGGTTTCAACCCTATGATTTATCCTGATCTTCAGTTTAACTATACTGTAACAGTAAGAGGTGTTGGTGGTTCGGTAGAAATCACGGTAGACCTGGACCGTCCTATCCCCGAAGAATTTATTGGGAAGGTAGGATTTAATTTCGAACTTTTCCCCGGTTCTCTTTTTGGCAAACCCTGGATTATGGACGATCAAACAGGAATCTTCCCTCAACAGCCCAATGGACCGGCTATCTCGATTCCTTCTAATCATCGGCATACAGGCAATTATTTGCCTGAATCGGTTAAGGAAGATAAAAAAGCCGATATCCTACAACTTGTGGGATCAGGCTATAGCCCGATTGTAGCAGACGATCTTATTGCAGAACCCTATGCCACAGGACACAGTTTTACAATTCGCCCGGACGA
>ERZ1645187.1386-NODE-1386-length-22291-cov-8.107663_pt1 | contig 22291 bp, 23 predicted proteins | sample MGYA00575352_ERZ1645187 | MGnify/ENA primary metagenome ERZ1645187 (study PRJEB40837, sample SAMN11349314) | freshwater sediment metagenome | isolation source: river sediment | host: Sediment | place: India: Wazaribad , New Delhi | collected 2017-02-21 ... | reverse complement strand
CAGGGTTTCGCCTTCCAGCGCGTCTACACCGATGACCGCAAGCTGGACGAGGCGATGGCGGTGGAAGACGGCGACATCACCATGGTGCCCAAGGGCTACCACCCCTGCGCCACCATCCACGGCTACGACCTCTACTATCTCAACGTCATGGCAGGCCCGGTGCGCATCTGGAAATTCAACAACCAGAAGGAACACGAGTGGTTGTTGAAGAAGTGAGGCGGCACCAACATCAGATCGTCACCCCGGCGCAGGCCGGGGCGGGGCTTTGATGATGGCAGTCCTTGAAGACGACCGGCGCCAGCTGCGGACTCACTGAAGCGGCAAATCAAGCCCGGGCCCGGCCTGCGCCGGGCTGACGGAAATGTTGAAACCGGGCCAATGCCCCTCACCACTTGAACGCCTCCACCACAAAATCCGGTTGCGGCTCCAGCTCTGTTTCCGCCACGCCGGCACTCACACCCTGTTGCACCAGCAGCGTGGAGAGCCCCGCCGCACGCCCGCCTGCCACATCATGTTCGGCACTGTCGCCGATGCAGAGCACGCGGGAAGGGTTGCCCAGCAGTTTCAGCGCATGCTGGTAGATGCCCGGATAAGGCTTGCCCACCCATGAGACCTTGCCGCCCATCTCCTCATAGAGGGCGGCGATGGCGCCGGGCGCGGGTTGCAGGCCAGCGGATGTGATCATCCACCTGTCGGGATTGCAGCACAGCGCCGGCAACGTGATGCCCCGGAACAGGGCACGATAGTCATCCAGCGAGGCGCGCGGCGCATTGGAGCCGAGGATCAGCATCACCTCAGCCTCCTTCGGATCAACGACGAAACGGACGGGATCAAACTCATAGTCCTCGCCATCCTTGCCGACGAGGAAGGCCGTCTTGACGTCAAGCGACTGGAACGCCACCTCGCCGGAACTGACACAATCCACGAAATGGTCGCGCGCGATGCCCATCTTCACCACGCGCTTGGTGTTGGGTGCGGCGCGTTTTCCCGAGTTGGTCATCACCACAACCGGAATATCAGCCGCATGCAGTTCCGCCAGAACCTCGGCGGCGCCCGGATAGAGTTTCTGTCCGTCATGGATGACGCCGAACTGGTCGATGAGCATGGCATCGAAGTCGCGGGCGATGTCCCGCAAGCCAGTGATCCTACGCATCATGGCCGATCCCGCGCCAGGCCAGCCGGGCCGTGCCCATGGCGGCATGTTCACTTTCAGGCTCCAGCCCCGGAACGCCCAGCGCCTTCAGCCGCATGCGCGTCCACTTCTCGTTGCCCGCCCCGCCACCGACACTGCGGATGGACGCCAGCGGCGATGCACCAAGCTCGGCGAGCTTGCGATAGGCCAGCGCCTCCACCGCCGCGATGCCCTCCAGCAGGCCCTGAAGGAAGACATGATCCTCCGGCGGGCGCGGGCTGACGCGCGGCGCAAACTGCGGATCGTTGACCGGGAAGCGCTCGCCGGGCCGCGCCAGCGGATAATAGTCAAGTCCCGTCGGCACATCGGGATCGATCAGCGCCGTCAGCCGCGCAATGTCCTCGCGCGAGAAGAATGAGGCGAGCACCCCGCCGCCGGTGTTGGAGGCTCCACCCGCCAGCCACTGGTCGCCAATGCGGTGGCTGTAGATGCCGAACTGCGGCGCGAACACCGGCGTTGCCGAAAGAAGCTTCAGGGTCAATGTGGTGCCAAGCGATGTGACACCATCGCCTGCGGCATTGGCGCCACTCGCCAGGAACGCCGCACAGCCATCCGTCGTGCCCGCGACCACAGCCACATCCTCCGGCAGGCCGAGCTGGCGGGCGATTTCCGGCAAGAGCGTGCCGACACGCTCACCTGCTGCAACCACCTCCGGAAAGCGCCGGACATCAAATTTTGCGCCGGCAATCCATTGGGGCCATGTGCGGCTCACCGGATCATATCCGGACTTGAGCGCGTTGTTTTCATCCGACACATCGAAGCGGCCACAGAGCCGCCCCATGAGCCAGTCGGCCTGGTGGAGGATGCGCGGCGCGCCTTCGTCCATCATCATCGCCCGCGCCAGGGGCGAGGTGCCGCCCAGCGCGGCCGTCTCCGCAGGTGCCACGGCGGCAATGGCCTTCACCGCCGCGGCCTCGGCCACATCATTGTACATGGAGGCAAGGGCAAGCGGATTGCCGCTGTCATCGACCGGCAGGATGGTGCCAGAGGTTCCGTCGATGGCCAGTGCCAGCACCCGCACATCCCTGAGGGCGAGTGAGGCAAAGGCCTGCAGCAGCGCGTTCCACCAGATCGCCGGGTCTTGCAGGGCGCGGCCAAGGTCGGTCATGGGGGCCGCCATCATCGCCTGCGACATGGCGAGCAGCGAGCCATCCCGGCTGCGCGCCGCGATGCGCACGCCCGATGTGCCGACGTCAATGCCGAGAACCGCTTCCTGCACCATGGGCCTGCCCGTTCCTTGCCAGAGGTTACTTGAGCGCCAGCAATTGCGCCGCTGTTGCCTCGTCCGTCAACAGGCGGTTGGCGTAGCCCGCCACCAGCGCGCCATGCATGACGCCCACCTTGGCTTTTCCGCCGGAGACGAGGATGGATTCCTTCACGCCCTTGAGATGGACCGGCGGCAGGCCCACGGCGCGGGAATTGAGGGGATGGTCGATGACCTCGCCCGCCGTGTTGATCCAGTGCGAGCACAGGTCGCCCACGGCACCCGCCGCCTGCAGGCTTTTCACTTCCGCCTCGCTGATCAGGTTGAGCGCCGTCATGGTGTTGGCATGGGCCAGGTCACCGACCGAGAGGAAGGCGAGGTCCACCGTGCGGCCACGCTCGAACACCTCGCGCAGCATCGGCTGGTTCATCAGGATGTCGCGGCTGGCGGCGGAATCGGTGAAGGCGGGCCCGGCGAAATAATAGCACTGCCCGCCCACAATGTCGGCGAGGTGGGAGGCCGTTTCGTGCGGATTGACGGCGGAGGATTGCGTGAGCCCGCCAATCAGCGAGACGACCGAGAGCTTGCGGTAGGAGCGCCGCGCCACCGAGGAAAGCGAGAGCCTGAGCGTGCGCCCCCAGCCCACGCCCACCGACATGTTGTCGTGCAGGTGTTGCGAGAGATAGTGCCCGGCGGCAGCCGCAAGGACAGACCGCAATTGCGTGGCTTCGGCAGGTGTTGGAACCACCACAGCATCCCTGAGGCCGTAGCGGTCCACCAACGCGTGTTCCAGGGCCACGCAGGAGGCGAGCCGGCCCGTCACATGGATCTGCACCAGCCCTTGCTCACGCGCCTGCGCCAGCAGCCGGTTGACGCGCAGCCGCGTCAGGCCGAGCTTCTTGGCGATCTGCGCCTGCGTGCTGTTGCCAATGAAATAGAGCCACGCCGCCCGCGTCGCCAGTTGCTCCTCGCGGTCGGCCTCGCGCATCCCGTTCCCAAAATCCGTCACCGCAGGAGAGGAACTGCTGCCCGTGGCGGAATCGGGGAGGATGTGGGTCATGGGCTCAGCCTGTGTGGAATGCCGTCCAGGGTGGATCGAGCGGCGTGTTCTCGGTCAGGCAGTCGAGCAGTGCCCGTGTCAGCGGCAGGCGCTCCTTGACCAACAGGCCCGCCTTCATCATGGCGCGCAGCGAGGCGGCCACGGCCCGGCCCAGTTCGGCCCCTTCGATGGTGTCATCCTTCATCGGCCCGGCCTTGACCTCCGCATAGGTGAGGCCCCGGCCGAGATTGTTGCCGAGCCTCGAATTGCGCCCCGCCTGACAGGTGACATAGAGATCACCCGTGCCCGGCATGCCCCACACGCTCTCCGCGGTGCCGCCCAGCGCCCGGGTCAGCTCCATCAACTCGCGCACCGCCTGGTCAAACAGGATGGCGGCGGCATTGTTGTTCTTCGCCTTGTTCTCGGACGGGGGCAGGTTTTCGAGCCGCCCATGGGCCCAGCCCACGGCGATGGCAAAAAAGTTCTTGAAGGCCGCGCAGACCTCCACGCCCATCATGTCGGTTGAGGTGCGGGGGTGATAGTAGTCCGTCTCGAAATCCCGCGCGAAGGACTGCGCCAGTGCCGCATCGCGCGAGACGATGACCGTGCCCGTCTGCCGCCGCACCGCCAGTTCGCCAGCGATGCAGGGACCGCCGATGGCGGCCACCGGAACCTTGAAGCCGAGCTTCTTCTCCAGTGCTGCCTGCACCACATCCGGAAACGCGCCGAGCCCCGCAGGCTCCGGCGACATGCCCTTGGTGATCATGATCACCGGCACCGGTTTCTTCAGCACAGCCGCCAGCTTGTCGATGGCCCATTCCACGCCAGCCGAGGCGACACCGAGCAGGATGAAATCCGTATCCGTGCCCAGCGCCTTGCCGAAATCCTCATGGTGGAAGGCGGTGATGCCCTTGGGCAGCGTGACATTGAGCTTGGGGTGCAGCCCCGTCGCTGCCACGCTGTCGATGATGGCGCGGTCGAGATGCGTGCCCACCAGCCGCACGGTCATGCCACGGTCGGCAAAGGGCAGCACCATGGCGGAACCCATGACGCCTGCGCCGAGAATTGTGACGGTCTTGCTCACGGAAGTTCCCTCAGAGCGCCTTGCCCGAATCCGCGTCAAACAGGTGGACGCGGTCAAGGCGCGGTGCCAGGCTGACACTGCTGCCGCGCTTCAGGTCTGCCCGCTCGCGCAGCACGGCGCAGACTTCCTCGTCGCCGAGATCGCCATAGACATGCAGTTCAGGTCCTGTCGGCTCCGTCACCGACAGCGTGATGTCGAAGCCCTTGCCCAGTTCCAGGTCTTCAGGCCGGATGCCATAGACGACCTTCTGGCCATCCTTGGCCCGCTTGTCCTTGGGTGGCAGCGGCAGGCGCGCGCCATTGGCGGCAACAACAGCACCCTTCTCCACCGTGCCATTGATCAGGTTCATGGACGGAGAGCCGATGAAGGACGCAACGAACAGGTTGTTCGGACGGTCATAGACCTCCAGCGGCGAACCCTCCTGCTCGATGATGCCGTCGCGCAGGATGACGATCTTGTCGGCCATGGTCATGGCTTCGATCTGGTCATGGGTCACGTAGACCGTCGTGGTCTTCAGGCGCTCGTGCAGTTCCTTGATCTCGGTGCGCATCTGCACGCGCAGCTTGGCATCGAGGTTGGAGAGCGGTTCGTCAAAGAGGAAGACCGCGGGGTTGCGCACGATGGCGCGGCCCATGGCGACGCGCTGGCGCTGGCCGCCCGAAAGCTCGCGCGGGTAGCGTGCCATGTAGGGTTCAAGGTTGAGGATCTTGGCGGCCCAGTCCGTCTTCTCGTCGATCTCGCTTTGCGGGCGCTTGGCCAGCTTGAGCGAGAAACTCATGTTGTCCTTGACGTTCATGTGCGCGTAGAGCGCGTAGTTCTGGAACACCATGGCGATGTCGCGGTCCTTGGGGTGTTCGTCATTGACGCGCCGCCCGCCAATGGAGATGTCGCCCGAGGTGATGCTTTCCAGGCCTGCGATCGAGCGCAGCAACGTGGACTTGCCGCAGCCAGAGGGCCCCAGCAGCACCACGAAGGAGCCGTCCTCGATCGTCAGGTCGACACCGTGAATGACTTCCAGGTTGCCGTAGTTCTTGCGGATGTTGCGGAGTGTGACTGATGCCATGGGTTTTCGTCCCTACTGCGGATCGTTTGCGAGAAAATCGTCGAGAAGGCCTGCGTCATCGGCAAGATCCAGGAAGGACCAGCGGTTGCGGATGTCGCGGGCATGTTTCATGGCCTTGCGCCAGACATTGAGCGGCAGGCCAAGGTCGGAAGGTGTCACGGGCCCGCCCGCCGCCTTGAGCATGCGGGCGAGGTCATCCGGATCAATCATCATGGCCTTGAGTTCGGCCCGCAGCTGCGGCCAGATTTCTTCAAGGCGGCGGTTGAAGGTGGCGGCTCCTTCACTGTCGAAGGATTTCTTCTTGGCCTCGGCAAACATCATGCGCCCGATGCTGTCGCCATAGCGGCGCACGAAATCCATCTCGGAAATCTGCGTCGGCCTGATCCGCGGTGCCTTGTCGAGCGAGAGCAGGTACCTGTGCAGGCGTGCCAGCACCACGCAGGCCACGCCCACCTGCTGCCCGTGCGTCGAGCCGGGATGGGCGCTTCCGGCGAACATGTCGATCCAGTGCGAAATCTGGTGTTCGCCCATGGAGCCCGAATGGGACGAGCCGACGATGTTGTTGCCGAAGCTCGCCAGCACCAGCACGCGGTAAAGATAGCCATTGGCCTCGACCGATCCCGCCGGGTAACCCGGCGAGGTCTTGATCATCAGCTCCTCATCCTTCTCCACATGGAAGAGGTCGAAGGGCGTCTGCGAATAGGACGTGCCGAGCAGGCGGTGCGCCGCCCACCACTCGACCTGGGCCACGGGCCGCACGATGGAATCACCGAAGCCCGCCGCCGAGAGCCATGGCGGTGCCGCGGCATTCACCTTGAGATCGACGAACACCGCGCGCGGCGCATGCGCCGAGACGCTGGTCTTGTAGCCATTGGCAAGCGTCACCGAAGCCGTGCCCGCGCCATAGCCGTTCATCGAGGCGGCCGTGGCAAAGCTCGCGTATTTGCGGCCATCCTTGAAGGTGGCGAATTTCACCGTGTCCGAAAGCGAACCGGAACCGACAACGACGCAGCCCTCGCAGTGGCGCGTCTTCTCCTGCATCAGGGCGATCGTCGGTTCATCGCAATGGGTGTCGCCGGGGAAGACGATTTCTTCAACGTCGGCCCAGCCGCGCAATTCCCTGGCGACGCGCCGCCCCATGGCCTCAACCGTGTTGCTGTCGGAGACAACCGCCAGCTTGCGCCCGATCTTGAGCGGCGCCACGAGATCGGCGGCACCACCATCAAGCGTCTCCTCGATGCGGATCGTTTCGAACGGCACCTCGCAGCGCCTGCCCGTGGCGGGATCGCGCCATTCCCCCGAGATCACCTCGCGGATCAGGCTGTTCCAGTCGGTCTTGCCGGTCAGCGACTTGACAGGCGCGTTCATCAACCCTGCCTCCGCGCGAAATCCTGAAGCCTGGCGTTCCAGCCGGAAATCTGCGGCCAGAGATCCTGGTAGATCGAGAGAAGCTCGGCATAGGCCTTGGCCTCTTTCGTCCGTGGACGGAAGGTTTTGGTGGGCTTGCCGCTCATCGCCGCCGAGGCCGCGGGCAGTGTCTTGAACCAGCCTGCCCCCTTGGCGGCAGCCATGGCAGCACCCAGCGCCGAGGCCTCCGGCGTTTCCAGCCGCTTCACGTCGCGGCCCGAGGCGTCGGCCACGATCTGGCACCACAGGTCGGACTTGGAGCCGCCGCCGACGATGGCGAAATGATCAATGGGGCTGGTGACGGCGGCCACGCGGTTGGTCATCATCGCCTGTTCCAGCGCGATGCCTTCCATCAGCGCCCGGTACAGGTCGGCGCGGGTGTGGCTGCCGGACAGTCCTGCAAACATGCCGCGCCCGTCCGTGTCCCAATAGGGTGTCATGATGCCGGAGAAATAGGGCAGCAGCACAAGACCGCGCGAACCGATGGGAACGGCCTTCGCCTCCGCTTCCAGTTCGGCGAAAATCTGCGGGTTCTTGGCCGGGTTCTGGTGGAAGATGCGCTCCACCAGCCAGGTCACCAGATATGTGCCGGTGCGGATTGCGGTTTCATAGCTGAAGCCGGTTTCGCCCACCGCCACGAGGCTGCGGAAGGAGCGGTCGACAGCGTAAGGCACGCCATAGCTTCCGGACACCGCTGCCGTGCCGAGATTGAGATAGGCGCGGCCCTTGAGGAAGGTGTTGGCACCGGCACCGGCGCACTGGCCATCGCCGCCGCCCGCCACCACGGGCGTTCCCGCCTTCAGGCCGGTGAGCCTGGCGGCCTCCGCCGTGACCACGCCCATCACCTCGCCGGATGGCACAAGTGCGGGCAGCATGTCGCGCCTGACCTTGGCGGCCGCCATCAGCGTGTCGGACCAGTCATAGGTCTTGGCATCGAGCAGCCCCATGGGGCTGGCCGATGAGATTGAAGTCTTCCATTCACCCGTCAGGAAATGCGTGATGACGCCATGCACCTCCGCCGTCTTGACGGTCTTGTTCCACACTTTGGGCTCGTGCTTGGCGAACCAGCGGCAGCGCGTGCGGCACGGCGTGACATCATTGGGAATGCCGGAAAGCTGGTGCAGGCGGTCAAGCCCCACCTCGTCAGCGATTTCCTTCACTTCGACATGGGCGCGCTCGTCGAGCCACAGCGTGCCGGGGCGCAGCGCCTCGCCGTTTTTGCCGAACTGCGCGAAACTTTCGCGCTGGTTGGAAATCGAGACCGCAGCGACGCGGTCGCGTGAAATCTTCCTGGTCAGCAGCTTGAGGGCCTTGCCGACGGAGCCGGTCCAGTCCGAGACCTCTTCCTCGAACCAGCCCATTTTCGGATTGGAGATCGGCACGCTGGCGCGTCCTTCCGCCACGATCCGGCCGCGCGCATCAAAGGCAATGGCCTTGGTCGCGGTCGTTGACTGGTCGATGCCAATGACGAGATCGGGTTTCATGAGGGCTGGCAGGTCCGGAGAACATGTGGTCCGCGTCGTGCGGAGATGGGCGCAGGTTCCGTGAGCTGCTCACAGGACCGCAGGAACCGGCAGGCACTCCGGGTGCGGAGTGTCTGCCAGCCGTTGTGAGACCATCCCCCGCTTCTGGGGGCGGGGGATGGCGTCATGCGTGTATCAGAGACCGGCTTCGGTCACTGCGGCGTCGATCGCGGCGGCGATCGTGTCCATGCACTTCTTGGCGTCGCCGCCGAAGTCCTGGCCCGTCAGCAGCTTGCCGAGGTTCACCGGGATCTCGTTGTTCGAGAATCCGGCCCACAGCGGCATGTCGGGTTCGGAAGCCATGTCGTTGTCGATGATTTCCTTCACGACCGGCAGGTGGCGGGTCGTGCCGGGGCCGACAACTTCCTTGGCCTTCACGCGCGGATCGGCGAAGGACGACAGGCGCATCGGGGCGAAACCGCCGCCCAGCGTGCAACGCGTCATGATGTCCTTCGAGCAGGCCCACTGCATGAAGATCCAGGCGGCGTCGAGGTTCTTCGAGTACTTGGACAGGCCAAGGATCGAACCACCCTGGTGCGCAGCACCCGGAATTTCGCCGAAGCCTGCATCAGCAGTCGTGGCGTACTTCGGTCCGCGGATCGGGCGCTTGGCTTCCCACAGGCCCTTGACCTTGGAGTCTTCAGCATCCCAGCCCGGGAAGAACTCGTCCCAGGAGTTGATGAGGGCGACCTGGCCGGCTGCACCCATCTGCCACTGGCCGTCCCACGTGGAGTTCGTGGATTCCGCCGGCGAGTTCTTGAGCCATTCCTGGTAGACCTGAAGGCCGCGGACAGCGGCTTCGCTGGCGCCCGCGAACTTCTTGTCGGCACCGAAAATGGTGGCGCCTTCGTTCCAGACCATCTGGGTCCAGTCGCAGTTCAGCGAGTAGTGGCCGGACTTGGCCTGCAGGCCCGTGCCGAACATGCCGTTGGCCTTTTCCGCTTCCGTGATCAACTTCACGGCGGCGGTGAACTCTTCCACCGTGTTCGGCGGGGCGATCTTGTGCTTCTCAAGGATGTCCTTGCGGTACATCGTGGTCATGATCGGAATGTCGAAGGGAATGCCGACCCACTTGCCGTCATACATGGCAAGGCCGTTGACCAGCGGCTTGGAGAAGTCGTCCCAGTCCATGCCAGGCATGGCGAGGTCCGGCTTGTCCTTGTAGTAGGCGATCGGGTCAACCGTGTCCTGGCTGAAGGTCGCGACCCACGACTGGTCGAGATAGTAGATGTCGTAGGAACCGAGCTGGCCCTGCACGTCCTGCGTGGCCTTGGCGAGAACCTGTTCCAGCGGAACGATTTCGATTTCGACTTCGATGCCCGTGGCTTCGGTGAATTCACCCTTCAGCTTGTCGAGCACCACCGTCGGCGGTGTCGCTTCCGAGGTGTAGCGGATCTTCGTGCCCTTGAACGGGGCCGAGACGTCCTTCAGCCACTTCGTGACTTCGGCGTCCTGCGCCATGGCTTCTTCGCCAAGCGTGAAGCCGCGGTCACGGCGCTTGTTGCCGAGCAGCGCCAGGTTGAAGGCCGAGAAGCCGACGCCGGCGAGGCCTGCCTTCTTCAGGAACGAGCGCTTGGAAATGCGCCGTTCGGAGAAGTCGCGGGCGAGATCCGCGATGTAGGTCTTCTTGTCATACTCTTTGAAACTCATGCTTTCCTCCCATGGGGTTTAGAGTTCAGGTTCTCGTTCGCGGGGCTCACTCCTTCAGGGATCCCAGAGTGAGACCGCGAACCAGATGGCGTTGCACCAGCAGGATGAAGATGAAGCTCGGGATCGCGGCGGCCGTGCCCAGCGCCGTGATGAAGCCCCACTCGTTGCCGGTGGATGTGACGAAGGTTGAAATCTTGACGGGGATCGTGCGGATCTCCGTGGTCAGGAACAGTGACAGCAGGAACTCGGTCCAGGCAAAGATGAAGCACAGGACCGAGGCAGCCGCGACGCCACCCTTGACCATGGGCAGGACCACGAGCCGGAAGCTCTGCAGGCGCGTCGCGCCGTCGATCATGGCTGCCTGGTCCACATCCTTCGGCACGTCATCGAAGAAGGACTTGAGCAGCAGCAGCGCGATCGGCAGGTTCATCAGCGCGTAGATCATGATGATGCCGATGTAGCCGAGGAAATGGTTCTGGTTGTCGCGCATACCAAGACCGGCATAGATCGTCACCAGCGGTACGATGATGGCGATGGGCGGCATGAAGCGCTGGCCCAGCACCCAGTTGAGGAACGCGTTGCGGCCCTTGAAGGCCATCCGTGACAGGGCATAGGCCGCGAGCACCGCCACCACCATGGTGACGACCGTGGAGCCGAGCGAAATGATGATGGAATCGATGATCGACTGGCGCGAGTCATAGGTGCCGGCACCCGCCACGCCCATGCCAAGCCCGTCGTCAATCGCCATCTGCGAGCGCGAGCGCCCGAACAGCGTCACGGCATAGTTGATCGCCGTCGGCACGAAGTCGAACCACACCACCCTGTCCTTGTCGAAGATGGCGGAGATCGGCTTGATCGAGGTCAGCGCCCACCAGAAGATGGGGAACATGAAGATGCCGGTGACCAGGACCGCCACCGCGTCACGGATAAACTGCCAGCGCCGCGAGAGTTCCATCAGAGCTTCACCTTGAGGAGACGCATGAACAGTGTTGAGGTGATGATCACCAGCAACAGCGTCAGCAGCGAAATGGTGGAGGCGTAGGGGAAGTCGGCATTGCCGAAATAAATACGGCCCGCATAGCTGGTCATGGTCTCCGTGGCCGTGCCGGGGCCGGAGTCGGTCATCACCTTCACGTAGTCGAAAGCGCGCATCAGGTCGATGCCGCGGATGAGAACGGCGATGGCGATGACCTTGCTCATCATCGGCAGGGTGAGCTTGAAGAAGGCCTGCACCGGGGTTGCACCATCAATGGCGGCGGCCTCGAAGGGTTCCTTGGGCAGCGAGCGCAGGCCCGCCAGCATGATCAGCACCATGAAGGGGGTCCACTGCCAGATTTCCGCCACCAGCACGCCCGCCATGGCTGTGGAGGCATTGCCGAGGATGGGATAGCCCGGCGGCAGCAGCCCGAGGCCGATCAGACCTTGCGCCAGCACGCCGAAGGATCCGTTGAGCATCAGCAGGAACATCATGGCGGTGACCGATGGCGGAATGACCAGCGGCAGCGTCATCAGCGCCCGCATCAGGCCATAGCCCTTGCGGTCGGAATCGAGCAGCAGCGCGATCAGCATGCCCAGCACCAGCTGGAAGAACAGAGCGATGCCGGTGTACAGGAGCGTGTTGTAGAGCGCGTTCCAGACGCGCTCGTCGAACAGCGCCTTGGTCCAGTTGAAATCCGGATCGAACACCAGTTTGCGGGTGGCGGCGTTCTTCTTGTAGAGCGATGTCTCGATTGCCTTGTACAGGGGATAGAGCCCGAACACGACCATGAGCGCCGTGGCGGGAAACAGCCATGGGAACGGATGTTCACTGGTCAGCCAGCGCGGCAACCAGGGCCGCCTTGCATCAATCGCCTGCCCCACTCCCATTCCTTTCCCGTCGCGTTCTTCCGCAGGCGTTTTCCGCCGTGCATGAACTTTTGTAAATTCGAAATTACATTTGTATCGGGAACACTAGAATCCGTCTGGCGAGCCTGTCAACACAAGATGGCCAAGTCATCTCGCACTGCGGCAAAGACGCAGGTGATGCTGCAGTGCAGCGCAATCAGAACGTGGCGACTTTCTTCTTCTTGCGCGGCTTCTCTGCGGGCGCGGGCGCGGCATCCTCGCGCTTCACCGGCATCATGACAGCGAGTTGCGAGGGGTCGAGCCCTTGCAGGTCCTTCGCCTGCTTGCCGTAGGATTTGAAGCGCCTGAGCACGCTGCCCATCTGGGCTTCATCCAGAATGACCGGCTTGCCCGCCAGCAGCGCCGCCCAATACTGGTGGCAGTTGGTCTCGATTTCACCGGCAAGCCAGAGCGCCTTGTCCAGCGTCGGCCCGAAGCAGATCTGTCCGTGGTTGGCGAGCAGGCAGGCGTTGCGCCCTTCCATCGCCTTGAGCATCACGACCGAGAGTTCCGGCGTGCCGAACTCGGCATAGTCGGAGCAGCGCAGGCTTGGACCACCCGTCACCCCGATCATGTAGTGGAAGGAAGGCACATCCTTGCGCAGGCAGGCGAGCGTCGTGGCATACATGGAATGGGTGTGCACGATGGCCTTGGCCTCGGGCCGGTTCTTGAAGATGTCGAGATGCATGCGCCATTCGGTTGAAGGCAGGAAGTCGCCCCGGTAGCCGCCCTCCAGATCCATCTCCACCACATGATGCGGCTTCATCTTCTTGTAGGGAATGCCGGACGCGGTGATGAGGAAGCCTTCATCGGTGCGCACACTGACATTGCCGGAGGTGCCCTGGTTGATGCCCTCCTCGTTCATGGCGAGGCAGGTTTCGATCACTTCTTTCCGCAGTTCCTTGTACTTCAGCTTGCTCATCACGCGTCTCCCTGCATCTGCGGCATTGCTAACAGCGCCTGCGCCGTTGCGTCCAGTGCGAACGTCTGCATAGAGTGCATGCATGATGAAGGAAAATGCAAATGCGCCGCGCGGCATCGCCGTCGTCGATGTCGGCTACACCAACAGCAAGGTCATTCTCTACGACGCTTCGCTCAACATGCTGAGCGAACGCAAGCTCACCAGCCCGCACCATGATGGCCCGCACTACCGCGAGATCGACGTAGGCCCCATCATCGCCTTTGCCGCGGGGGCCTTGCGGGAACTCGATGCCATTCTTCCGATGGACCGGATCGTGACCTCCGCCCATGGCGCCTGCGTCGTCAGCATGACGGCGGACGGCACGCCCGCCGTGCCCGTCATGGACTACATGTCAGAGCCGCCGCCGGACATTGAAGCGGCCTATCATGCGGCGATGCCGGGCTTCGAGGAAAGCTATTCGCCGCCACTGCCCATGGCCTTGCTGCACGGCATGCAGCTGTTCTGGCAGCAGACGCTGCTGCCGGCGGCCTTTGCCCGCGCCACCACCATCCTGCCGCTCATGCAGTATGTGGGCTTTGCCCTGGGCGGTCGCGCCGTCACGGAAGTCTCCTCCATGTCCTGCCAGTCGCATCTCGTTGACATGCGCGATGGCGGCCCCTCCTCCATTGCCCGCAAGCTGGGCTGGGACACGCGCTACGCGCCGCTGGCCAAGGCCTGGGAGGTGATCGGCACGCTGAAGCCGGAGCTGCGCGGAACGGGTTTTCGCGGACGCGGCGACATTCTCGCCGGCGTCCATGATTCCAATGCCAACCTGCTGCGCTACCTGGCGGGCGGCCAGAGCCACTTCACCCTGCTCTCCACCGGCACCTGGATCATCGGTTTCGACACCGATGCCGACATCACGGCACTTGATCCTGACCGTGACGTGGTGGCCAACAAGAATGTCTTCGGCCAGACCGTCGCCAGCTGCCGCTTCTTCGGCGGCAAGGAGTTTGAACTGGTGGCGCAGGGTGCCTCCGGCAGCGAGGCCCGGCTTGAGACCGTGCAACACTTCGTCGCCACCGGTACCATGGCGCTGCCCTCCTTCAGCGACTCCGGCGGCCCCATGCCCGGCACCGCCCGCAAGGGCCGCATCACCGGCCCCTTTGCGGACTCACCCGAGGCCCGCGCCTCCATCGCCTCGCTCTATTGCGCCCTCATGGTGGCGGAATCACTCGACGCCATCACCTCAAAGGGCAGCGTGATCGTCGATGGACCCTTCTCGCAGAATGATGTCTTCCTCGCAGTGCTGGCGGGTCTGCGCCCAGGCCAGAAGGTGATTGCCTCGCAGGCCCGTGACGGCACCGCCGCCGGGGCCGCCTGCCTCGCCCTCATGCCGGATGGAACACTGCCCCACATCAGGATCGCCATGCGCGAGATCAGCCCCGCCGCGATTCCGGGACTGGCGGCCTATCAGCAGCAATGGCGTGAGACGGCGCGGGGGTGATCCGACAAGCTGCAGCATCCCTTCTCATCCGTCATGGCCCGCTTCAGGCGGGCCACCCATTGTTGGCGGTGGATGGTCCACGTGAAGTGGACCATGACGGCAGTTTTCTGTTGAGCGACAAGGTGAAATAATTCAGCGCGCACCTCCCCCGTCATGGCCCGCTTCAGGCGGGCCACCCATTGTTGGCGGTGGATGGTCCACGTGAAGTGGACCATGACGGATTTTTCTGCGTGATAACGCGATCACGTGATTCATTGCACACCCACCCCGTCATGGCGCTTCAAGCGGGCCACCCACACCGGCCTCATGGATGGTCCACGTGAAGTGGACCATGACGGTACCGGGGCATTGCACCACCAATCTGCACCATCCCCATCCCACCACCGCAGGGATTCTTAACCCGATGGCAAGCAACCGGGCGCACACTCTGTCCCATGTGTCTGTGTGTGGAGGTTGCGTGATGGCCTTCTGTTCTGCTCCCGCAAGGGAAATCCTCTCCTGCCCGCCCGAGGCGGCAGGCGGTCTAGCGGTGGTGATCCGCGCCCGTGGCAATGTGCCGGTGAGCGTCGGTGCCTCCTGCATATTTGAACTGACACCCGACGACATCCGCGAAAGCTGGTCCTCGGCCCTCGGCCTGAAGGCGGAAGTGGCAGGCGCCATGGTCGCCGAGCTGGCGCATCGCCTGTGCGGCGAACTGAGTGATGAAGAGCCCGACGAGGAGCAGCTTGCCAGCGAGGCCGCCGCCTGCCTGTTCCTTGCCATCCGGCACCGCAACCTGCCGCTTGCTGACATGCTGAAAGGCTGTCGCGTCACCTTCGATGACCAGCGCCGCAGCGAAGCGGTGGAATGCCTCTCGCCCTGAGGACTGGACCGCGCTGGCCAAGCGTGATCAAGTGCGATCCATGTCTTCCGATACCCCCATTTCCGGCGCCGACTATGGCCGAACCCTCAAGGGCCTTGGCTTCAACCTGATTGTCAGTGATGTGACACGCGCCGTTCATTTCGCCACGCAAGTGCTTGGCGCGACTCTCTTCTTCCGTACGGATGTCTTCGCCGCCATGCGCCTCGACGGGCAGGACTTCATGTTCCACATCCCCGCGAGCTATCGCGGCAATGAACTCCACGCCACGCTGGCCAGCGATGCGCCCCGCGGTGTCGGCGTCGAACTGCGCTGCTACCATGTCGATCCCGATGAGGCCGAGGCCCGCGCCCGCGAACACGGCTACACGGTTCTGGCTGGCTCCCTCGACAAGCCGCACGGCTTGCGCGAATGCATGCTTCTCGACGATGATGGCTATGTCTGGATTCCCTCCCGCCATCTGCCGAAAGAAAAGAAGACCTGAATGCCCGTCCTTGACCTGGCCAACGGCTACTACGACCTGCCCGCCGGCAAGCTCGCCAATATCGTCACCTGCCTTGAAATGAGGGAAATGCCGCACCGGGCGCTTCAGCCCTTTCCCGAAGGCCTCTGGTTGAAACGCTTCGCGCCGGGAGATCTCGCGGGCCACCGCGCCCTCTTCCGCGACGTCGGCAGCGACCTCATGTGGTTCTCGCGCCTCATCATGACCGACGCAGACCTTGCCGCCATCCTCGCCAATCCGGCGATCGAGTCTTTTGCCCTGATGCAGGGGCCGGAAATGGCGGGCATGCTGGAACTGAATTTCGCCGAGAAAGACCAGTGCGAGTTGGCCTTCTACGGATTGGTGCCCTCGGCCATCGGCCAGGGATTGGGCCGCGCCCTGATGGATGAGGCGATCCGCCGGGCCTGGGCACGCCCCATCAGCCGCTTCTGGGTGCACACCTGCACCTTTGATTCACCGCTGGCGCTGCCCTTCTACATCCGCTCCGGCTTCACGCCCTACTTGCGCATGGTCGAAGTGCACGACGACCCCCGCCTCACCGGCAATCTCGCCCTGGACGCCAGCCCCCAGGTGCCGCTGCTGGGGTGAAGTCCTGAACCCCCGTCATGGCCCGCTTCAGGCGGGCCAAACATTGCGGAGAGTGGATGGTCCACGTGAAGTGGACCATGACGTTTGCGGGGAGATGTTTCTCTCTTACTCCCGTCATGGCCCGCTTCACGCGGGCCACCCATGGCAGACAGTGGATGGTCCACCTGAAGTGGACCATGACGGCAGAATGGGAAAAGGCGCTTTCCCTTACGGCGTGTTGCCGCGGCCGATGGACTTCATCCAGTTGCCGGAATTGCCACCCTGCGGGCGTGTGGGCTGCGCACCGGGCTTGCCGCCACGGAAGGGCTTGCCACTCTTGGGTGCACCACGGCCAGGCTTGGCCGAAGCCTTGCGCTCACCATGAGGACGCTCACCGTGAGGGCGATCACCATGGGGACGTTCGGCGCGCGAACGCTCCGTGTGCTGGCGTTCCGCCGGCGAGCGGTCGGCATGCGGACGCTCATGGCGCAGGCGCTCGCCCTCCGGCTTGCGGGCCACCACCTGTTCGGTTTTCTTCGCGAACTGCGACTGGTCAATGGACTGGGTCGGCATGCCAACCGGATTCCACTCGCGCTTCGGCTGATCGGAACGCGGCTTGCCACCCCGTCCTTCGCCACCACGTCCCTCACCGCCTTGGCCGCGATGATGCGGCTTCTTGGCGGCTTTCGGCATGTGGCGGCCACCGCCCGACTTGCGCTTGGCCGTCGGGTCCCAGCCATGCATGGGGGCGAGTTCAGCGACACCGGCAATGCCGAGTTCATGTTCCTTCACCGGCACGCTCTGGCGGATGGTGCGCTCGATGTCACGCAGCAGGCCACGGTCTTCCGGCGTGCAGAAGGCAATCGCCTCGCCATCGGCCCCGGCGCGCGCCGTGCGGCCGATGCGGTGCACATAGGATTCCGGCACGAAGGGCAGGTCGTAGTTGAAGACATGGGACACGCCGTCAACGTCGATGCCGCGCGCCGCGATGTCGGTGGCGACGAGCGCCAGCACCTTGCCGTTCTTGAAACCGGCCAGCGCCCGCTCACGGTTGGCCTGGCTCTTGTTGCCATGGATGGCGGCAGCCTCCAGCTTGGCCTGGGTCAGCACCTTCACCACCTTGTCGGCACCATGCTTGGTGCGGGTGAAGACGAGCGCGCGCGTGATCTGCGGGTTCTGCAGCAGGGCCGTGAGCAGCTTGGTCTTGTTGGCGGGATCAACGTGGATCACCGACTGCGCCACGCGCTCCGCCGTGGTGGCCACGGGCGTGATTTCGACCCGCGCCGGATCGGTCAGAAGGTTGGCGGCCAACCCTGCGATTTCCTTCGGCATGGTGGCCGAGAAGAACAGGTTCTGGCGCTTCTTCGGCAGAAGCCCGGTGATCTTGCGGATGGCATGGATGAAGCCGAGGTCAAGCATCTGGTCGACTTCGTCGAGGACGAAGATTTCGACTTTGGAGAGGCTCAGTGCCTTGCGTTCGATGAGATCGACAAGACGGCCCGGCGTGGCGACGAGAATGTCGACGCCGTTGCGCACCGCGTCGATCTGGCGGCCGATGCCCACGCCGCCGAACACCACCGTGCGCGACAGCTTGAGGTTCTTGCCGTAGGTCTTGAAGCTTTCAAGGATCTGCGAGGAAAGCTCGCGCGTCGGCGCGAGGATAAGGGCGCGGGCCGTGCCACGCTCCGGCTTGCGGTTGTCGCGCGCGAGAAGCTCCAGCATGGGCAGCGCAAAGGCCGCCGTCTTGCCGGTGCCGGTCTGGGCGATGCCCAGAAGGTCGCGGCCCGCGAGAAGGTAGGGAATGGCCTGCGCCTGGATCGGCGTCGGCGTCTCGTAGCCTTCGGCCTTCGCGGCACTGAGAATGGGCTGCGAGAGGGAAAGGGAGTCAAATGTGGTCAAGACAATGTCTTTCAATGTCGGAGGCAAAAGGGGACATGACACACCGCTGCATCCGGGCGCGGCGCGTGATGACAGTCCCACGTGAAAGGAATGTTGGAGAACCTGCAGGGCCGAATGGCAGCTTGAAAAAGCGCCTCACGTCATTCGTATCATGGCCGCAATGAAGCAGATGGCCGCCATATGGATGCTGCGCTGCAAAAAGTCAAGGGGACGCTGCGAGCAAAGACATTCCCGACCAATTCCCGTCATTCCAAACGCGACCGGCCTTCGCGGCACGCGAAGGAGAAAGGGAGCGATTTGGAACCCCGCTTGCAGGCGGCAGAAGCGGGGTTCCAGACGGTGCGCGACATGGCGCTGGAGCGCCATCACGGCGCACCTCTGGAATGACGGGCTGGGGGCACATCCCCTTGCCCGCAGCCCTCACATGTATTTCGCCAGCAGCCCCGGCAGCTTCGCCATGTCGTCAAACACCGCATGCGCGCCCAGTTCCACGAGCTTCAGTGCATGCTCGCTGCGGTGCACCTGCGAGCCGGTGAAGCCGAAGGTGACACAGCCTGCCGCCACAGCAGCGGCGACCCCGGTCACGCTGTCTTCCACCACGGCGCATGCGGCAGGCACAAACCCGGCCCGCTTCGCCGCCAGGAGATAGATGTCCGGCGCGGGCTTGCCGTGGACAACATCCTCGAAGGTCGTCATCCGTTCGCCGAAGTGCCGGTCAATTCCCACGATGCGCAGGGCCTGCAGCGCCCGTGCCCGCGGACCATTGGTGCCGATGCTCTTGGGCAGCGCGATGGCATCAAGCATCTGCGGCACACCGGCAATCGGCTTCAGCTCGCGCGCGTAGGCTTCGAGCATGATCACATCCTTGCGGGCCTCCAGGTCGGCAGGCATTTTCCGGCCGGTCTGCGCCTCGATCTCGCTGATCATCGCCTGGAAGGTTTTGCCCACAAAGCGCTGGTGCATTTCGCCTTCCGAGAGATGCACGCCGTTCTCCGCCAGCAGGCGGCGGTCCACCGCCATGGAGATTTCCTCGCTGTCGATCAGCACGCCGTCGCAGTCAAAGATGATGTGTTGGATGGTCACGATGGGGGGTTGTCCGTTCTGTCGCGCAGGTCGCGCCGTTTTTCGTCATGGCTGGCGCGCGACCGGAACACCGCTTCAGCGGCAATGCCGTCCACGATCCAGAAGGCCGACGCGATGAGCCCGTTCACCAGTGTCGAGAAGGGCAGCAGCACGAAGAGCAGCAGCACCACCACAAGGCCCGATGCATGCATGAGGGTGCGCAGCGCCGTGGCACTCATGGTCTAGCGCCCCAGATGCCGCAGCGCCTTGATGACCTCGACGTAGACGGCCTTCTTGAACGGCACCACGATGTCGAGCACCTCGTCCATGCTCGCCCATTTCCACAGGTCGAATTCCTGCTTGTGGCCGGGCGGTGCCAGGTTGATTTCGCTGTCCTCGCCGGTGAAGCGGCAGGCAAACCACTTCTGCTTCTGCCCACGGTACCTGCCGTTCCAGCTCTTGCCGATCAGGTGCTCAGGCAGGTCATAGTGGAACCAGCCCGGTGCTTCGGCGATCACCTCGGCCGAGGTGACGGCGGTCTCTTCTTCCAGTTCGCGAAGTGCGGCGGCGGCGGCGTCTTCGCCTTCGTCAATGCCGCCCTGCGGCATCTGCCACCACTTGCCCACGCCGTCATCGTTCTGCTTCTCGAAGCGGCGGCCCACCCAGACAAGGCCATCCCTGTTGATCAGCATCACGCCCACGCACGGCCTGTAGGCCGTGATTTCAGACGCGTTCTTTTTTCCCATGGTGTTCGTTCCTGTTTCGCGTGCGGCTTCTAGGGCAACTTGCTGTCAAATGGAACCACGCCCATCCGCGCCATCAACCAGCAATCCGTCCGTCAGTCCGGCGCAGGCCGGGCCGGGGCTTTTCATTTCAGCGGCGAAAAGTGTGACGGAGGTACCATCAAAGGCAAACACCACGGTCTTGTTCTCAGGAAGCCCAGGCCCGGCCTGCGCCGGGCTGACGACAATCTGGTAGATCGAGCTGGGCAACACACCTTGCGCCTATCCCAGGCGGCCCTTGAAGCTGGCCGTCACCGGCACCAGGATGATGCCGCGCTCATTGGCCTCCCTGGCCCACTCCTTGAGCGTGTCGATGGTGATCTCGAGGCCCGAGCCCGTACCCACCGCGAGGCCGGTTGACTTCGCCTCTTCCTCCAGCATGGTCAGCGCATTGCTGATCGCCTGCGGGGTCGGGTCGGCATCGATCACCACCTTGGCGCGTTTGGCCGGGAGGTTGGCGGCCTTTGCCGCCTGTTCCGTGGCCGACAGCGCCAGCGAGCCGTCTTCGAGGAAGAGCAGTCCGCGCGCGCGCAGCTCGCTGAACACCGGCCTCAGCGCCTTGGGCATGGAGAGGAAGCGGCCACCCATGTAGTTCACCACGCCCGCGTAACCGGCAAAGCGGCTCATGTGCCAGCGCATGGCGTCAATGTTTTCGGCCTCGGAGGAATCGCCCAGCAGTGTCTTCGGTCCGGGATTGCTGGCCGGAAATCCGATAGGTTCCAGCGGCATCTGCAGGAAGATTTCATGGCCCTGCGCGCGCGCCACGTTCACCTGCTCCTGCAGGTCCTGGCCATAGGGGGCGAAGGCCAGCGTGATCTCGCCCGGCAATTCGCGCATGGCGCGCTGCGTCAGCTTCTTGTTGAGGCCAAGACCGCCCAGCAGGATGGCCACCTTGGGCCGGTCGGAATGGATGTCATTGAGCGAGGCCGTGCGGGCATAGACCTTGGACGGCTTGTCACCGGATTTGGCAATGCGCGGCAACTGTCCCCAGGTCGTCACCTCCATCACCGCTTCGATGGGAGCGGGCGCAAGCGAGCGTTTCGGCTGCACGATGATGGCATCATCACTGCGCACCACCTGCTGGCCCGCTTCCTCCTCCGGCACTGGCGCGTTCGCCGCAGGGTCGGCACTGTCGATGTCCGGCACGGGCGCTTCGGCCACATCTTCCGCGCCCGGTTCGGCAGCGGCAGCGGCGTCCGTCGAGGCGGTGGTCACGTCCTCAGCCACCGGAATGCTGACCGTGACGATGGGTTCGCCTGCAAAGGGCAAGGGTTGCTTCAGGGCCCAGAAAGCACCGCCACCAAAACCGCCGGTGGTGACCACATAGGCCATGATCAGCAGGCTGGGCCGCTTCGCCCACAGGCGTTCGCTCAGGCTTTTCTTGCGCAGGGGCTGCTTCAGTTCATCGCGAAACATGGGGAAGGATCAGACACTCGATTCGGGGAAGTCCCACCATGGCCGCACAACCGTTAACGCGTTGTTAACCACGAAAGCCCCCCTCAGACCTTCGGACAGCTCCCCCAGCGAGCTGGGGGAGCGTGATTGACTGCTTTCCATCAATGCCCTCCCCCAACTTGTTGGGGGAGGTGCCCAACTTGTCCGCCGAAGCCTCGGCGAAGGCGGGCGGGCGGGCGGAGGGGGTACCTTCATCCCCCCAAACGCAAAAAGGCCGGAGTTTCCCCCGGCCTTTGAAACGTCTGCGAAACCGGCTCAGTTCGCCTGCTTCTTCTCGTCCTTCTTTTCCGGCGGCTTGACGTTGGTCACGACCTTCACGCCATGCAGGAAGTCGATCGCTGCCTTCAACTGCTCGTCCTTGGTCTTGTCTTCCGGCACATAGACCGAGGAACCGCCGCCCTCATCGCCGCCTTCCGTGTTGGAGAGGTGGCCGCGCAGGCCCGCTTCGCCTTCCGACGAGACATTCTTGCCCTGCAGTTCCGGCGGCAGCGGCTGTTCGATCACGATATCGGCGTCAATGCCCTTGGCCTGGATGGAACGGCCCGACGGCGTGTAGTAGCGCTGCGTCGTCAGGCGGATCGCCCCTTCATTGCCCAGCGGAATGATGGTCTGCACCGAGCCCTTGCCGAAGGAGCGCGTGCCGATCACCGTGGCGCGGCGATGGTCCTGCAGCGCACCGGCGACGATTTCCGAGGCCGAGGCCGAGCCGCC